>Ga0207752_1000359_pt1 | contig 21440 bp, 26 predicted proteins | sample Pon2CUnioCityCA_6_FD_187272 | JGI IMG/M metagenome (GOLD analysis project Ga0207752, IMG submission 187272) | Marine sediment microbial community from Union City, CA, USA - Pond 2C Sediment 2 (SPAdes) | ecosystem: Environmental > Aquatic > Marine > Intertidal zone > Salt pond sediment ...
AGGATTCCTCAAGTTTAAGGCAAAAAAACCCGCCCCCCTGTTTGCATCCTACAACGTAACCGGCAGATGCAACATGAAATGTGTATTCTGCGATTGGTGGAAAACGGACACACCGGAACTGCCAACAAAGAAGGCTTTAGCAGCCATAGACGCGGTTTGCAGTTTAGGCGTCTCCTTTTTTGACCTCAGCGGAGGCGAACCTCTCCTGCGGAAAGACTTGGCTGTCCTTGCCAAACGAGCAGCCTCACATGGATGCTTGGTGAGTATGAACACCAACGGAACACTGCTGAATGAACGCAGAGTCGGTGAGGTGGCGGCTGTCTTTGATGTGGTTGTTGTGTCCCTTGACGGTCCCAAAGAAGTTCACGACAAAATAAGGGGGGTACCAGGAACTTATGATAAGGCAGTTGAAGCCGTGCGCTTGCTGAAGGCTCACGGAGTAAAGGTGGGAGTAAACAGCGTCGCTACCCCAAGTAACATTGACATTTTACCCCAATTCATTGAGGAACTACACAGCCAAGTTGACTTCGCTCAGGTTCAACCCATGCACCCATATCCACCAGCACCAGAAAACACACCATCCGACAAACAAGTTTCTAGGCTTATAGACTATCTGCTGAGGCTCAAGCGCTCGGACCCCGGTTTCTTGGCGGTGCCAACAGATTTTGTGAAGGGATTTGAGGCATTTTTCAAGGGTAAGGCGCCGAAAATCTGTCACGCTGGAGAACTGTATGTCGCTATCGACCCGTCGGGTAAACTTTTGGCCTGTCCAGCTCGGTCAGACATTGTGCTGGGAGATACGTTAAGCGGCTCTGTTGATGCCATATTGAAAGGGAAACGGGACAGCGAGGGATGGTGCAAAGTCTCTGCGTGTAAGGGATGCTGGCTTGAATGCACTGCAGGAGTGTCAATGATGATGCAGAATCCTCTCAAGGAGGCGTCCCAGCTGGTTAGCCTCTGGAAATCACACAAAAAATGAGACCGTATGTAATGGGTTATCCTGCGATTGCTGCGTTTAGTACTTCGCCGATAATTTCGATTACGGTTGTTAGTTGGCCTGTGTAGAGTCCGACTGCTAGGAACGATACTCCGGCGAGCAATATGAGCGCCCCGACTATTCTTTGTTCAGGCAGGTTCATTGGCTGTTTCCTTCCCTTTTGATTCTAATGTATAACGCTGTGACCATTATTTAAGATGTTTTCCGTTGTTATCTAGAACCTTTTTCCTGCTGAAGATGCTTATGCTCCCTCATCATACACCTGTCCATCACAACCGTGAAGCCCGCTTCCCTCGCCCGCCTAGCCGCCTCTTCATTGACGATGCCTAATTGCATCCAAACCACCTTTGGAGAACCAGTTTTATTCTTTAGTTGGATGGCTTCCTCTACGATGGCTGGCACTTCCTCGGCGGGTCTGAAAATGTCCACAACTTCTATTGCTTCAGGCACATCGAGGAGGCTTTTGTAGCTTTTTTTGCCCAAAACTTCATCAGCAAAAGGGTTAACGGGAATAATGTGGTAACCCACAGATTGCAGGTAATTTGCCACCCGGTAACTGTCTTTATTTGGGTACCTAGACAATCCCACAACTGCTACAGTTCTGTATTTTTCTAGAATTGATTTGATTTCCTCTTGGCTCAAACCTTCCAGAACCTATTTATTGTTTTGGAGAAGTTTTTCGCCGATTCCCTGAATTGCTGCTATTCCCTTTGAGGTATCTGAATACTTGAGAGGTGTCTCGCCTACCCTGTCCGCTTTTATAACTGTGTCATCGTAGGGAATCAAAGCCATTAACGGAAGCGCATTCTTTTCTGTGAAATCAGTAATCAACTCTTTTTCTTCGGAATCTCTAACCCTGTTTCCGACAATGAAAACATCTTTTATCTTCAAGTCTTTGGCTAAACCATAGATTTTCTTGGCAATCTCTAAGGATTTGCGGCTGGCTTCAGCAACTATAAGCATGGTGTCCACTTGGCTGGCTGTTCCCCTTCCCAAATGCTCCACGCCTGCTTCCATGTCCACAACCACAACCTCGTCACGTTCAACAATGAGGTGGCGAAGAAGCTCCCTTATCACCGCGTTGGCTCCGCAGGCGCATCCTCCGCCGGCAGATTTGACGGTTCCCATGACAAGCAAGTTTACGCCGTAGGGTGATTTCATTCCATTATTTTCAACTATATCATCCACCGTGAAGTGGAGTTTGTATACTCCCGGATAGTTGGTGCTTGTCTTTGATTTTAGCAGTTCCTTGTTCTCGGAGATTGGGACTATCTGATTTGCTTTCTCCACGGGTATACCCAACGTTAAAGCTAGGTTAGGTGAGGGGTCAGCGTCGATAGCCATCACTTTAAAGCCCTTTTTTGCGAAGTAACCTGCAAGGGTTCCAGAGACGAGTGTTTTTCCCACTCCACCTTTTCCAGAAACTGCAATCTTCAACATAAATCACCAGTTTGTCAATTTTATCTGCGTTTTCGGAAGTAATAAAGCCATCTTTTTTGCAGCAAACGTGGAGCTTCAAAGCGTTTATTTTTTCAGTTTAACAGCTGTTCCGTATGCGGTTACGAGGATGAATCCTTCCAGAATTTCTGATGTTTCAAAGTCTATGGCGAGAACTGCGTTAGCTCCCAGTTTTCTTGCTTCATCTTTCAGTTCGTCTAGAGCTTCTTTTCGTGCTTTCTCGATTTCTTCTGCGTATGCTGTGCCTTTTCCTCCTGTCAGCGCTTGGATTCCCGAAATTATTCGTCCTCCTGCTCCTCTTGTCCTTGTGCTCGTGCCATATATTACTCCCAGAACTTCCTCAACCTCATATTTTGGAATCACAGGCATCGTCGCTAAGATAAGGTCTTCTACCATCAACTCACCTCCAAAATAACCATTTAACCCCTTAGCAGCCTAATTTCCTTCATAAAGTTTTTGAACAAACAGAAAAAGTATGTGAACTTTCTTTTAGTTTCACTCTTCTCTCTCCCCGATTCTACAAGTCGTTTCAGCGCCAGCCTTATTATACAATTCAACAAAACGCAGTAGCATTAGGAGGAAAAATCATGAACAAAACAGTTTACAAAGACCAAGTAAAAAAGCGACTAACTTACATCCAAATGCTTGCTGAACAAGAAAGATACGAGGAAATCCAAAATCTTCTAGAAACAAATTTTGTGCTGGTGGCTTAAGATGGCAGTATCCATAACATGCCACAGATGCGGCAAAACCCTATTCACGGGACGAGAAGCCATTCAACCATACTATGTTCGAGCAAAAACCGAATGCAGATGCCCCTCTTGCGGAAGAAAACTTTCACACAACTCAATGAGCGCACAACTTGACCTGTTAAGCAGCCGACATTAACCTTCTGGCTAAGAGCCACAAAGACGGCGAACAAAACAGGACACATCCGGTTATTCGCTATTCTTAATTATAGTTTGTTATCAGACAAATTTCTTTCAAAAGACCCGTTCACTCTTCTTGCTGGCGCTGTGCAATCGATCATGTGATATGTAGGTAGGAACAAAAATCTAATGAGCACAGCCAACAAAACTATGTTGCCTAGGTGACATGTTAAGTGAAGATTCTGTTTGTGGAGCCTCCGAAGGATTACTGGTTCGTAATGGGAGAGTATCTGCCTCCTCCCTATGGCGTTCTTCAACTCGCAGCTTACCTCGAAAACAAAAACGATAATGCAGAGATTCAAGTTTTGGATTGCAACGCCGAGGGGTTGGATTGGAAGGGACTAGAAAAGCGGATAGAATCCTTCAACCCGGATATTGTGGCTTCGAGTGCTCTTGCCACCTGCAATACTTACGTTGCTGTCAGAACTTTGGAGATCGCCAAAAAAGTTAATCCTGATGTCGTAACGGTTGCTGGGGGGCAACATTTCACGGTTCTCGCTGAAGAGAGCCTAAAAACATATCCCGAAATTGATGTTATTGCGCGGGGAGAAGGCGAAGAAACCCTTGTTGAGCTGGTGCAAACAGTTGCGGATGGGCGGTCGTTTTCTTCTGTGAAAGGCATCTCCTTCAGAAACAATGGGCAGATAATACACAATTCCCCGCAGCCTCTGATTGAAAATCTTGACAGTCTGCCTTTTCCTGGGTACAAGTTTGTGGAGAATCTGGTCCATAAATACCATTTCACTGCCATGGCAGGCAGCAAAACTAGATACGCTTTAATCGAAGGCTCCAGAGGTTGCCCTCACCGCTGCACATTCTGTACCCAATGGCGACACTGGGGAAGCAAATGGCGAATAAAGTCTGCGAAGCGGATTGCGGATGAGTTCGAGTTTTGCTATCAGAACTTTGGGAGCAGGTTCTTGTGGCTCACCGACGACAATTATGGTCTGGGCAAACGCGCAAGCGAGTTGGCTGACGAACTCATAAGCCGAGGCTTCGCGGATGATATTATGTGGTTTATGCAGGTCAGATGTGACGATGTGGTGAAACACGCGGATGTTCTGCCTAAGATGCGGAAGGCTGGGCTGCGCTGGGCTCTTTTGGGGGTGGAGAGCTACAGTTCCTCTACGTTAGACTCTTTCAGGAAGGAGACGAGCCCAGACGATGCTCGAAAGGCGATGAAGCTTCTGAAGGAGAACGACATCTTTTCTCAGGGCATGTTCATTATCGGTCAGCGGAAGGACACAGCTGAATCCATCGCGAATTTGAGGGACTTTATGAATGAGTTGGACCCTGACTTGGCAATCTTTGCGATACTTACACCGTTTCCGGGAACTGCCATATATGAAGAGGCTAAACGAAAAGGGTGGATAGAAGACTGGAACTGGGCGAACTATGACATGGTTCACGCGGTCATGCCCACCGAAACCCTGTCCAGAGAGCAAGTGCAGGAGGAACTTTATTATTGTTACAGAAGTTTCTTTGGCTCGTGGCGCAGAAGATTCACTGGGCTATTCGCAAGGAAGGCACTGAAGAGAAACCTTTACTGGTACATGGCTTCACAAGGCATAGTAAAACAGTTCAAAAACATGTTCTAAGTGAGGAGTTATGTCACAGCAGCGTCACAAAATGGACATAACGTATCAGCTTCTGGTATCCTTCCTAGGTTTATTTCTCATCGCAACGCTGGCACTTTTTCCTCCCACAGTCACCGGAGACCTCTCTTGGCGAAAAACAGTGATCGGCTTCATCTTCAGCTCAATTTGTGTCCTAGGAATTCTGGCAGTCTTCTCGCCCAACCCATGTCTAGGAATCTTAGACATCGGAAAGAAAAACAGAACCGTTGACTCAGATTCAGCCAGCCTCGCGGCTCACGGAACATCGGATGCTCTGCAGGGCCATCATCCCACCTGCGGAAAGTATGACGCCCACATTTTTCGGATAAAAAACAAGATATTCTGTGCAGCATGTACAGGTTTGCTACTCGGTGGGCTGTTAGCTTTGGCTGTGGCAGCAGTCTACTTCTTTGGCGATTGGAGCGTTGCTGAGCATAGTTCATCATTGGTTTTGTTGGGTATTGTGGGGGTAAGTTTGGGGTTGTTCCAGTTCAAATTTAAGAATCTTGTCCGCTTATCCGTAAACACCATTTTTGTGTTAGGAAGTCTTTTGATCGTAATTGGCGTCGATGCGTTGATTAAAAGTTTATTTTTGGATTTGTTCGTGGTTAGTTTGATTGTTTTTTGGCTCTTCACCAGAATATCTTTGTCGCAGTGGGATCATGAGAGTATCTGTTCTGGTTGCGAGATTGAAAACTGTAGAAAAAGGAGGGAGGTTAACGCCTGCGAGTGATGGAGTATATTGCTCCAACAACCATCAATGTTCCGAAGATGATTATTATGAACGCCCACAGGTAATCTCCAAAGTCTACACCGAGAACAGCAGTGACGCCCCACAGAATAATTATAAGCCCGATAACTAAGCCCGCGATTGATCCGCCGTTGGGTAACCCGAAGCATTCACTCTCTTTTCGTCGCCGTTCACGTCTAACAGTCTGGTGGCTGCCCAAAGGTGCATTACATTTAACACAGACCACCGCGTCATCTTCGTTTTTGGTGCCGCATTTTGTGCAGTAAACCATTTTTATTCACCAATTGTAGCCTTACAACAGCAAAGCTGTCTTACTCCAAAGCTATTTGGCATGTGAGTATAAAAGATATTTCATCGAAACACTTGTTCAGTTAGCGGCATTGGAGTAACTTTTGAGGTGGCAACCAGAAAATTGGTAAGGTTAATAGGGTTTGCTGTTCCACTATTTTTGTAGGTGAGAATTGTTTTGCCTCCGGTTAAAGTTTTGGAGAATATTTTCTGGGTTGGGGCAGTTGACTGGAACGCTAGACACTTTCACGGCTTCACGTATTCGACCCACCGCGGAACCACATACAACGCCTACCTGATCATAGACAAGAAAGTCGCTCTAGTTGACACTGTGCAGCATAACTTTGCGGAAGAGATGATGGAGAGAATCAGGGAGATAATTGACCCCTCAAAGATAGACTATGTCATAGCGAATCATGTTGAATCCGATCACTCAGGTTCAATTGCAGAAGTCCTGAAACATGCAACCAACGCAACTGTTGTGGGCACCGCTAACTGCCAGAAAGGGCTGGAGAAACACTACTTCGGCAACTGGAAGTTTCAAACCGTAAAAACAGGCGACACCCTGAACTTAGGTGAGAGAACCCTCAGTTTCCTTGAAGCGCCTATGCTTCATTGGCCAGACAGCATGTTCACATACATAGAGAAGGACGCGCTTCTATTGCCTAACGACGCTTTTGGTCAGCATTTGGCAACATCGAAACGGTTCGCTGATGAGGTGGATCAGAGCATACTGATGTGGGAAGCGGCGAAGTATTATGCCAATATTCTGTGGCCCTTCAGTACTTTGGTGACAAGGAAGATTGAAGAGGTTCAGAAGCTTGGCTTGAAGATTGACATGATTGCGCCCAGCCACGGGATAATCTGGCGCAAGGACCCCATGAAGATTGTCAAAGCTTATTTGAAGTGGGCTAGTGGAGATGCGAAGAAGAAGGTTTTGATTGTTTATGATACGATGTGGAAGAGCACCGAGAAGATGGCTAAGGCTATGCTTGAGGGCATCAGCAGCGAAGGCGTTGAGGTAGTGTTGTATAGGCTTCCGTTCAGTGACGAAGGCGACATCATCGGAGAACTGCTTGAAACAAAAGGGCTACTTTTAGGCTCTGCGACAATCAACACCGGCATTTTGCCCACTTTAGCTCCGTTTCTACGAGAAATGGAGGGATTAAGACCAAGAAACAAGCTTGCCGCCGCCTTTGGCTCCTACGGCTGGGGAGGAGGGGCAACAGCAACCATAGAAAAGTCTCTGAAGGCTGCGGGCATGGAGTTGGCGGCGCCTGCAATTACGGTTAAGTGGGTTCCAGACAAAGATGAATTGCAGAAATGCTACGAGTATGGACGAGAGTTTGCTAAAAAAATAAAGGCAGCAAAGTAAACCCCTTTTTTCATTCTTTTTTGTTTTTTCTTTCTTTTGCCAGTTTCATCCACCATTTGGGAACCTTGAAGTCTTCGGTTGTGTCCCAGCTGTCGAAGGGCTTTATGTCCAGTACTGGTGTGCCGTCGTAGGCGTCTAAGCCCTGAACAGTGATTACGTTACCTTCTATCTTTAGGATTTTGACTCTTGTGAGCCCGATTGGGTTTGGGCGGTGAGGTGTACGGGTGGCAAAGATTCCCAGCAGCGGCATGTCACTTCTTCCCCGTGGGTGAACCTTCATTATTCTCTTATCTTCATCCGACATTCTGTGCAGCCAAAAAAGAACAAACAGATGCGAAAACTCTTCCACACCCTCCAAAGCCTCAGTCAATTCCTCACGAAAAACTATCTGCGAAATCACCTTTTTGTCTCTAACTTCCTTGCCAACCGCCTCAGTTTTGACGAAACCCACAGGCTCCAAACAAATCTTACCAAATGAAGACACCAAACAACACACCCTCTAAATGTTAAGCCAGTAACAAACTCTGAAACTGCCAATATAACCCTTTTTCGAAAAGGCTTATGAGAAACACCTTTGTCAAGAAAACTTGACTAAACTAGTCTGTGGTTGGTCAAGAAATCTTGACAAAAATCCTTTAATTTAACATTAACAATAAATTAAATTTGTGGGGGGTGTATTAAGGTGAAAAAATCTTATAACCTATTTAGAACCAGCGCCTTCAAGAAATGGTTGTGGAAGATACTTACCATCCTAGCAATTATTTCGTCTGCTTCTCTATTTAGCGTTAGAAGTTTAGCGAATCAGACTTTACTGACTAATAGTATACCAATTGAAGTTAAGGACCCAATCGAGATAATAGATTTCCCCTCAGGTTTCAGTCTTTTCCCCGGCGAAACCCTAGAATTCGATGTCACAGTACAAAACATTGGCCCCATGAACTACTCTTGTGTCTTAGAATTTAGTTTGAATGATAGAGCATATCAAAGCAAACATATCGAGTTTAGCAACGAAATCTATACTGTTGTTCCTGGAAACCAAAAGCTTTCAGCATGGTTAACCGTTTCACCAAATGCAGCTCCAGCATCCCTTCTACTAACAATCAAGCACAGCCTAACTTCACCACAATCTCCAGACGATTCAACCTCCCAAACAACAAACGCTACATCACATCCTGGATATGAGCTTCTCGGAGGGGGAGCAAGATGGGCTGCACGTGAAGGAAAAACTGCTTTGTATATTAACTGGAAAGACAATTGGATTAATCACTATTCAACAGATGGTCCCACCTGGACTTGGTTTTCACAATCAACTATGGATGAGTGGCGAAATTCAGTATCTCAAACACTTGAAGAGCGGGGATTTGAAGTAACTTTTTATGGTGACATGTCAAAGACCCTGAGTGATTACGACCTTGTGGTTATCGAAGCAAGCTATGCCGTTGAACCTAAACATGCACCACTTGTCAAAGACTATATTTCAAATGGTGGGGGAGTGGTAATTCTGGCAGGTGTTCCCTGTTATTTTTCAGTTTACTGCAGGGATTGGTGGCCATACAGGTTTGGTGGAACAAATTTAATGTCTATACAAGACTGGTTTGGAGGTAGAGAGTTCGTTAATACAGGTGGAGTTGCCAGAGCCGTTGTTAACAACCCAGTTGGCACTTCACTGCAAGTCAAAGATGTAGTTTATACTCGGGATAACTCTGGGGGGAAGTCCATAGTGGAATTGAACAGTAACGCCCAAGTTATTGCTAAGTGGGACTCCGGCGAGGCTTATGCATTTACTTACGAATATGGAGAAGGAAGAGTGTTCTATCATGGTGGACAAATTTCAACGCATAAGGAACCATCTTGACAACAGAAACGTAAACTGTTACTGTTAAGGTAACTGGTGAAGAACCAATAAATGCCTTAAAAAAGGTATCAATGCTTACTTGCTTTGAGTATCCGCTCTTTTGCGATATTCATTGCCGAGTCTCTGAGTTCAATATTGTTGTTTAGAGCAGTTTCTATAACCTTCACTGTGGTTCGCCTGATTTTCCGTTGAACCATCTCCAGCATCCGTTTAGGGTTGTAGCCGCGGTACTCAGCGTAAGACGAAATCACTCCTCCAGCGTTTGCCAGAATGTCGGGAACAACAAAAACGCCTCTATCAGACAAAGCCTTCTCTATTTCTGGTCGTACCGGAAGGTTAGCTGCCTCAACCACCAGCTTCGCTTTGACGCGTTCCACATTCTCTTTGGTTATAACGTCGGGGAGGGCGGCGGGAACAAGAATGTCCATCGGCAACTCGAAAAGCTCCTTATTGTCTAGCACTTTGCCTGGGCGATAGTTGATGACCGAGCCTGTTTCCGTCTTGATTTTTAGCAACTTTTCGTAGTCTATTCCCTTAGGGTTGTAGATGCATCCATTGGAATCAGAAACTGCTACCACCTTCACGTCGATCTGAGTTAGATACTCAACAACGAAAGAACCGACATTCCCGAAGCCCTCCACCGCAGCCGTTGCACTGTCAATGTCCAAGTCTTCAACATAATTTGCCGCCGTGAACGTTGCCTGCACCACCCCCAAGGCTGTGGACCCATACTCATGGGGTATGCCGCATTTTACTCCTGGCTTAACGCACAGGTGAGCAGGTTTTCCGGTGGCAGACTTCATTGAGCCATTCTCCTTGGCGAAGACAGCCATTTCCTTCTCTCCAGTGTTGATGTCTGGCGCGGCTACGTATAGGCTTGGGCACACTCGTTTCAGGGCTCTGGAGAAGGCACGGATTATCTCCATCTTCTTTTCTTCACGCATCGGCTTGGGGTCAGCGATTATGCCGGATTTGGCTCCTCCAAAAGGGATTTTTGCTAAGGCGCACTTCCAGGTCATTGTTCTGGCTAACCTGAAAACTTCCTCGGTTGTTACTGTGGGCAGCATTCTGATTCCGCCCTTTCCCGGACCCAAAGTTGTGTTGTCTATTACCAGAACCCCCTTCATTCCTGTTTTGGGGTCGTAGACCTGCAGGATTTTTTCTGGACCCCACTCGTCAGCAAAAGCCTCTATCTTGATATTCAATCCGTTTTCCCCAGAAGCGTTCATTACAGATATACTAACTGAACCATTGTAAAAGCTTTCTTCAACAATAACTATGGCGTGAATATGCAGTAAGCCTAAATTGGCTGTTCGCCCTTTGTTATTTTTAGAGTTATTTCTGAACACTAAGGTGGGGAGTGAAAAGAATGGGTTACATCTATCTGTACACTGGAACTGGGGGTGGAAAAACCGCAAATGCTTTAGGTTTAGCCCTGAGGTCTGTGGGTCACAAACGCAAAGTGGTTATAATCCAGTTTTTGAAGTGGTGGAAGAACACGGGGGAGTACAAGATACGGGAGAAGCTTCAGCCCTACTACGAAATCTACCTGTTCGGCAGAGAAGGCTGGATAGGCTTGGACAACCTAGGTGAAGAAGACCGTAAGCTCACAAAAGAGGGGCTGGAATTCGCCAAAAAGATTGTTAAAGAGAAGAAACCTAATCTGCTGGTTTTGGATGAGATAAATCTGGCTCTTCATTGTAACATGCTAAAGGTAAAAGAAGTGATAGAGTTTCTGGACAGCCTCCCAGAGGAGACTGACGTTGTTTTAACTGGGAGATACGCGCCTAAAGAGCTCATAGACAGGGCTGATTTTGTCAACGAAGTGAAAGACCTGAAATATCCTGAAGAAATGGTGACCACAGAGGGCATCCAGTACTAAGTTCAGCCGCCTGTTTGAAGGAGAAGTATCGCCTTAGCGAGGTCTCCACCGCTTGATTCCAGAGCTCGCTTAGCGTCTTCCATAGTTTTTCCTGTCTGGTCTGCAACAAGCTGCACATCCTCTTCAGGAATAGTTAGCTTAGCCTCTTCTGTTTCTAGATCCCGCTCACTTACCTGTCCGGTGACCTGAAAGATTTTTTGTCCCTGCATGGCAAGAATAGCCACCTGAGGGTTCTCAACAACGATTTCTTTGTCGCTTTTTCTGAAGATGACTTCTTGAACGTCGGGCATCTCTTCCATGTTCATGCCCATGCGCTGCATCATTCTCTTCGCGTTTCTTGGACTCACTCTTCTCCTCATTTCTGTTCCTTCCCATGCCTATACTGATTAACGTGCCTTCTTAACTTTTTTCCGCCACTCCACGTCGAACACGCACAGCCACTCCCCTACGAAACTCTTTCATCTCCTTTCCGGAGAGGAGAGCCCGCCCAACAGCCAAAACCTCACTCTTTCCGTTGATTACTACCACTTCCTCGTTTGGTCTTATCTCATCGTCAGCGTCTATCACATGTTTGGCGAAGGCGCTTCTTCCTTTTGCCACAAAGGGTTCAGCTTCATCCATGATTTTAACCCAATAGCGTATAGGTTTCACTTTGTGGGTTAATCGTTTGGCTCCGGCAAGGGTTAAAACAAAGAGTCCGGTGGTGGGTCGGAGGGTAGCCAGCAGTTCTTCTTTCAGGTGTATGTGTCTTATTTTTCCCGTGTTTTTCGAGTACACTATGTCCACTTCGTCTGGGAACAGCTTTTTTCCTGCGTCTCTTCCGAACTGGTAATCAGCTACACTCCGTATCTTCCCTAAAGCATCCATGTACCCTGTTTCACCAACATGTTTCACATTAAATTCAGGCTAAACCATTAAATGTTATTCTGCAAGCGGCTAAACTCAAAGTCTAAAAGAGAAAACTTAAAGTTTCTTATTTTAGACCTATAAGGAATCTAAAGCAGGCGGAGAAACAGATGGAAACTCTTCATCACAACGGCATCCTAGTTCCACCCCGATACGAAGGAAAAGGGCTTACAGTTAAGGTAAAGGGGAACGAGGTTAGGCTGACGGCTGAGCAGGAAAAGATGGCGGTAGCGTGGGCAAAAAAGGTTGGAACCCCCTATGTTGAGGATCCGGTCTTCGCCAAGAACTTTCACAAGGACTTCTCAAAGAAACTGGGCACCAAAGTTAAACCCGGAGACGTTGACTTCTCAGAAATAATCGCCCTTGTTGAGCAGGAGCGAGAATGGAAAAAAAGTCTTCCCAGAGAGGAGAAGAAACGGTTGGCGGCTCAAAGAAAAGCTGTCAGGGAAGCCAACAAAGAGAAGTATGGTTACGCTTGGGTTGACGATGAAAAAACCGAGCTGGCTAACTACGTTGCAGAGCCCAGCTCCATCTTTATGGGGCGCGGAAAACATCCGCTGCGGGGAAGGTGGAAAGAGGGACCCAGTGAGGAGGACATTATACTGAATCTTTCGCCTGACGCACCGAAACCAGAGGGCAACTGGAAGGAGATCGTCTGGGAGCCAGAAAACATATGGGTTGCTCGTTGGCAGGACAAGCTCAGCGGCAAAATGAAGTATGTGTGGTTTTCTGATTCAAGCAGTTTTAAGCAGAAAAAGGACATCGAAAAGTTTGACAAGGCAAAAGAGTTTAGCCGAAATCTTCCTCGGATCAAAAGGCACATTCTGCGGAATCTTGAAGCCGAGGATGTGAAGCGCAGGAAAATTGCGACAGTTTGTTATCTTATCGATAAGCTGAAGATCAGGGTTGGCGACGAAAAAGACCCTGATGAGGCAGACACTGTGGGTGCTTCAACTCTCAGAAAGGAGCACGTCAAAATCAACGGCGACGGAACAGTGTCTTTCAACTTTTTGGGAAAAGACAGCGTGCCCCACATTTTCACAAAAAAACTTCATGACAAAGTTATTAAAAATCTTAATGAATTCTCTGAGAACTCGGAGTCTGCCCTTTTCAATGGTGTCCGCTCTAGTCATGTAAGCGAGTTTCTGGATGAGGTGTTGACTGGGCTCTCAGCGAAGGTTTTCCGTACTCTTTACGCTTCTGATGCTGTAGAAAAGAAGCTGGAAAAGACACCGGTTGAATCTGAAGACCCCGCATACGTTAAGAAGTATGTGGCTAAGATGGCGAATCTTGAAGCCGCCAAAGTTTGCAACCATAAGCGCACCATCCCGAAGAGGTGGAAAGCGTCTCTAGAAAAGAGGAAGGCGCGAATCAAGGTTCTGAAGGCGCGGGCAAAGAAGGCTCAGACCAAAATTAAAACGAAAGCGAAGGAACAGGACAAACGATACCGGTTGCGGATTAGGAAGCAGGAGGAAAAGCTGACGGCGGCAATGGAGCAGCTGGAAGAGCTTAAACAAAAACTGGAGGAGCGAAAGGAGCAGGCCAAATCTGTTAAGGGTATAACGAAACGGGTTAAAAGCAAACGGAGAGTTATAGCTCGCACCAGACAGCGCGTTAGAGACTATAAGGCTAAACATAGAGCGTTGATGCAGAAGCAGAAGCAGCGACTAAAGAGCAGGAAGCAGAGGGATAAGGCAGCTTTGGAGAAGGCGAAGCTGAGGATAAAGCTTCAGGAGGAGACTCGGGACTATAATCTTTCAACTTCCCTGAAGAGCTACATTGACCCCAGAATCTACTATGAGTGGGGCAAAAAGGTGGAGTACGACTGGAAAAAATACTACCAGAAGGCTCTGCACAAAAAATTCAGCTGGGTTGAAAACCAAAACAACGCAGAAAACAGCTAAAAAACATTCTAACCCACAAACAATGGACACTGTTTTTCTGAAAAGATAGAAAGAGCCATAAAACCCAAAACACTGTAGCCTCTAGTGTATGTGGGGTTCACAAGAATGGTAACTGAAACAATAACTACATCTGAGATGCGTGCCCTAGAAACAAACGCTGAATACTACGGCGTTTCACTGCTGCAGCTTATGGAAACTGCTGGAAGAAACGTTGCAGAGGCGATTGCGGCACGGTTCCCACCAAAGAAAACTCGGGTGGCTATTTTTTGTGGTTCAGGAGGAAACGGAGGCGACGGTTTCGTTGCAGCACGTTACCTCACCTGTTTAGATTTCAAGGTTGAGGTGGTACTTGCAGGAAGAGCCTCAAATATTACCAGCGAATCAGCCAAGAAAAACTGGGTTGCCCTGCAGCCCCTCAGAAACGTTATCCCAGTAAAAGAGGTTAAAGATTCCACGCTTATCTCGGACATTAAGGCAGATGTTGTCGTGGATGCTCTGCTGGGTATAGGTTTGAAGGGAAAACTGCGTCCACCCATTTTGCAGTTAGTGGAAAAAATCAACTCGACGGATGCTTTTCGTGTCGCTGTGGATGTTCCCACGGGAATAGATTCTGATTCAGGCGAAGTTTTGGGCACCGCTGTAAATGCGAACCTAACTGTAACCTTTTACAAGGCAAAACAGGGGCTGCTCAAAGCCAAAGAACACAGCGGCGAAATCTCGGTGAAGAATATAGGCTTACCCTCCGAGCTTGAACGGTTTACTGGTCCCGGAGACGTTTCATTGGCTGTTAAGCCTCGCCGTCCAGAAGCGCACAAGGGAAACTTCGGCAGGCTCCTCGTAATCGGGGGAAGCAACGTGTTTTCGGGTGCTCCAGCATTAGCTGCCATGGCTGCTCTTCGCACCGGAGTTGACATTGTCACGGTGGCTGCTCCAGAAAAAACTGCAACTGCAATCTCTTCCATGTCCCCAGCGCTGATAACCATGAAACTGAAGGGAAAACACCTGAACTCAGGCAACCTATCCTCGCTTGAGGAGCAGTTGGATTCGGCGACGGCGGTGGTTTTGGGTCCAGGGTTGGGGTTGCATAGCGAAACCAAGGAGGCAGTCAAAGAGGTTATTGAACAGTTAGAGAAGAAGGGGGCGCCGTTGCTTTTGGATGCTGATGGGCTTAAAGCCTTCGCGGAATTCAGAAGAAAGGTTGAGTTGCCACTGGTTTTAACTCCCCACGCCAAAGAATACGAGATTCTGGCTGGAAAAAAGCTGCCGGATGATGTGGAGGAAAGGGCGGAAAAGGTTCAGAAGAGAGCGAGAAAGCTGGGGGCAACCATACTGCTGAAGGGACCTGTTGACGTCATCTCAGACGGAGAGCAAACCAAATTCAATTTCACAGGAAACCCGGGAATGACAGTGGGAGGAACAGGGGACGTTCTCTCAGGCGTAGTTGGAGGCTTATTGGCTATTGGCGCGACTTCGTTCAGGGCTGCGACGGCAGGCGCATTTATCAACGGGGCAGCAGGAGATTTTGTGGCTGCTGAAAAGGGTTATCACATGATTCCCACAGACATTCTCGAGTACATCCCCAAGATTATGGATGACCCCATGTGCCATCTGGAGGTGCGGAGGAATCAGCCATAGCCCTGTTGTAGTCACCGTTTATCATGCCAAGCAGTGTGACCCCAAAAAATGCAGCACCCTGAAGCTTAAACGCCACAACCTAGTGCGGGTAGTTCACAGAGTCAGAGAGCTGCCCCGAGGAGCAGTCATCTTGAACCCTTTCACACCGAAAGCTTTCTCTCCCGCAGACCAAAAACGACTAAAACAGAGAGGCTTAACCGCATTGGACTGCAGCTGGGTACACGCAAAAGCAGTCTTCGACTTAAAATCACATTGGACTCCCCGCTGCCTGCCCTACTTGGTGGCGGCGAATCCAGTAAATTATGGAAAACCAACCAAACTCAGCACCGTAGAAGCGCTGGCTGCGGCTCTGTACATCGCTGATTTTCGTGAACAAGCGGAAGAACTGTTATCCAAGTTTAAGTGGGGACCCCAGTTCATAATCTTAAATGAAGAGCTTCTGGAAGGCTACGCCAAAGCAAAGGACAGCACAGAAATAATTAAAGTACAAAACGAGTACATCAACCAAGGCTGCACCCAACACTAATCATCATATTAGGCTCCTAATAGAGGTACATTGTTGAAAACAGTGTTTTTTCAGGAAAAACAAGCACATACTTCATTTGTTGTTTAGTGTTTTACTTGATGCCATTCTTTGACAAAAGATTGTTAGCTGGCTTCTGCCACCATGTCTATGATTCTGTTGATTTCTGTGGATATGTTTTCTGGGAGCCCCATTATGCCCACGTTCATGAAACCTCTGATAATCAAGGAGACAGCTTGGTCTCTGGAAAGCTTCCGGGTCATCAGATACAATATCTCACTCTCCGATATTCTACCCACAGCCGCCTCATGAGTCAACTCCGCGCCTCGCTTCTTCGCAGTCAACTCAGGCACAGCCTCAAGGTAAGCTTCTTCATCCAGAATCAACCCCCTACATTCCAGGTGACCTCTACAATCCGCATCGTTTCCCTCCATTTTGCCTCGCGCAAAAATAGTGGAATTCTCTCTGGCGATAGTACGGGTGATCAACTCTGCCTTGCTGCCCTTTCCGTTCAAAACTGCTCTGGAGCCAACATCCAAAGAAGAGTTTTTGTGACCGTACAGAATCGAATTGAAAGATACCCGCGAATCTTCACCATTACAGAATGCCACAGGATACATCTGTACATCCTTTACTGGTGTCAAACAAATATAATTGGAAATAAAATTTCCCTTATCTTCAATCAATGTTGCGCTTCGGGGCCTAACTAAGGTCTGTTCGGTCCAGTTGTGAATCATGGTGAAATTTAGTGTGGCATCTTTCTTCACGTAAATCTCCGAAACGCCCAGATGAGTAGCCGTCTCTCCGGTCTGATGCTGGACGCAACCCGTTATTATGTTAGCTTGAGACCCTTCCTCAGCAATTATGATGTTGTGAACCCTCTGCTCTGAATCCTTTTTGGTCATCATGAGACATGACTGGAGAGGCAAAGTCACCTCCACTCCCGGAAGTATACGCATAAAATATCCGCCGCTGAATTCTTCATCCACTTTGTGGGTATACTCGTCTTTGTTGGGGTCAACCAGCTTCCACATGTACTCTTGAAGCCAAGAATACTTAGCCAAAGCCTTCTTTGTATCCATTATCTCTATCTTATCTTTGAAGTACTCGTTAATTTTAGTGTATACTGTGTTTTGGTCGACATGAAACAGTGTTCCCGACCGAGCTTTTTCGTCTACGTCAATGCCCACGTTATAGACGTCTTCCAGTATGTTGTGAGGTATTTTTGTTAACACACTTTCTTTTTCCACCAACTTACCAGCCCTCCTCCACCCGCTCTTGACAAGCTACACATTTCTCGTAACCGCCTTTTTTGATATTCTCGTAGATGCGCTTGGGCTCAGCAAAACAGTAGACAATACTTTTCAGGAGAACACAAGCATACTTCGCATCCACATAATCCAATATGTCACCTTTATGGGTAACAATAAGGGTGCTGCCTCCGTTTTTTTCAACGTACTTCTGGATTTGCTCGCCAATCAACTTGAGGCTTTCAACATCTACACCAGAATCGGGTTCATCCAAAAGAAGTAGCTTCGGCTTCAAAAGCAACATTTGGAGAACTTCTGCTCTCTTTCTTTCCCCTCCCGAAAATCCAACATTGGTGTCCCGGTTCAGAAACTCGCCCAAATTGAAAGCGTCTATCAACTCCTTTTCTTCAGCGCTGAAATCGTCTTCAGCCTCTTTGCCAACGCACACCTTCAACAATGACGAAAGCTTGATACCACTAATCTCTGGTGGATACTGAAAAGAAAGAGCCAACCCCATCTTAGATCGCTCCTCCACGCTTTTTTCGGTGATGTCTTCGCCTAGGAAGAGGATTTTTCCGGATACAATTTTGTATTGGGGGAGACCCATTATGGCGTTGATTAATGTGGTCTTTCCTGACCCGTTTGGTCCAAACATGACGTAATTGCTTTTTTCGGTCAACTCCAAGTTGACGTCTTGGAGTATAACTTTGTCTTCAACCATTACCTTCAGGTTACGAACTTCCAAAATATTCAAAGTCATCTACCTTCACAAAGTAAGCTCATGTGAGTGTTTGGATGCAAACTTATGCTTATATAGTTTAGCAAAAACAACCTTTTACGGCAATGTTTCGGTGACAAATAAGCTATAATCTGCCTCACAAGGTTAGAAATGTTTAATAAATCCAGTTACCCAAAAGGGGGATGAGTGAGCAGAAATGCCCAAAAAAGAGTTCACATATCGCGGACACACCATTGAGGAACTGCAAGGCATGTCCATGGACGAGTTCATCAAGTTGCTCCCATCACGGCAACGTCGAAGCCTACAACGGGGACTCAACACAGGACAGAGAACCCTCCTAGAAAACATCAGAAGAGCAAAAAAACTTCAAAGTGAAGGACAAGCAGCAGTCACCAAAACCCACGCCCGCGACATGATAATCCTCCCAGAAATGGTAGGCGCCACCCTCCTAATACACAACGGAAAAGAGTTCACAGAGGTGGAGATACTGCCAGAAATGATTGGATGCTACTTGGGAGAGTTCGCTATCACCAACAAACCAGTGAGACATGGATCTCCAGGTATTGGTGCATCAAGATCATCAATGTATGTGCCACTCAAATAGAAACGTGACCGGGCAAAAACCTGCCCAGTTCATACATTTTTTCTAAAAATCGAACGGGTAGTTTAGGCTCTGTAGGTTGGTTCAGGCCGTTTCTTTTTTTGGCTAGAAGAAACTTTTGGGAGTGGAATAGGTGGGGGAATGTTTAGGCTTCGGCAGATGAGCACTGACTCTAAGAAAACAACGTTGGATATGGATTGGAGAACAATCGGTGGAGGGGGCTTCTTTTCCTTATGTGCTTTAAGAATCTGCTCAAGTTCATCCTTTGAACCTTTCACGTGACTCTTTCCCTTCAAGCTGATTTGAGCCACTCCTGGGTTATAGTTTATTGTGAAAACAAAAGGAACCTCCAACATGTCTTCACCTTTCTTGTTGACTCCAACCATGTTGAGGTTAGTGGCTATTTTGACAGGCGGAATAGGCTTTCCGATCTCCCAGAAATTCTCAGCGGAAATGTTTTTCACAAAAACTCTTACATTAACCATGCTTCAGAACGCCCATCCAATCTGTATATTCCAAGCTTCACTATTAAAACTTGGCTAGCTTACTCTTCTTGTTGTTTGTAGCGAGTTAAACCGCAATGTCCGCAGGTGTAACGGTCGCCATGATCGGCCATGAAGTATCCGGGTCCGCACCGTTCACAGTTGGGACGCAATCTTTTGATGCCGTTTTCCTCAATTTTGTAGTATGAAGAGATTCCGGGTCGTTTCTTTTTGGCCTTTTTTGCTCCAGCTTCTTTTTCAGACATCTAATCTTTCTCCTCCTTCTTCTCTTTCTTTGTTGCTTCTTCTTTGGGTTGTGATTTTTCCTCAGGTTTCTCAGGTTCCTCAGCCTTTTCAGGTTTTTCAGGCTTTTCTTCTGGAGCTTGTGCCTCCTCCGGCTTTTCTTCGGGAATTGCGTTTCTGGCAATTATGTGCTTTGGTTCCATGAGCTTAGCCTGCTCCACGGAGTCGTAAGCGTTAGCTTCGCCAACGGCAACCGTTGTGCCTGTTTTCGTTTCTAACTGCTTGACGTAAACCAAATCAAGTTTCGTTTTCAGCAAGGTTGCAAGCTGTTTTCTGACTTCAACGCGAGTTGGAGTTCCTCCAGTCTGGGCATGTTCAACCCTGAAGGTTACTTCCTTTCTTTTCATTAGAGGATTCTGCTCTTTCGAGACTATCTTAAGCTTCATTAACACACTTCCGCTGGTTGTGGTTGATTTGACACATCCCTCTTACTTTAGCTTTTCGAAGATTGCTCCATGGCATCCACTATACGGCGTATTCTCTCTTTTGTTTCTTCTGTAACTTTAACTACAACAATTCCTACATGCGGTTGCCCATAAACCACCAGAGCACCCTCAGGCGCAGACAGCACCACCGCAAGGGCAAGTAAATCTTCTTCACCGTCAATCATCACCCTCGTTTGTCCCTTTTGCTCAATAGCGCTTCTTATGGCATCCCAAGCCCCGTCAGTTATAGCTCCCGGAGGATTCTTTGCATACAATGTTTGGTCAGCGTCCACGGTTATCGGTTGGATAGTTTTTCTCATAACCTTGTTGTCCACTATCAGCACATTCACTGAGACACCATATTCCATCATGTCGCGGGAAACCACATCACCCACAGAAACGATTAATGATGGCTTTTCTTTCTCAACAAGCTCTTTAAGCCTCTTTATGGTTTTTTCTGTGGGACCCTCAATTAACAGTCCCTGAGGCTTCTTCAGTTCCTTCCGTAATTCATTGGTTAGGAGGCGAATTCTGGTTACCTACCTTACTCGAAGCGCGTAGTGCCCTTTCTTCTTCACGCCCATTGCACGGGCTATAGCCGAACCTTCAGGGTCGATAATCACCACTACACCAGAGAAGTCGTCGCTTAGGTTGGTGGCCTTGCAGTTAGGGCATATAGAACCGTAGGATATGAAGTGGCATTCCCGACACGCTTTATCTGTCATTTCTTCGGTTCACCTTCTGCTTTCTTGGCATCTCCTGATTCTTCTGAACCAGCTTCCTGTAACTTTTCAACATCCTTCTGAATCCACTCTAGCTTCCCAAGGAATGGCTGCCTAGCAGTTACCCCTATCTTTCCGGAGCCTCCGCTGCGACCCAACGAAACAGCTGTTATTCGTACCCTCACTCGGTCTCCGGTTTGCAGTTTTCTTTTGGTTTCTTTGCCCATGAGAACTCCTTGCCGTTCATCATAGGAAATGTAGTCGTCCATTAATTGAGATACGTGAAGTAGAGCGTCAACGGGTCCTATACGAACGAAGGCGCCGAACTCCGCTATTTCCACAACTTCTCCCTCGATGACTTCCTGAATCTTTGGATAGAACGTGAGTAGGGAGAATTCGACTTTGTGGAAGGTGGCGCCGTCTCCGGGGATGATTTTTCCGAAGGGATTCACTTTGATTTTGGTGACGCCTATGACGTAACCAAGCTTTTCGTCTACCATCCCATCGTACTTCATTTTCAGCTCTTCATAGCCTACCTCATCGATGTCTTCTCCGAATCTTTCTGGAGGTATCCGAATCGCATCTTCTAGAGTTACAAGTTTGAACATTCATCTCACCTAGTCTTAAATTGATGACATTTACGCGAAATTACCATGTTGGTTTTCGCTTCCAAATAAAAGACGCCCCCATTTATAAGCCTATACCGCGCCTTCCATTTCTAAACGTCGCTTCTGCCTCAAGAAAATAACTGGTACACCAACTTTTCTCAGCCTTTTCCTGAGTTCTCGATCGTTTGTGG
>Ga0207752_1000360_pt1 | contig 21427 bp, 20 predicted proteins | sample Pon2CUnioCityCA_6_FD_187272 | JGI IMG/M metagenome (GOLD analysis project Ga0207752, IMG submission 187272) | Marine sediment microbial community from Union City, CA, USA - Pond 2C Sediment 2 (SPAdes) | ecosystem: Environmental > Aquatic > Marine > Intertidal zone > Salt pond sediment ...
CGTGCCGGTCTACGTAGGCCCGGGCGGCGACGTGCTCACAATCGACAAGGGCTTGGTGGGATTGCTTCCGCATCGCTCGACTAGCTTCCTCACCGTGTTGTCCCGCGACGGCGTCTTGGGCCAATGACGGGATCAACGTCTGAAGTCGTGACGGCGGATCTGCTGTCGGCGTCACGCGCATTCTGACTGTGAGCTCGAGCACGCGGTCAGGCACCTGCCACCGCAGCGTCGGTCACCGATTGCCTTAGGCCTCATCCAGTTCGATAAGTCCCTTGCGCAGGGCGTACTTGACCATGTCGACGCTCCCTTCCAGATCAAGAGACTTTTGAATGTTGGCCCGGTGACGTTGCACGGTGCGGGCGCTTATGTCCAACTTTTCGCCGATCTCTTTGCTGGAGTACCCCTCTGCAACAAGTATGAGTACCTCGCGCTGGCGCCTGGTCAAGTCGTCGTATGGTGCTTCTCTGTCCCAGCGGGGACTCTGGCCCAGGCAGGACTGTACGAGACTACCTGCTACTGAGGGGTGGAGGAAGACCTCGCCGTCGGCCGCGGAGCGAATGGCGGTGAGCAGTAGGTCGGGAGCCGCTCGCTTGGGCACGTAGCCGCAAGCGCCAGCGTCCAACATCTGGAAGAAGTAGGCCTCTTCCTCGTGAACGCTGAGCGCCAGCACGTTTGTCTCCGGCACACATTCCAGGATTCGGCGCGTGGCGTCGTCGCCTCTCATACCGGGCATAGTGACGTCCATCAGCACCACATCTGGTTTGACCTTGACAGCGAGCTCAACCGCTTCTTCTCCGTTCGCAGCCTCGGCGACCACTTCCATCTCCTCGCAGTTGGCGAGCAGCGAGCAGAGGCCGGCTCTCACGATCTCGTGGTCGTCCACCAACAACAGTCGAATCAGGTCCATAGGATAACTCGCTTCCGGAAGCGGAGCTCGAGACCCTCTGTGCTGTCGACGAAACGCAGCCTCAGACTGTCGCTACGCGTCTGGATGACAGTCGACCAGGATCCGGGAGGCGCTGTCTACGTAGTTGCCTCAGCGTTGGCGTCTCCGGACTCCAACCGTTTCTTGCCCCAGCAACAGCCAAGGAGGAGCAGTCCGGAAAGTAGGTAGGGGCCAGCAACAACGAGGCACGTGAGAAGCTCGCCTGAGCCGCAGCCCAGATATCCAAAGACACCGATGAGAATAGCGGAACCCGCCGTGACTAACCCCCCGACCATCTCCCAGCGCCAGGACATCAGGATGCCGACGATGACACCCAACCAAGCCACAAACAGGGGCATCTGGTTGATGGCGGACCAGGATAGCTGAGGCACTACCTCACCGCTCCTGAAGAGAAGGAAGTAGATAAACGGTCCGCTGATCAGCAGCGCCAGTATGCGCGCCATCCAGCGCACAGTCCCAACCATGAATCGCTTGACTTCCTGTGACATCTTGTCACTCTCCTTTCTAGGCAGCTCTTGTTTCCCCAAGATAGTCCCTCGAGGGAGGTTCACAGTGATGGATTACTCCAAAGTGCCATGCCACTCTGCGACGATCATTCCTTCACTTAGTAGCATTATAGGCACGTCGTCATGGTGAAGTCAATGCCGAATCGACCCCATCAGATTCTGCGCAGGAGCGACGCGTGTCATGGGACGGGTGGTGGGTTGCCTCGTGGGTGCTCAGGGCGTGAAGGATGTGGAAGGACGGCAGTGGGCATGGGGGAATGACACCATGACTCCTGGGCGGTGGCGTCGAGGTCCTTCTCAGATGTCTTTCAGGGGGTACGAAGTGATGTATTGAGCACGAGAAGGCCCCGCGATCAGAGGCTTCTGAACGCGGGAGGATTAGACTCTTGTCTCAGACGTAGTGAAAAAGGGCTCCCGATATCGGGAGCCCTCGGGTCGTCTGACCTATCTGCTTGTGGGAGGTATGGTGCTTGTGCTTACGAATGACAGTCCGTGCACTTGGCGAAGATGTCGACGATGTCTTGGGATTCGTGGAACGTCTTGGTGGTCTCGGGGGCGTGACAGGTGAAGCAGGTATACGTGGTGAAGTTGCCGCCCGGATGGCAGAGGGTGCAGTCCCTGTCGGCGCCGCCGTGATCGAGTGGGAAGGGGTGCGACTCTGCATCAAACGCCTCGCCCACTTCGTCCAGACTAACCGATGCCCAGCCCGCCGGCGTGTGACAGTCCTCGCACTCGTTTCCGAAATGGTCCGGTGGGGGCTCGTGACAGTTCGCGCACTTGTACTCCGGCTCCCTGGTTCCTTCGTGGCAGTCGTGACACCAGACCTCGGCGTGTGCGCCCTCCAGCGGGATCGGGTGCTCCTGAGTCGGATCCAACTCAAGCTCTGGCCACTCTGTCCCGTGACAAGCCGAGTTCGCACAGAAGCTGGAGTCGTCGGTGCCGAAGGAAATCTCGCCGTGGCACTCGCCGCAGGCCTCGTCGGCCTGCCAGCGGTGTTCGGCAAGGAAATCTACCTCTTGATGGGAGGGGGGCCCCTCCAGCTTCGCCGCCGGCACCTCTGGGGGTTTCGCCATCCCGCCTACCTTCTCAGGGATGGAATGGCAGAGATTGCACGCTACCTGGACCGGCTCACCCTCTTCGCTCTGGAGGGTGCCGTTGTGGCAGCGGAAACAGCCCGCGAAAGGCTTGTGCCCTCCGTGCCCCATATGGTCCGGGAATGATCTCCACGTGACCCCTTCCTCTTCGAACACGACCACCGGGACTAGATCTTTGACCTCAGCGACCGCTTGCTCGATTTCTTCCTGGTAGTTCTGAGCGACGTCCGGGTACTGGGCCTCGTACTGCTCTGGAAGCGCCTCAGCGGCCTGTAAAGCCTGTTCTTGGCTTGCGTATTCCCGCGTGAGTAGGCCCATGACCACATCCTTGAGATACGGCAATTCTGGGTCCAGCTGCCTAGACTGCATTGCAAGGTCCACCAGCGTGTCGGGGGAGTAGAATGGGTGCCCGATCTGGTTGTGGCAGGCCACGCAATCCATCACCTCCGGTTCCGCGGCTGCGATCTCGTCCTCCGACATCGGATCGGTGACGTCGTTGTACTCGACTACGCGCCCATCGGGAAAGGTCGCTTGCACCCAGCGAATCTCCTCCCTATCCTCGCCTTCCGCGATGAATTCAACCCGGTTCGCGATGTGCCAGTGAATGCCCTTGCCAACGCTCTCGACTCGCGCTCCTCCCGATCCTGTCCTCAGGGCCAGGAACGTTCGGATGAGCGTGTTCTCGCGGTCCTGCTGGTAATGTTCAATCTCTCGTACGCTATCTCCGTGGAAGGAGGGCGGCCAGTGGCAGCGTTCGCAGGACTGGTCGGGTGGAATGAGCGTCTCGGCCTCAGTGGGGCGATCATATTGCTGGAAGAGCGTCTCGGGCAGGTGTCTGGCATGGCTGGCCTTGAGGACGATCTTGCGCAGCGTGCTAACGCGTCCCATGTGGCACTCGACGCACTGGACATTGGCGTGGTATGAGTCCTGACGGGCTGCAGGTTCCTCAGGATGGACGCCGTGACACACATCGGCGCAGAAGGCAGTCGAGTTCGAAACCTCCCAGACTTGGATGCTGATGATGCCTAGGGCGATGAATCCGACGATAAACACGCCCGCCACGATCAGTCCCTGCTGAACGGCCGTAGCGGAGCCGAATAGCTCTCTCAGTCTCTCCATACGTATCTCCTTGATGTTTTCGTGTAGGTGTGGGTCAGGTCCAACCCCGAAGGTTTGACTCTATGTTGAACCTCACACACCGCGATCGGTTTTTGGTCAGTGTCGGAGCCCCTCGGTCTTTCCGATCAGGACTCAGGCGCTCCGTTGGCAATCCATTCAATTAGACGCTGCAATCCTTCCTGACTCAGGTTCGAGAAATGTTCTCCACGCTGCACCTCCACAATAAGGCTTTCCTCAGGCTGCCCCGGCACGATTACCGGTCCGGAGTCGGAGCCGGTCATCAGCGACTCGTAGTTCGTCGCGTCAAGGCCGGCGGCGTCGCCGTGGCACTGGCCGCAGCGTTCGGTGAGCAAGAGGCCGATGGAACCAGCATACGTTGGGACCTCCTCGGAGGGTGGGGAGACTGACGTCGTTAGCGGACCCCACGAGCGGACGTGCGCGGCCAGGTCCAGAATCTGATCCCAGGACAAGGGGCCACCGAAATCCTGGGCGAACGCAGTCATCTGACCGTGGGAGCCCATGCCGATATCGCTGAGTATCGCCGCGTCATCGTGGTTGCCCCAGTATTCCTGCGAATTGATGACGCTGTCGTCCTCCCCAACGGGTGTCATCCCGTCCTCTCCGTGGCAGTCGGCACACAGCTGCGCGTACAGCTCTGCGCCAGCTTCTGCGTCGCCCAGCGGCTGGCCCGTGAACACGGCATGCTCCTCGTCGGCAAAGATAAGCTGATGGCAGGAGGCACAGTTACCGACGCTCGTGACTGGTGGGGGGGTCTCTTCCGCCTCTGGCGTGGGCGCTGACGTCGGCGTTGGGATAGGCGTAGGCTCCACGGCGGTCGGTGATAGATTGTGGCACGTACGGCAGTCATCATTCGTGAAGTCGACGTGATCGGCCGTCAGTCTGGGTGCCGTTCCTACTCCTTCGCGATGGCACGACAGACAGTTTTCCCGTCCTTCTATTGGGTGCGTGATCACGCCCGCCGGCGCGCCACTCACCTCGTGGCACTGCGCGCAGTCGTCGTTGCTCCGCCCGACGTGGTCCCACGGCAGGCGCGGAGCTCCGGCGGCACCCGCCTGATGGCAGCTGAGGCAATCACCGTCCGGCATAACCGCGTGAGGCACGGGTGGCTGAGCGAAAATCGTTCCGGCTGCGATCAGCAACCCGACGCCGACCACCGTGACAGCCAGAGGCCAACGATGATGCCGTATCCATTGCTTCATCTGGTTTCTTCCTTCCAGGCTCTATTCCTTTTGGCCATTGCCTCCGGGTTTGGGCAGCATTGCGGTGGCGATATCCACGGGAATCGGAATGACGGTGCTGTTCTGCTCCCCGGCCATCTCCAGCAGAGTCTGGAGGTAACGCAACTGGAGACTGATCGGTTGGTCGGCCATCCTGTCGCCGGCCTGCACTAACTTCTCCGCTGCGGCATACTCTCCCTCTGCGTGGATGATCTTGGCGCGTTTCTCTCGCTCGGACTCCGCCTGACGGGCCATCGCGCGCTGCAGACGTTCCGGCAGTTGCACGTCCTTGACCTCGACGGTTACCACGAGGACGCCCCAAGGTTCTTCGGTGTGCTCATCGATGATCTGTTGGAGCCGTTCGTTGATCCGGACTCGGTGCGCGAGCAACTCGTCGAGCTCGGATTGGCCCAGCACACTTCGTAAGGTGGTCAAGGCGATCTGGGTGGTCGCTTTCTGGTAGTTGCGCACCTCGATCACGGCCTTTTTCGCGTCGATGACCTTGAAGTAGACCACAGCGTCGACGTGAACAGTGACGTTGTCACGCGTGATCACCTCCTGGGGTTCAAGAACCAGTGTCTCGACCCTTAAGTCGACTTTCACCATGCGATCGATCCAGGGAAGGATGACGTTCAAACCCGGTTCACGCAGGCTGATCAGCCGACCGAAGCGAAGCACCACGCCACGCTCCCACTGCTGGACGATCTTGACCGCTGGCCACACGATAAGTAGTATGAAAGCCACAGCGGCTGCGACAGCGATCCCAATGGTCTGGATCATCTTCCTGCCTCCTTAGGTCAGATAACGGACCTCACTCGAATGGCCAGCCCATCCGCTCGTAAGGGGGCTGTTCCTCCCGCCCTCCCTGCAATACCCAACGGATCAGGCCAACGTAAACGGCGGCCGCGCCCGTCAGCACGACCGTAGCAATGATTCCGCCGATACCCGGCGTCGTGAACACTGCAGAGATTGTTTCCATCGCTTACTCGCCTTCCTCTTCGTGGAGGTACGCCTCGACTTCCTCCGACCGCTCCCATATCGGGACAATGGGAAAGAAACGGGTGAACAGAGCATACAGTAGAATCAGCCCGGCGAATGATGCAGCCGTAATGGAGAGCTCAGTCCAGGTCGGTGTGTAGGTCCCTATCGCCAACTCGTTGAGGAGGTGAGGGCGCGTGAGCGTTGGGAGAACCACAATGTAGCGTTCCAGCCACATCCCCACGTTAATCATCAGTCCCGCCACGACCATCCAGCCGATGCTTCGCTTGCCGACCGTGAGCAGAATAGGGAACGGGACGAGGAAACAGAGCGCCAGCATCGCCCAGAAGAGAGGTGCGTAGGCTCCGGTAAAGCGCTGAAAGAAGACCTGCATCTCGGGAATCTCCCGACCGTAGAAGATGGTCAGGTGCTCAGTGATCATGAAGTACATCCATGTCAAACTGAGAGCGATAAGAAGCTGGCGCATATAGTCAAAGTGTTTCCATGTCAGGATATTCTCGAGGCGAAACACGCGGCGGAGGATGGCCATCGCGATGACCACAGCTCCGGAGCCAGAGAATACGGCCCCTACCAGGAAGAAAGGACCGAGGACGGCCGTGTGCCAGACAGGCTGAAGCGTCATGCTGAACACGAAAGCGACCACCGTGTGCACGGTTACGACGAGCAGGGTCATAAAGACCGCCATTCCATCGAGGACTTTCTCCAGACGGCGATACTGCTCCGGGTGATCTCGCCAACCCAGGGCGAGGATGCGGTACATCTCGTGTTGCCACTGGGGAACCTCCGTCAATTGATCTCGGGCGTGAGCGAGGTCCGGCAGCAACGCGAAATAGAAGAAAACGATGCTCGAGAGCAGATAGAGACTCACGCTGGTCACGTCCCAAAGGAGAGCAGACGCATAGCGGCCGTAGAAGAAGACGTTGAACATGCGGTCGATGCGGCCAAGGTCGATGAGGATACTGCCAGCCCCGAAGGGAACGCTGAAGACGGTGATAGCCTCCGCGGCGCGAGCCAGCGGGGTGCGCCAGCCAGCCCCGACCAGTCTGAGGATGGCCGAGATGAAGGTTCCTGAGTGGGCAAGTCCGATGAAGAAGACGAAATTGACGATGTAGACCCCCCAGTAGACGGGACGGTTCATCCCTGATACGCCCAGGCCCCTGGAAAGCTGCCGGATGTAGGCAAAGATGCCGACGAGGGCGACGGTCGCTAACAGGCCCACGAGAAGCATAAAGCCGCGGCTGGTACGGGTCAGCGGGGCCAGGAGCAAGGCTTCGTCCTCGGACTGAGTCTGAGTGATTTCTGGTCTTAGCATCTCTATTCGCCCTTAAGATAGAAGACTCTGGGTTCCGTGCCGAGATCCTCCAGGAGCACAAAGGCACGTGGGCTGCGAGACAGCCGTGCAACGGTACTCTGGGGGTCCTCAAGATCCCCGAAGTAGCGGGCCGATGCCGGGCAGGCCTGATTACACGCTGTCAGAAGCACTAGCTCCGCGTCGGTCACCTCTCGCCCTTCCTCCTCAGCGCGAGCCTTGACCTCTTCCAGCCGGTGGATGCAGAAAGTGCATTTCTCAATGACGCCTACAGGTCGTGTCGGCACATCCGGATTGACTGCCCGTTCCAGTGTGTCCGGAAACTCCGGCGGATACCAGTTGAAGTACCGTACACCGTAGGGGCAAGCGGTGGCACAGAGGCGACAGCCGATACAGCGTCCATAGTCAACGAGCACCACGCCCTCGTCGTTCTTGTAGGTTGCCTCCACCGGACAGACCTTGACACAGGGGGGATCGTCGCAGTGCATGCAGAGGCGCGGCACGTACTGCCGCTCCAAGAACGGATAGGATCCATGTATCTCTCTCTCCAGCACCTCCTGCCAGAATATGGCACGGCCCAGCTCGGCCTGGTCGGGTCCGGCGAAGGGAACACTGTTCTCGGCCCGACAGGCCGCCGTGCATGATCGGCAGCCCGTACATTCATCCAAGTCGATCACCATACCCCAACGAGCCATCACCTACTCCTTGTAGACCTTCACGCGAGTCCCGGCCCAGGCGGGCGATCCTACGAATGGATCGGTCTGAGGGACGATCAGCTCTGTCACGTTTCCGCCACCTACCTGGCTGGCCCAGCGTCCGCCGGCCGTGTGTCCGCCCCCCATAGGAATGTTGACCACGTCGAGCAAAGCGCCTTCGTACAGGCGTGCTTTGAGCCGAATGCGACCCTGGGGCGACTCGACCCAAACGTAGTCACCGTCCTCGATATCCAGGCTGTGGGCTGTCTCCGGATGGAGCTCGACCCAGCTCTCCCACGTTTCCTTGATGTGGAGCCCGTACATCTCCCAGAGCAAGGGAGCGTTCGGCGCTCGGGCACCGGCGTCCATGATGACGCGGTAAGGAACCAAGTGGAGCGGGTACTCCTCGGGATCACCAGCGTAGTTTGGGGGTTCATAGCGCGGGAGCAAAGGGGGCTTCTCCTGGGAGTCGGCTTCTGCGCGCAGCCCGACTCTGTCCAGCGCGTCGCCGAGCTGGTCAAGTCGGAACTGGAAACGGCCCGACGCGGTGGCAAGCACTTCTTGCCACTGACCAAAGGGGTAGCGGGTCCCGAACCAGGCTCCCTCGTCCACGAGCTCACGCCAGAAGGCGTCGTAGGAATCCGATTCGGGGCGAATGGAGCCTCCAGCCTCGAAGAGCCCTCGCATTCGGAAGCGCAACAGAGATTCGAAGTCGGCCCAAGGGAAGTAGTCGGCCATCTCCCCGTCGACATCACGAGCCAGCTCGAGCAATACGTCTCCTGTGTGACGTGTGTTGTACAAGGGTGATACGGCGGGCCGCCCGATCCCAATGACCGGCCGGCCGAGGCCGCCTGGAGGTATGCCATCGACCCAACGCTCGAGGAAGGTGTGGTTGGGCAGCACTAGATCTGAGTGTAATGTACTCTCATCCATAAAGGAGGAAAAGCTGACGATGAAAGGAATCATCTGGAACGCGCCGCGCCATAGCCCCGAGCCAACGCCTTGGTAAAGGGGATTCGTCTCGTGCAGGAACAGGGCTTGCGGCAAATAGGGACCGTCGTTCACGATGCGCTGAGAAAGCCCGGTGCCGTCAAGTCGTGGCGGCGCCGGCTCGAGGACTGGCTCAGGTTCCCAAGGGGTGAAGGGCGCTTCTCGCGGCCGCAGAACTCCGCCGGGGACATCGATGCTTCCGACTAAGGCGTTGAGAGAGTGGATGGCCAGACGGTTCAACAGAGCGTTCGTGCTTGTGCTCAACTCGCGTCCAGGCACAGCGATAGCCGGATCGAACCCCGCGAACTCTCGTGCTAGCCGTTCGATGGTTCTGGCCGGAAGACCCGTCATCCCGCTAGTAGCCGCCGGCGTGTACTCCTCCACTACCAGCTGGGAGAACTCGTCGAAGCCCTCAGTGTGCTCCTCGACGAAGCTTTCGTCGTAGAGCTTCTCCCGCACGATGACGTGTGCCATTCCAAGTGCCAAAGCTCCTTCTCGTCCCGGTAGAAGAGGCACCCACTCATCGGCTTTCGCAGCTGACACGGAGAGACGAGGGCTGATCTGGATCAGTCGCGCACGGCGGGTGGGGCGGCCGCGGCGCATAAAGGAATAGGCAGCCAGCATCTGTGTTTGCGGCTGCCAGTTCTCGAGAAATGCCCCGCCGAAGAACAGGACGTAAATGCTGTCATCCCAGTTGTGAGCCGCCATATCGAACCACCCCTGGGTCAGGAGATGGGTCATACGCTCGGCATCCCAGCCATCGGTAGAGATGGCGTTTGGCGAACCGTACGCCCGGCAGAAGCGGTCGATCAGTTTGCGCATATGACCAGGCGGGGCATCGTGGAGGAAGAGGAGTGTGTGTGCCTGACCTTGCTCGCGCAGCTCTCTCAGGCGGTCCACTACCTCACCCACAGCCTCTTCCCAGGTAATCGGCTCCCAAAGGCCCGCTCCACGGGCGCCGGCGCGCCGCAAAGGGCCCTGTATGCGGTCAGGGTCGTAGAGGACCTGCGTGGCCGCCTGAGCCCGGGGGCATGGTTTTCCCTCGTTCATCGGGTGGGCTCGGTTACCCTCGATCTTGACCACCTGTCCGTCAACCACGCGGGCTAGCACGCCGCACCCGGCCGGGCATACTCGGCAGACCGTCGGTACCCATAGACTCTCGCCGAGGGTGGCCATCCTCGGTCTTGGATGTCCCGGCAGGTACTGCCAGCCCAGGTAACTGAGTCCACCGGCGGCCCCAGCTGCGGCTGCGCCCGCTCCTGCCAGCTTGATGAAATCGCGCCGACTCATCTCGGTCATACTTCTGCCTCGTTTTCCCTGTCTTCGGGTCAATCGCTGAGGGCGACCAAACCCTTGCGCAGTGCATACTTGACCAGCTCCACACGGCTGTGGAGATTCAAGCGCTTCATTATGTTTTCGCGGTGCCGTTCGACGGTGCGCACACTTATGTCCAGCTCACCGGCGATCTCGTGATTGGACAGTCCCTCTGCGATGAGCGTGAGGACCTCCCGTTGACGGGGAGTCAGTCCGTCGTAGACCCGCTTCCGCGCGTCCGAGTGTCCCTCCTGGACGTACTCCTGTACCAGGGCGCCAGCCACAGCCGGATGGAGGAAGACCTCGCCCTTGGCGACAATGCTTATTGCCGTGAGCAAAATCTGGGGGGACGCGCGCTTGGGAACATACCCAGAAGCCCCCGCGGTCAGCATCTCGAAGAAGTACGCCTCCTCCTCGTGAACCGTTAGGGCCAGAACGTTGATTTCCGGGGCCTGTTCCTTGATCCTTCGGGTTGCTTCGACGCCGTCCATGTCCGGCATACTGACATCCATAAGCACGACATCGGGCTCGAGTTGCGTTGCGAGCTCGACAGCCTCCGCTCCGCTGCTGGCTTCTCCCACGATCTCTATATGTTCCTGCCGCTCGAGCAATGATCGCAGTCCTGCTCTCACGATCTCGTGGTCGTCCACGAGTAATACTTCTGTGTGTTTCAAGCTTCTTTTCCTTCCTGTGCCGGAGCGGTCTCTGGAATTGGAATTCGTGCTTCGATCTCCGTTCCCGCCCCCGGCTGAGATAGGATTCTCACGTCGCCGCCCAGCAATGTGGCTCTCTCGTGGATCCCGGCGAGGCCCCAGCCGTCGCCGCGAGCGGCAGCCTCCCTGGCGCGTTCCGGGCTCATGCCAATGCCGTCGTCCGAGATCTTGAGGGATGCCTCCTTCGGGCCAAGATGAAGATGGACGCGCGCCTGTTTCGCCTTGGCGTGTCTTGCCACGTTCGTCAGGGATTCTTGAGCGATTCGATAGAGTGTAGTCTCCAGTTCCGACGGGAGACGTCGTCTTTGGCCTGTTACCTCAACGTCGACGGCGAAAGGGAGATGTCGAGCCACTTCATCCGCATACGTAATCAGGGCGGGTACCAGGCCGAGGTCATCGAGCATCGTGGGGCGCAAGCGGGTGGTCAACTGATTGACCTTTTTCATCATGTCCTCTACCAGACCCCGTAGTTCCCTGAGGCGGGTGCGCGTTTCTTCGGGGTTCTGACCGACCATCTCTTCCGCTCCGCCCAAGCCCAAGGAAAGGGCGGTCAAGGCCTGAGCGGTCTCATCGTGGAGTTCTCGTGCGATGTAACGCCGTTCTTCCTCCTGAGCCTGGACAGTCCGATGGAGGAGCTCGCGCTGAAGTTGTCTGCGTTCGGCCATCTCTTCGGTAAGGCGCTGTTGTGCCTCAAGGCGATCCTCAGTGAGCCGCTCCACCCGGCGCTGTCGCTCTCGCTCGAAGCATCGCACACCGCGGCCCATGAAGAGCGCGACTACTATCGCCATAGCAGTGCGGAGCAACTGCACCGGGAAGTGGAACATCTCTAAGAACAGTCCGCTGTTGACTACGGTCGAGGGGGGCAGAATACTTGTGCCAACAAAGGCCTGCCCAGGTATGCCGTAGAAGAGAAATGCGAGAGCAACGATCTGGAGATTGCACGGGAAACCCTGTTTCCCATTATTCACCTGGCTAGCGTATCCATACAGTCCAATTGCGGCTAGTACAGAGCCTGGAATGGCCAGGCTGTAGCGGGACCAGGCGTCGATGGCCGGGACCCAGGTCTGGCGACCCTCGGATCCCCACCGGAACCAGATCAGACCTACTCCCCCGAAGAAGATCGCCAGGACAATCCAGCGCGCCAGGCGCCATCGTTCCCCCCCGGTCAAGGCCCCTAGGCGGAGGCCGAACTCTACGAGTGGAATGAAAGAGGTAATGAGTACCACCAGACGGAAAAGGCGCGCGCCTGCGCCGACCGGTCCAGAGCCGATCTTCTCGAACATCTCCAGCCACTCGTGAGCACCATGGAGCAGGCCAAAGCCAGCCAGGTATGGCAACGTCTGAGCCAGCTGAAGGCGTGAATGACGGGTCGCCTCCAAAGACACGACGATGCCGGTGACGAAGAAGGCCAGGCCGTATACAAAGTAGATCTTGGTCAGATTAGCGACAAAGAAGTCGCAGATATTGCACGTCGAACCCATCAGGATCAAAGTTTACAGCAAAGAGCGGGAGTCGTCAATCACCACGTCGCGGAACCGACACTCCGCTTGAGGTGAAATCGTCATACGGAGGGGAGCGAGCCGGCACGCGGCTCGCTCCCCTCTTCGGTTCAATCTCGTCAGCCTTCTTCCGTCTCGGCTACTGCTCAGCAGCAGGACGGGTCAGACTGGCCAGATCGACTGTTGCCCAGTTCCCCAGATCACCCAGTGAATCCTGCAGAATCTGGATGATGTACATCGGGTTGTGGGTGAAGGCGCCGGGATCCTTGGCCACGTACTGGTAGTTGTAGGCGGCCTTGAGCAACCGCGGCGTCCATGAGACGTACCTGTTGCCGAAGTTGGCCTCGTCGGGATCCGGCTCGCCGTTGCCGTTGGTGTCGATGAACCAGTAGGGGTAGGAGCCCGGATCGTAAACGATCGGCGTCCCTGCTACTTCGTCGGCGTAGGCCTGGATCGCGGCGTACAGGGCGTCGTGAAGGGTCTCAAGCTCCCCCGCGATACCTTCTTCCGTATCACCGTCTCCGTCGAAGTCGGTGCCGGCCATACGGATGGACCGCAGATCCTCTGCGCTCTCGACACCGTCGTGGCATCCGCTGCAGCCCTGAACGTTGACGGTGAGGCCGTGGGCGGTGTGGCACTCGGTGCACTCGTCGTACCCGTCGGGATGCTCGAGCTGCCCGAGGTAGGACTGTCCTTCGTACTCGTAGGCGCCCTGAGCCTCCGTGCCAAAGATCGTGGCACCAGCGGCGAAGTAGTGGACGTTCACGAAGCCGAGGTCCTCTGAAACCGTGTCGGCCTCGATATCGCCGATGTTCTCACGTACGCTCACCGTGGACTCGCGGCCCTGGTGGCACTGGAGGCAGAGGTTCGACGGGGCTTCCTCGCCAAAGCTGAGTTGGGCGCCGCTCGGGAATGAGACCTGATTGACGGCGGGCAAGCTGTAGCCAGGAACGGCGTCGTGGCACGTGCGGCACTGGAAGCCGTTCGAGATGGGCTCCGATACGTTAGTGCCCTCTTCCAAGTGGGTCATCAAGCCTGTGGCCGAGTGGCACTTCGCGCACGACCCGGGTACCTCTCCGTCTTCGTCCCAGTGGCGGAACGCCTCGGCTGAGCCGTCGAAGTGACCAGCGTCACCGCGGGTCAGACCCTCAACCAGACCGGCATCCAGATCCTCGATCGAATCGTAGAGTAGCTGGATGTGATAGTCGCCGCCGTGGGCGTAGTTCCCAGGGTCCTTGAGGGACGTCTGGTAGTTGTAGGCGGCTTTGAGCAAACGCGGCGTCCAGGAAGCGTACTGATTTCCGAAGTTCGCCTCGTCCTCGTCAGCTTCCCCGTTCTCGTTGGTGTCGATGAAGAAATAGGGATATGAGGCTGAATCGTAGACGATGGCCGTTCCGGCCACGTCGCTGGCATACGTCTGTATGGCTCCGAGGAGCGTCTCTTGTAGCCCCTGGATCTCGAAGTAGATGCCTTCTTCGACGTCACCATCGCCGTCGTGGTCCTTTGTGGAGCCCTGCAATCGGACGTTCTGCAGGTCTTCCACGCTGCCGACGTCGGTGTGGCACTCGCTGCAAGAACCGACCCTGAGCTCAAGCGAGTGCGGATCGTGGCATTCGAAGCAGGTGTCGAACTCGTTGACGTGACCGAACTTCCAGTCGTAGGATTTGCCCTCGTACTGGTAGCCACCGTCGACCATCGTGCCAAGCCGGCTGGCCGCTGCCGCGTAGTAGTGAATGTTGACGAAGCCCAGGTCCTCGCTCACCGTGTCGAGGTCAACGCCAGCCTCCTCGATCGCAGCGTTAACATCAACTGTCGAGGATCGGCCCTGATGGCACTGATAGCAGCGGGATTCATCGCCCAGCCCTGTTGCTTCAATGCCGGATGGGAAGGTGACGCTGGTCATCGTGGCGGTCCCCTCATTGTGGCAGACCGTGCAGTTGACCACCGTGCCGATCTCGGCCGCGTTGTCCACGACGCCGGCCTCGGTTCCATCTATCCCCAGATAGTCCTTATAGCCGGGGGCGCTGTGACACTTAGCGCAGTCGGTGGGGACCTCCGCCGGATCGTCTTCGTCCCAGTGGGTGAATGCTTCGGCCGTCTCGTCCGCGTGCCCGGACCCCGTCCACAAGTCCAAGAAAGGAACCTCAACTGCCGGTCCCTCGGGCGTGGGTGGTGGCGGACATGTCGGGCTCGGAGGACACTCGGGACACTCAGGTGTGGGTGGACATGGCGTCCCGGTCGCGCTTGGTCCACAGGCGGTCAAGGCCGCTGCCAGGAGCAACAGTGGGAGCAGCCAGACTACCTTTTTGCAGGTTTCACTCATTGTACCTCCTTAGTGTAATGTCACGTGATGCGGAGAAAGGTCATCGGGTTTCCTTCGCTCCAAGCCTATAAGACACCTCCTTCCAGCGCTGCAGAGCGAGCCCAGAGTTCCAGCCGGGTCCGTTCTCCCTATTGAATCTACCCTGCAAGGATACGAGGATACATGGAATCCAATGCATGGGAGAGCGCCCCCACGATGCTTGGGGGAGTCTGCGCATGATTATACTAAAGTACTCAGAAGGGCACAAGTGGCAGTGCCTGCTCAGGAGCGACCAGAGACTGCACGACCATCGCTCAACGATGCGCTGGCAGAACAGTCTCTCTGTCTGCCACTCCGGCGCGCAGAGTCTGTTCCACGGAGCACCTGGGCAGGGGCGTTGATGGGATAGACGAGAGACGTCGTCTCCCTCTAGCTTACCGTACTAGTTTATCATAGAAAGTGGGTGTAGAGCGTTTGTGATGCGTTGAATCATGCGTTGAGTTTGGTTTGAATTGGGTTTGATTCGTGCGAATCACCTCCGGATTGGAGGATCGTCGTCCAATGTTGACTCGGGGCTTGCAAAGTTTCGAAGATGCATTATAATCGGGTAGTCAAATATTCAAATATATCAATGTACCAAGATTCTATGATTGAATCCTCGCTTCGCAAAGAGATCCGTCTGCTCCACGCACAGATCTGTCAGGCACTGGCTGATCCCAAGCGCATTGCTCTGCTCTACACGTTGGAGAAGGGGACTCAGTGCGTTACGGATCTGGCTGAAGCGCTTGATGTGCCGCAGCCAACCATCTCCTACCACCTGAAAGTCCTGCGCGAGCGGGGGATGGCGGTCGCAGAACAGGAGGGGACCACGGTCTACTACTCGCTGGCGGATCATCGCATTATTGAAGCATTGGACCTGCTGCGTGCGATGCTGGCGGACATCCTGGCGCAGCAGGCGGATCTGATGAGGGGGGCTGAGACATCGGAGCAGCCGTCGGGGGAGGGTGCAGCGAATGGAGGTTGATCTGGAATCGCATAAAGAGGAGGGGCAAAGTGAGCGACAACGAGGCGAAGCGTTGTTCCATCGTCGTCCTCAGTGGCGACATGGACAAACTGATGGGTGCGTTCATCATCTCGACGACGGCAGCCGCCATGGGGATGGACACAAGTATGTTCTTCACATTCTGGGGGCTTCAAGGTTTGAAGAAGAAGACTGCAACAGGGGAAGGGCTATTCGGCCGGATGCTAAGCCTGTTTTTGAAGGACATCGATGGTGTCGGGCCGAGCAAGATGAACTTCGGGGGCATCGGCCGCTGGATGTTCAAGAAGATGATGGGGGACAAGGGGGTCTCATCCCTGCCCGAACTGAGGGGGACGGCGATTGACCTGGGCGTCAGACTGTTGCCCTGCCAGATGAGCATGGACGTTATGGAGGTCGCACAGGAGGATCTGATTGATGAGGCCGAAGCCGCGGTAGGCGCTGCGTCGTACGTACTTGAAGCACAAGACGCAGACATAACGCTATTCGTATAGACATAATAGGAGGAATACAATGAATGACTTCATCCCCACAAAGACGCTAGATGCCCGCGGGCTACAGTGTCCGATGCCCGTCGCCAAGACCAGCAAGGAGATCAAGACCATTGAGATAGGTGACGTACTTGAGGTTCTGGCCACAGACCCGGCCTCCATGGCAGATATCCAGGCTTGGAGCAAGAGCACGGGAAATGAGCTGTTGAAGTCGGAGAAGAGCCAAGGGGTGTTCAAGTTCTATATCCAACGCACGAAGTAGGGCGAGACCTGTTGCTCGTAGAACGGGGCAGACGGCTACGGGTATGCAAGATAGCCGTCTGCCCAGCAGACGTGTAGAGCTGATGCATGGCTTGGCAGAGGAGGTCGAATGAGCGTCGTCGCATTTATCTTCTACTACATCACGCCGTACCTGGCTGTTCTAGTGTTTTTCGGTGGGATCGGGTATCGATTGTACCGATGGAGTCGGAAGGAGCCGGTGGGCGCGCACCTGTCGCTGTTTCCCCGACCGGAGGGGCGGCTGGCGCGTTTGGCAGACGCACTGGTCGACACGTTCACCCTGAGAGGACTCTTCAAAGTGAACAGGCTGCTCTGGGTAGGGGGCTTCCTGATGCACTTAGGTCTGTTCTTCATTTTTGTCGGTCACATCCGAGCGTTCACCGATTTCTACTTCCTGTGGAATCTGCTGGGGTGGGGGCCGGAACAGCAACATACGTTCTCTGCAGTGGCCGGAACGATCGCCGGTACGCTGTTCACCGTACCGCTTTTCTATCTCCTTGCCCGTCGCTGGAGCGGGTCAATGAAGTGGCTGTCAACGCCCGAGGATTTCCTCATTCTGTATTTGCTGGTTGGGATCGGGCTCACCGGGTTCCATATGCGCCTCCTGAGGGACGTGCAGGTGCAAGAACTGCACCGCTTCTTCAACGGTCTGGCCACTTTTAACTGGCAGCCGGCCCCAGTGAGCACCGGATCCTCCTTCATCTATCACTTCGCTTTTGTTCAGCTTCTGATGATCTACTTCCCATTCGGGAAGTTGACCCACACCATCGGCAGCGTGCTGTCCAAGATGGTGGTCAGAAGCTAGGGGGTTTCGATGCTAGACAAGTTCACGGAAGTGCTTCGCAGCCGAATCAGCCGGCCCTTGCAGTATTACGAGGATATTTGCGTCCGATGCGGTGCCTGCATCGACGCGTGCCACTTCTACGCGGCGTCCGGCGATCCGGCTCACATACCCGCACATCGCATGACGCTGGCCAAGCAGGTCTTGCAGCGGCGCGATAGTGGCGATGGGATGCTGCTCGAATGGTACCGGGGCATTGAAGGAGATGGTCAGCGGCTGACAGCCAGGCTGGAACGCGCGATGTGGGACTGCACCGGTTGTCGACGGTGTGCTGTCTTCTGCCCGTTCGATCTCGATACGGGTCTGCTGGTGAGTGCGGGCCGGTACTCGCTGCTCCAAGAGGGCATCGGTCCCGAGATGATTGGTGAGATCGGCGACGCTGAGGTCAGCAAGGGTGAGATCATCGAAGACATCAAAGAATTCTATATCGAGCAGATGAAGGAGCTCGAGACACGACTCCAAGAGGAGACAGATATTGATATCCGGGTACCGATGGACAAAGAAGGGGCGAGGGTTCTTTACGTGCCTCTGGTGGGTGAAGAGGCCATTGTCCCTGCGGCCAAGATCTTCCACGCGGCAGGAGAGGACTGGACCCTGAGCTTGCTTACGGCGACGAATCACTCCTACTTCACCGGCGATATGGAAAAGGCGAAAAAGGTGGCTCGCTCGGTGATCGAGGAGGCGCAGCGCCTCGGCGTGGAGGCCATCGTGTACCCTGAATGCGGTCACGCGACCCGTACCCTCCTCTATTATTTCGACGCGTGGTTCGGCGACGAAATCGGAGGCCTCACCCGGACAAACATTGTCAAGCAAGTTGCCGGGTACCTTACAGAGGGCCGGATCCAGGTAAAGCCGGGAACCTTCGATACAGACTTGACCTATCATGATCCCTGTAACCTGGGTCGAAACGGCGGGATGTATGAAGAGCCGCGGCGGTTGATTCGATCCGTGGCCACCAATCTGCGGGAGCTGGACCCCACCCGGGAGCTGAACTGGTGTTGTGGCGGCGGCGGCGGTCTAATCGCTGCGACCGAGGATATGGACGACGTTCGTATGATGGGTGGACGGCCGAAGGCGGAGCAGATCCGAGAGGCGGGTGTCGAGTGGGTGGTGACTGCTTGTGAGAACTGTAAGACCCAGTTGAATGATCTCAACGAGCACTACGCGCTCGGAGTGGAGATCAAGGGAGTCGTGAATCTGGTGGCGGATGCGTTAGTATGGTAGCCAACCCAGGAGGGCCGGTATGAACGCCGCGGAGGGGACTGATCGGACGCTGAGAAGAGAGTGGGAAGAGAAGCTGATCACGGATTACTACGACTACCGCTGGCGTCGCATCATGGATCCACTGTGTGACAAGATGCAGCGCTGGAAGGACGGGGACCTTACTCATGCTGAAATGGAGAAGACTCTCAACGAGGTCCACGAGGAGACGTGCGAGGTAAGGAGTCTTTTCCGCCAGAGGCGGGACCGTCTGGTGAACCTCATCCAGCACTGGGACCGCGAATGGTTCGAGAGCTGGCTACTGGAACACCGACGACCGTATGAAGGCTCTTGACTGGGCGGGACGACAACTGAAGGCATTGACAGCACCCATGACTCGTGGTAAAGTCTACGCACTTGACCCGGGTCCAGGCGCAGCACCTACACTAGAGGGTTCAACTATGAGAGGTAAATCGAAGTTCATCGTCGCGGGGCTTCTGATTGTGGCCGCTGTGGCGTATTTGATTGTGACCAGCACCGGGAGCACGGCTCATTACTTCTTGACCATCGACGAGCTCAAAGAGATGGGAAGCGATGCTGAGGGGCGCCCGGTCACGATTTCCGGCGCTGTTCTGGGAGATACGATCGATTATGATGCCTCACAGCCGGTGGTGACGTTCACTATCGTCAATGTTCCCGGCGACCCGAGAGCGGTGGAGCGCGGCGGAGGACTGGCGAAGGTTCTCCACGATGCAGTCACCGATCCTGATGCTCCGCGCCTGGAGATCGTGTACGAGGACGTCAAGCCCGACCTTCTCCAGCACGAGTCTCAGGCCATCATTCGCGGGCAGCTCCAGCAGGATGGGCGCTTTCACGCTCACGAGGTACTACTCAAATGCCCCACGCGCTATGAAGAGGGCGTTCCTGGGCAGTCTGAGGAGACCTGATGTTAGCACAGGTTGGCTCGATTCTAACGGGCCTGGCTCTGGCAACAATTCTCTACGCCGCGGGAGCAGCTTTTTGGTCTACGCATAGGGATGATCTCCGCTGGTGGGAAAGCAGCCGCAACGCGGTCATCGCTGCCAGCGGGCTTCTGGGCTTGGCTCTGCTGGCTTTGCTGGTTGCCTTTCTGGACGACCAGTTCTACATCGAGTATGTGATGCGGCACTCCAGCCGAAACCTTCCACTGTATCTCAAGGTGTCGGCCGTATGGGGTGGGCAGAATGGATCCCTGTTGCTCTGGGCCTTTCTCCAGGCGACGTTTGCTGCACTGGTGGCTGGCCGACCATCGAAAGCGAGGCGTTCCCTCGTTCCGTGGTCGACCGTCTTCTTGAGCCTGATCACCGCCTTCTTCGTGGCAGTGACCTTGTTCTTGTCCAATCCCTTCGCCGTATCGGAGAGCGTGTCTGCGGACGGCCAGGGCCTGAATCCGCTGTTGCGCCATCCCGGCATGATCTTTCACCCGCCGGCCCTGTATCTAGGGTACGTTGGGCTGGCGGTTCCGTTCGCCCTGGCTCTTGCTGGCTTGATCACCGGGCGCATAGAAGAATGGCCGAGTGCAGCCCGTCGCTGGACTCTGGCGGCGTGGCTCTTCCTGGGATTGGGGCTTCTGCTCGGGATGCGGTGGGCTTACGACGTGCTTGGATGGGGAGGATACTGGGGTTGGGACCCGGTTGAGAACGCCGGCCTGATGCCGTGGCTTACTGCCACCGCTTTGCTACACGCTCTGGTAATGCAGGATCAGCGGCGCGGTTTTCGTTGGTGGAACGTTATCCTAGCGCTTTCCTCGTTCGTTCTCGTTCTATTTGGCACCTTTACGACCAGGAGTGGTCTCATCCAATCGGTTCATGCTTTCGCGCGCTCTAATCTGGGACCTTACTTCCTGGCTGCCATGGGGGTAACTGTCTTTGGCTCGTTGGCTGTCTTTTACAGCCGACGATCGCTTCTCAGCGGGCCTACTGGGTCGGAGGATCTGTTCTCCCGCGAAGGAATGTTCACCCTAACGCTGATTCTCCTTGTCACCATTACCGGGTCGGTCCTTGTGGGCAGCGTGTTGCCGACACTTACCGAAGCGCTCACCAACCAGCGGTTCGAGGCCGGCCCCAGCTGGTTTGACCGGGTGACCGGGCCCCAGTTCGCGGCTCTGGTTCTGGTGATGGGGGTCTGCCCCTTGCTGGGACAGGCAGTCGGTGCGCTGCGCAGGCTCGGTAAGCGGGGCGTCGCACCTGCTATGGGAGCGGCGCTTGTTCCCCTGACCGGGGCTCTGGCTGGCTTCACACGCCCTTTCTCGCTCATCGGCTTTGCCCTTGTCGGACTGACCGGGGGGACTGCGGTAGCCGAGATTGTGCGCGGCGTGGCCGCTCGGAATCGGCAAGGAGAGAGCGTGCCAGTGGCTGTCTGGCGGCTATTTGGGCGGAACCGCCGTCGCTATGGTGGGTACTTGGTGCATGCCGGCGTGATTCTGATAGCTGTGGGCGTGATTGGCACACGGTTCTACCCGTTTGAGACCGAGGCTGTGTTGAAGAGCGGCGAATCGATAGATATTAAAGAATATACGCTGGTCTTCGAGGACTTGGAGCGGGACGTGCTCAGTGACCGGGTGGCGACTCGGGCGTTGATCTCTGTATACCGGGGTGGGAGGCTGTTGGGTACTCTCGGGCCCAAGCTGGATGAGTACACTACCTTCCGTCAGACTGTGGCAGCGCCTGCAGTCCGGGCAGGGATCAGAGAGGATCTCTACCTTGTCCTGGCTGGCTGGTCCGACGGTGGTGTACAGGCTACAGTCAAGGTTTTCATTAATCCTTTGGCTTCCTTCCTCTGGCTGGGTGGACTGGTCTTTATGGCTGGCGGAGC
>Ga0207752_1000362_pt1 | contig 21406 bp, 11 predicted proteins | sample Pon2CUnioCityCA_6_FD_187272 | JGI IMG/M metagenome (GOLD analysis project Ga0207752, IMG submission 187272) | Marine sediment microbial community from Union City, CA, USA - Pond 2C Sediment 2 (SPAdes) | ecosystem: Environmental > Aquatic > Marine > Intertidal zone > Salt pond sediment ...
ATGGGGATAATCGGCCTGGCGATCGTCCTTATCGAAATTGTTGACCACTATGGGATGCACCAGACCCACGGTGGAGATCTCCTCGCAGACGTCGAACTGTATCGTGAGATTGTTATGTATGGCATTGGCCTTCCGGTGATCGGAGGCCTTTTGCTATCTTTCCTCAGCCGGACCCTCTTCGAGCGCGAGCGAGCATTACAGGTGATAGACTACCAGCGGACCTTTAGCGAGGAGCTTCTCGACGCAACCGGTTGGGAGGAGCGCGCTACCCGGATTGCACGCTTTCCAGCCGAAGTTGCCTCGGCGGTGCGCAGCGCTCTTATGCTGTTTGACTGGGACCAGCAGCGGGTTGCTTTGGCAGCATCCTGGTCGGTGGATGGGGGGCCGCCCCCGCGCATCGCTTCTGAGCTGCAGGGCGAAACGTGCCGGCGGTGCCGCGAAAACCGAGATGCTGGCGAGAGCGTAAGGCGCTGTCCGCATGACGCCGCCGCGTATTGTTTACCGTTGAGCAGATCTGGTTCACTCCTTGGGGTACTGACCTTTGACTTACCGCCAGAACAGGCATTGAATCGCTGGCACCGTCAGGTAGTGGACGACGCTGCCCCTGCCATCAGCCAGGCGATCGAAGTCATGCGCTTGGAGAGCTCACTTTCGGCCAGCGCTGACGCGGTGGTGGCCGAGCGCAGGCGGATTGCCCGTAATTTACACGATACGCTGGCCCAGAATATCACTTACCTGCGTCTGAAGCTCGACCAATTGAGTGGAGATGCCCCTTTGCAAGGGATTGCCGTGCTTCAGCAGGAGATTGAACGGATGCGCCAGGTGGCGGATGAATCTTACGCGCAGGTGCGCCAGACCTTATTGGCTTTTCGCGAACAGGATCAACAAGAGCTGTTGCCGGCAATAAGGGAATTGCTCCAGGCCGTGAGCGCGCGCACAGGGAGGGCGGTGGAGGTGACGGTGGATGGAGAGCAGCGTTCGCTGACACCGGTCGTGCGCCATAACGCGGTCAACATCTGCCGGGAGGCGCTCAACAATATTGAGAAGCACGCCCCGGGGAGCAATGCCGGCATCGGCTTGACCTGGTATCCAGATCGGCTGGAGATCCGGATCAAGGACGATGGTCCCGGGTTTGATACGGATACCGTCGACTGGGATCATTGCTATGGCACCGCCATCATGTATGAGCGGGCGCAGGCCATTGGCGGTAGTCTGTCCATAGAATCGGCGGCGGGCAAGGGAACGGCGATAACATTGTCGATACCGGTCGAGAGCGAGCGGGTGCAAACAGCATGAATTGCCTGCTGTTTCCCCGGGAGAGTTAAGGGTGTCCCGAAAGGCAGAAACTGTGACGCGCATCGTAATTGTGGATGATCATATTATTCTGCGCGAGGGGCTGGTCAGTCTCTTGACAGCACAGCCAGATTTCGAGATTGTGGGCGAGGCTGGTACTGTGGCTGACGCGGTGACCATGGTCGAGGAATACCGGCCGGATCTGGTGCTGATGGACTATGGTTTGCCGGACGGTACCGGTGTCGAAGCGATGCGGGCGATCTTGAAAAGGCGGCCGGAAACAAAAGTCATCTTCCTGACGATCCATGAGGCCGACGACCAGCTATTCGAGGCGATCCGAGGCGGGGCTCAAGGGTATCTCCTCAAAGACATCCCGGCCGCCAGGCTAATCGAGAAACTGCGCAACCTCGCCCGTGGGAAGGCCGCTATGTCGGGGCAACTGGTCAGACGCCTGATGGAGGAGTTCACTCATATTGAACGACCGGCTCCGCGAGATAGTGGGACCTTTGACGAATTGACTCCCAGGGAACGAGAAGTCCTCTCCGAACTTGTAAAAGGTGTTTCCAACCGCGAGATTGCCGAGGAACTGGTCATCTCTGTTAGTACAGTCAAGAATCACGTGCACAGCATTTTGCAGAAATTGGAGGTCGACAACCGTCACGAAGCCGCCAGGCTTGCCAGCAGACACGGGTTCGACTGACTCTCTCCTCTCCCCCACTTTCTCTTGGAGCTACGAAGGACTATCGCGCGATAGTCCTTTTTTAGTTTGCCTTTTCCTTCCCTCCTACAGGAGATGGGCGCCGTATTTTGTACAGATTTGACACCGCTGTCGGCCGCCGACAACTCTCCCCCTCTATGACCTGGATCTACTAACGATCTAGACCGTCCCCACTTTTAGCACGCTTGAAGATCATCCTCCGGTTAGTCCTTTTTCGGGCCGATCTGTTCATGCGCGCCGTTCCCCAATCTTTTATTCTGTTAACTAAGGAAAGAGAACACATTCGTCTGAAACCCAAGCCAATATCGGAGGAAGCTTGCGTGACCCAGAAGCGCGTTGTCGTCCTCGAGGGCGAGCAGATTTTCGGTGCTGCCGTCTCTAGTCTGCTGTCCGCCCGCCACCATCTGGAGGTACGAGCGCTTCGCTTCAGCGACAGGGATTTCTTGGCTGCCGTACGTGAGTTTAAGCCGGAAGTTATCATCATCGACGAAGGAGCGCTAATGGTCAACCTATCAATCACCATCCGCATGCTCAAACAACACCCCAACGCCAAGATGATCGTTCTCAATCCGGCTACCAACAGCCTGAAGGTGTTTGAGCGCCAAATGGTGGCTGTTCGCGCTCTCGACGACTTCTTAGACCTGGTGTAGGAGGAGCTATGTGACGTTAAGCAATCAGCGCCTAGAAGAAGGAAGTGAACCCGTGTGGCGCGGGCCGAAGGCCTCGATAGCGGGTCTCAACTGGCATTTACCAGGAGGATCACTATGAACATCTCCAGATCAATTCTAACCGCGTTTGTTCGTTTAATACTATTGTCGGCGCTGCTGATTTTCACGCTGCTGATCGCCGGAGCGGATCGTTCTAGCGCCCAGTCCCACACGCTCCAGCTCTCTGTGATCAGCGCCCGGACCGAGCCTGAGCATCCCGGCGGTCCGGTGCTCAAGGGCGATCCCATCACAGAATACAAGTACCTGATCAACGTCGACAACACCGGCGATCCTACCGATTCGGCTGGATGTTCAGCCGATGATCCCGGATATCCGGATAGCTGTGACTGGCCCTCTGTGCGCGAAGTGCCGGGTGCAGCTCCGATCTTCACTCAGGGTGACCAGGACGACTTCGGAACCGGCATCGAGTTGCCACCGGGTAAATACCTCATCTCGGTGCTGGCCGACGACTATAAGCTGGGCGGCGCCCATTTCACAATACCACTGGCTGACCCAGGTCTGGTCACTGTCGAGCTGCAACCGCACCCCTTGCCCGGAGCCACCATGCGCATCAAGGTCTTTGAGGACATTTCGCCCATCAACGGTGGCTTCGACGCCCCGGCCGAAGGTGGTCTCGAAGGCTTCTTCGCGGTGATTAAGGATCCCGCCGGAGACGTCACAACCGACGTATTCGGAAATCCGCTCTGTACCCAATATGATGCCAACGGCGATGCGATTCCCGGCACCGGCACCACCGATTGCCTCTACAGTGACGCCAACGGCGACATCGTCGTTCCCAACCTGGGCCCCAACCGCTACGACGTGGAGGTAGCTCCCCCGGCCGGGGAAGGCTGGCTCCACACCACCACGCTGGAGGGCTCCTGGAGCTTCGACACCTGGCTGGCGGAAGGGGGCACCGGCCTCGACAACGAGTTTGTCGTTGCCGCTGAGCCTTTCCCCTGGACCTGGTTTGGCTTCACCAGAGCCATGGATAATTTGCCTGCCGGTCCTACCGGTGGCGTTTCCGGCACCATCGTCGGCGCTTCCGTCTACCTACCCCAACAGAATGGACTACCCTACCAGGGTGGGACCTGGGGCGGTTTGAACGGGGCCAAGGTGACCGGACCTATTGAGGACGCCTGGGTTGCTCTCTCCGATCTTCAGAACGGCGATACCGCCGTTTACGTCGGCAAAGCCAATCCGGATGGAAGCTTCTACATTCCCGGCGTGCCCGACGGCAACTACCTTTTCACCTGGTGGGATGAGAAGCTGCACTACATTCTCGACTGGACGCAAGTCACCGTCTCCAATGGACAGGTGTACGACATGGGCACCCAGATGCTCACCGGCTGGTTCACCAAGGTAGAGGGGTACGTCTTCGAGGACATGAACAAGAACGGCGTGAAGGATCCCGGCGAGCCGGGCCTGGCCAATTACCTGGTGGGCTTGCGCGACCGCGATAACAGCGAGATCGACCGCATGACAGTGGCTGCCACCACCGATCCAACCGGCTACTATGTTTTCGAGCGGGCTTATCCTATGAGTTCCTGGATGGTCCTCGAAGCGTATAACGACCGCTACTACACCACCGGGATCACTTACCAGGTGGAGAACCAACCGGCGCCGACCACGGTCCTCGGCGACGGCGTGGACGTGGGATTCCTGCCCATTCTCGGCCAGGGTGGGCGCCTTGATTGGGGCGTCTATTCGTATCAAAAGGATAACCCGGTCGGCAATGGGGGCATTGTGGGCTCCGTTTTCTATGAGGTCACCCGCAACGAGCTGGTGCCCGAGTACGAGGCGGTAGAGCCGTGGTCGGTAGGTATTCCTGGCCTGACCATGAATCTTTATAGTAGCGTACCCTGTGGTACTAATCCCGATGCTGCCTGTGATCCCACCGGCATGTTCGAAGTCGCTGCCGACGGCTCGCTGGCGAAGGGACAACTGTTGAACACGACCACCACCGAGGTCTGGGAGCAGCCGGTAGACTGCACGGCTCGCGATGCCAACGGCACACCCCTGGCCTTCCCCGACGTGCAGGAAGTGCTGCCTCCATATGAGGGCGGCTACCGTTGTCTGGAAGGACCGTTGATGGGCACCCAATTCCAGAGTGACTTTGCCACCCTGGACGGGAACTGGGGCTTCACCGAAGGGTGCTTTGGCCCTGGCGGCGCCACAGAGGAGGGTGTCTGCGCCGATGGCACTGACCCGATATCCCTCCCGGCCGGCGACTACCTCGTAGAAGTCGATCCGGGCACCGATGCCCGCGACCTCCCGGCGTACAAGGTGACCAGCGAAGAGACGGTCAACGTCTTTGGCGGCGACCAGTACACGCCGGCCGTGCCGCCCCCGGCCTGTGCCGGCGCATTGCACACGGTGGATGTCGCGGGCGTGGGCACCGATGGCTATGCTCCTGTGGACTTGGGGAACGGCGTGATCGTTCCCGCCTCCACCCCCGTGGAAAACCCCAGCTTTGCAGAAGGGGGAGGTAGCCCCTTCGAAGGAATGCAGAAATCGCTCTGCGACGCGAAGCTGGTTACGCTGAACAACGGCAAGTCCATCGCCCCGGTCTTCACCCTCTACACCGACGTGCCTATCCCCGGCAAGTGGAAGGGCTACATCATCGACGACCTGACCCTGTCGGTGGACAAGACGAGCCTTACCTATGGCGAGAAGGCGGGCCTGGCCAACTCTCCCATCGGCGTTTATGACTTCAACAACCGGCTGGTTACCACCCTGACCTCCGACTATAACGGGACCTTCGAGGTACTGCTGCCCTCGACCCATACTGTCAACTGCCCCTCGCCTTCCGGCGTATGTGCCAGCATGTACTACATCCTGGGCAACGATCCCGGGCAGCCGGGGCAACTCAATCCCAACTATAACCCGCAATACCGGACCATCGGCGCAACCTTCGAGATCTGGCCCGGGCAAATGCTACCCTCTGACCTGGCCCCGACACAGATGGTAATCGGCGTGCTTAATCCCAGCACTACCCAGACGGCCCCGGCCGACTGCAGCCTGGATGATGCGACGCCGCAGCTCTTCGCCGTCTCGCAGCCCTACGTGGATGTAAGCGGCAACGTGGGCGGATCCTTCACCATCCAGGGTGTTGGTTTCGGCGCCACGCAGGGGGCCGGATTGGTAACGCTGGATGGCATACCCCTTCCGGTGAATGGCTGGAGCGACACGCAGATCAGCGTAAACGTGCCGGCAAGGACACCGGTCGGGCCGCACCAACTGATGATCACGGCCGACAACGGCGAGAGCACGGTCAACGGCCTGACCTTCCACGTGCTAGGCAGCCAGTACCAACCTGATATCTACGAGGTTGGCCCGGGGCGCACCTATGCTACCATCCAGAGCGCCATCGACGCCGCCGCAGCAGCACGAGGCAACAAGGATGAACTGGTCGTTGTCTACCCCGACATGCCGGTCCAATGGAACCCGCATGGCGCCTACTTCGAAAATCTCATCATGTACGATGCGGTCAAGTTGCAGGGTGTCGGTCCCGGCGGCGTTTACGAGGGCGGATCGGCTGTCCCTGGCTCTGTCATCGACGGCCGCGGGGTGGCCGGCGACACCCCCTATGCTGAGGAGTGGCGTGTCTTCCTACAGACCATCGACTGGGATGGCAATCAGAACATCTTTGAAGGTGCTGTCGTCTACATCCTGGCCGAAGATCGCGAATTTGATGAGGATTACAAGGCGGCGGTGGATGGCTTCAAAATTACCGGCGGCGACCAGCAGGGTTTTCCCAACAATCTGGCCTTCGACGGTACGCTGAAGGAGGCTGTTGCCGTGCAGGGCGGCGGAATCTTCGCTAACGCTTACGCCCGTTACCTCCAGATCACGAATAACGTAATGGAGTCCAACGGCGGCGCCTATGCCGGTGCCGTGCGCCTGGGAACGCCTCACCTGCCGGGTGCCCTAAACGACAACCAGAACGATTTCGTGCGCATTGCCCATAACCGCATTCACGCCAACGGCGGCACGAACCTGGCCGGTGCCATCGGCATCTTCTCCGGCTCCGAAGGGTACGAGGTTGCCCACAACGACATCTGCGGCAACTTCTCGGCTGAGTACGGTGGCGGTATCAGCCATTACGGTCTGAGCCCCGGCGGCAGCATCCATCACAACCGCCTCACGTTCAACCGCGCCTACGACGAGGGCGGCGGGATCATGATCGCCGGCGAGCTGCCGGCCGATCCGGGCACGCTCTCTACCGGCGCCGGCGCGGTCGACATCTATGCCAACCTGATCCAGGCGAACCTGGGCAATGACGACGGTGGCGGCCTGCGCTTCCTGATGGCCGGAAACTTCCCCTACGAAGTGTACGACAACATCATCGTCAACAACATCTCTTCCCACGAGGGCGGCGGGGTCTCGCTGAATGATGCACCCGACGTGCGCTTCTACAACAACACGGTGATGAAGAATATTACCACGGCGACGGCGGTGACCAGCAACGGCTCACCGGCCCCGGCCGGGCTCTCCAGCTCGCGCAACAGCACTCCGTTGCAGGCGACGCTACCCGGTGGTGCGCCTATCTTCAGCAATCCGCTCCTCTTCAACAACATCTTCTGGGACAACCGGGCCGGAAGCTGGACCGGTGACGGTATTGCCGGCATCGGCCAGCCGGGGGACCCGGCTCCTGTCTACAACTGGGACGTGGGTGTGGCCGACGGCACGGGCCTGCTGGCCCCCACCGATTCCTTGCTGCAGGTGAACACGGGTACCATCGTCGATGGCTCTAACAGCTACGGCGTAGATCCGCTGGTGCTTGTGGAGTTTGACGTGAACGTCCAGGTACAGCCCTGGCGCGGCAACCCCAACTTCGTAGACCCCCTGATCGTTGCCGTGGAAACGCGCGTCGACCTCCTGGGAGACTACCACCTGCAGAGTGGCTCGCCCGCCATCGACGCCGGCACGAACACCGGCGCGCCGCTGGTGGACATCGACGACGATGGCCGCCCGCTGGGTGGGAGCGTCGATATCGGCGCTGACGAATGGGTGCCTGCACAGGCAGCATTCCCGGCGACCGGCATCCTCGACGACTTCAACCGCGCTGACGGCCCCCTGGGCGCCAACTGGGGCGGCGACGTCGCCGGCCAGACCACCTTCTACACCATCTCCAACCAGGAAGCATTGGTGCTCGAGACCGGCGGAGCCTGGTGGAATGCGGCTACCTTTGGTGCAGACCAGGAAGCATTCCTCACCTTTGCCAAAGTTGGTCCTAACCTGAGCGAACAGGCCCTGCTCTTGAAGCTCAATGGGAACAGCCCGTCCTCCAACAACGCATCCCTGATCAAAGTGGCTTACAACGCGCCATCCCAGAGTGTGTTGGTCTGGACCACCGATCCCGGCAACGGCTGGGTGCTGCACGATGCCTTTGCTGCTGCTTTCATTGGCGGCGACCAGTTAGGCGCCCGTGCTCAGGCCGATGGCACCCTCACTGTGTTCCAAAACGGCGCCTTGATCGGAAGCACTAACCTCAAGGCCGGGACCCCGTGGCCGGCAGCCATGATCAGTGGCGGCGGCCAGATCGGCGTGTGGTTCCAGGCAGATGAACCGTATGACTTCACCGCTCCCAACGATGCCCGCTTTGACGACTTCGGCGGCGGATAACGCCCCCTGAAAAGACGCGTGGTGCTGGGCCGGGCCAGACCGGCCCAGCACCAGGCCCATGAAAGGAGACTAGACATGAGCAAACGATTTTCTTCCCGGAAACTGAACCGGCGCGACTTTCTCAAAATAGCCGGGGGCGCCGCCGTCGCGGCGACAGGAGCCCGGCTGTTACCAGGTGTTGTGCGCAACGTGCTGCAGCCGGTCGAGGTGGTGCGAGCAGCGTATGGCGATCCGCCCGAGCTCTACCTGGCGGGTACCGATACCTGGATTTCGCTCCCGGGCTCGCCAGCAATTCCTCCCTACCATCCTGACGACCTGGCGCCGGCACCGTTCTCCACCTACATGTTCGGCTTCCGCAACGTGCTGAATATGAACAAGCACCAGCGCGAGGGACAGAAGGGTCTGGCGACCCACCCTTCACCTCTCTTCTGGATCGACCAGTATGACGAAGCCGGCAACCCAAACGAGTTCCGGCTGCAAATCACTAACCTGGGACTGTCGATGCGGCCCGACCTCATCGACGAGCACACCGTACACTTCCACGGACTGCGCAACATCATCCCCTTCTTCGACGGCGAGCCCAATACCTCCCTGGCGGTGCCCATCGCCGGCGAGTTCACCTACGCCTACCGGGTGCGCGAGCCGGGTACCTATATGTATCACTGTCACGTGGAGGATGTGGAGCACGTGCATTTGGGGATGACCGGCCTGGTCTTTGTCAATCCCATACAGAACGGCGATATGACCTGGTATCCCAGCGGGAAGTATGCCTACAACGACGGCGATGGCTCCACCGGCTACGATCGCGAGTTCGCCATGTTGCTCACCGAGGTCTGGGCCGAGGCCCACTGGGCTTTCTCCCACGTCCAGTTGCCGGAGTGGAGCGATTACCGGGCCGACTTCTACATGCTTAACGGCCGGGTCTATCCCGACACCATCGCCCCCAACGGCTCTATCGACTTCCGCAACCCGGTGTACGACAACCAGGGCGACCTGATTCCCACGCCGGGCTACGAACACCTGGTGCACCAGCCCCTCTCTTCATTGGTTACCTGTAACGCCGGCGAGCGGGTCCTGTTGCGCTTTTCCAACCTGGGCTTTACCAAGCAGAACATGACCCTGAGTGGCATTCCAATGCGGATCGTCGGCAAAGACGCGACGTTGCTGCGCGGCCGGAGTGGAGCGGACATCACCTACGAGACCAACAGCATCTTCATCGGCGTAGGCGAGAGTTACGACGCCATCTTTGAAGCACCAGCCTACCAGGGCAACGGCACCGATCCCGACCGCTATCTGCTCTACAACCGCAATTACCGCCATCAAAACAACCGGGATCCATCCGGCTTTGGCGGGCAGATGACCGAAGTACACGTCTACCCGGCGAATCATTTAGATCCGCAAACGTTGCCCAACACGTAACCAGGCAACCGGCTTAAGACAAAAAGGAGCTGAAAAATGCGCAAAATATTATCCAAGAAAATGTTCTGGCCCTTACTCCTGCTGGCAGTGCCGGTGCTCCTGGTAGCCGTCCTGGCGGGCGGCAACCGGCCGGCGGCAGCTCAGGCGGGACAACCGGCCGAAGGCATTATCTGTACCACCAGCCCTGACGACACCTTTACCCTGACCACGAAAGATGGCTACATCGGCACCCCTGACGACAACGTGATCTACATGTGGGGCTATGCCAGCGGCAACAGCCCATTCCAGCATCCCAGCCCTATCCTCTGTGTGGACGAAGGCGACACCGTGACCATCATCCTCCAGAATACGTTCAGCGAGGATGTCTCCATCATCTTCCCGGGCCAGGAAGAGGTGATGGCCGACGGTGCCCCGGCCCAGCCCCAGTTCGACGGCAGTGGTAACCTCACGTCGCTGACCAACGTGGCCCCGGCCAATGGGGGCAGCGTCACCTATAGCTTCACGGCCAACCATCCTGGTACCTTCATTTACGAGAGTGGGACCAATCCCGAGGTGCAGGTGCGTATGGGGCTCTTCGGCGTTCTCATCGTGCGCCCGAGCCTTGGCCCGGACTACGTCAACAACCGGTTGGACAGCCAGTTCAACCCGAACACCGAATTCCTGGTGCTGCTTTCGGAAATTGATCCGTATCTGAACCAGGCGGTCGAGCGCGGGCAGGCCTTCAACATGGCGAACTACCATCCGCGCTACTGGCTGATTAACGGCCGGGGTTTTCCTGACAGCATGGCGCCCAATGGGGCCTCCTGGCTGCCGACCCAACCATACGGTGCCCTGGCCCGGATTCAGCCCCATGCTGACGGTGATCCCTGGTCGCTGGGTCGCTATGCCAGCGTGGCCACGGTCGACTTGCCGATGCATCCTCACAGCAAAAGCGCTCTCGTCACCGGCCGGGACGGCCGGACGTTGGAGGGCCCTGGGGGAGAAGACCTGGCTTACGAGAACTTCTCCATTGCCATGGGTCCGGGCCAGACGTGGGACGGCCTCTTCCGCTGGCGTGACTCCGACGCCTACGATCCCGACAGTAAGCCGGTCACCGTGGATATTCCCGGGCCGGTGGACGTAGGTTTCGGCCAGCTCTACAGCGGTAGCCCCTATCTGGGGCAGCAGGGTGTGTTCCCGGTGGACTTCACCACCTTGAACGAATGTGGCGAATATTACGTGATCTCCCACGTGCACGCGCTGCATAAGATTACTTCCTGGGGCGCGCCCATGACGGGCCCCATCACCTTCTTGCGAATTGATCCGCCGGGCGGATGCCCGTAATAGCGTTTGGTTATCGAAGCGATTCGAAACGAAGCGAATGGAGAAGTGACATGAACCAGAAAAGACGAACAAGTTCTAGAACGGGCATCCTGATCCTGACCCTGGCGGTGATGTTGTTACTGGTTGCGCTCCTTTCGGGTGGGACGGCAGCCGCCCGCAGCGGCCAGAGCCAGGCGCGGGCCGGCGCCCTGCAAACAAGCGTAAGCACGCTCCCGGCCGAGACCTGTACTTATGATGGCGGGACCAACACTCGCACCTGCGAGCTGTGGGCTACCGCCGGCACTCTCTCGCTGCCGGACGGCGCCAGCGTTCCCATCTGGGGGTATACGGACACCGACCCGGTGATGGGGGGCACGGCACAACTTCCCGGCCCGGCGCTCATCGCCAACCAGGGGGAGACGGTGGCAGTGATCCTGCACAACAACCTGGGTGCAGACACGTCGACGACATTCCCTGGACAGGCGATGATGCCTGACCTTACCGGCGTTGCCCCAGGCGCATCTACTGCCTATAGCTTTACCGCTAGCAACCCCGGTACCTATCTATACGAGGCCGGACTCCTATCTAACGCCCAACACCAGGTGGCGATGGGCCTGTACGGCGCACTGATCGTGCGCCCGGCCCTCAATCAGGCTTACGGCCCGGACACCGCATTCGACGACGAAGCGCTGTTGGTGCTGAGCGAGATCGACCCGGCGCTGAATAGCAGTGGAGACCCCGCCGCCTTCGACATGCGCGATTACGCGCCGAAGTACTTCCTGATCAACGGTACGGTATATCCGGACACGGCCGAGATCGCCACGGCAGCCGGTAACGCCGTCCTGCTCCGCTACGCCAACGCCGGCATCGTGCAACACGCGATGGGCGCGTTGGGAGTGGACCAGCAGGTGCTGGCCGTCGACGGTAAGCCGCTGACCTATCCTTACCGGGTGGCGTCGGCCACTATCGGTTCCGGCCAGACCAGCGACCGCATGGTCACAGTGCCCTCCTCGGCCGGTACGGCCGGGACCAGCCGCTACGCCCTCTATGACAGCAGCATGCTGCTTCACAATAACGGCGCAGCCGGCTATGGCGGCATGTTGTCCTTCCTTACAGTGTCCGACGGCACGCCGCCCGCCACCGGCCCGGCGACCACTTCGGTGGCACTGTCGCCCAATCCCACCGACGGCTCGGTGGACGTCATCCTGAGCGCCACGCTCAGCGGCGTGGCCAATATCACCGGCGCCGAGTACTTCATCGGAGCAACCGGGGCAGGTGGCACAGGTATCGCGATGACGGCAACTGATGGTGCATTCGACTCGCCCACAGAGGCCGCCGAGGCTACCATCGCGGTTGCCGACCTCGCCTTGCTGGCCAGTGGCGACCACCCCATCTACGTTCACGGCACCGACGGCACATGGGGTGCCTTCAACTTCGCCGTGCTGCACCTGGACAAACTGGGTCCGGTTACCGGCGGTCTGTCCCTGGTGCCTAATCCCAGCAATGGTAGCGTCACCGTTAGCATCAGCGCTACCGGCAACGACACCACCACAGGCGGCAGCAACATCGCCGCAGCCGAGTACTTCATCGGCGCGCCGGGTGTGGATGGAACCGGAACTGCCATGACCGTCAATGTGGCGGCGCCCATCGCCAGCCTCGGTGCTGCCATCGACGCGACTTCTCTGGCCGAAGGCACCCACACGGTCTACGTGCACAGCATGGATGACTTCGGCTGGTGGGGCGACTTTGCCACGGTCACTCTGATTGTGGACCAGAGTGGACCGACGACTAGTAACGTCGTCGCCAACCCGAACCCTAACAATGGTGCTTTGCCCTACAATCCGACCGTCTACGCTGTGCGTGTCGACGCCACTCTGAGCGATGGTAGTTCCACCATCCATCAGGTGGAAGGTTTCATTGAAACCGTCGGCACAGACGGGACAGGCTTCCCGTTGACACCGCGCGACGGACTTTTCAACGAACTGACGGAAGAGGCCTACGCTTACATCCCGCTCTCGACCATAAGCCAGCTGACCGAGGGTCCGCACCCCATCTGGATCCATGCCAAGGATGCTTCAGGTAATTGGGGCGCGGCCGTGGCGGTCGATCTAATCATCGATAAGACGGCACCTTCAGTCAGCAACGTCAGCGCGACGCCGAATCCGACCGGTGCAGCTACGTCAACAACCTTGACGGCCCTCGCTGACGAAGCGGTCGCTCAGGCTGAATGGTTCGACGGCGCCGATCCCGGACCGGGCAACGGCATGCCGATGAGTGCCAGCGGCACCGGCCTCTCCGCCATCATCGACGTCAGTGCCTGGGCGCCCGGTGATCACATTATCTCCGTGCGTGCCAGGGACGAGGCTGGAAACTGGAGCGCAGCCGAAACGCTACTCCTGTGCGTGGTCAAGTGCAATGATATCTTCGCCGACAGCTTTGCTTCAGGTGACACAAGTGCCTGGACAGTGACAACTGGAGCCGTCAGCGTGATCGGCGGCGCGGCGATGGACGGCGATGGCAATGGTCTGGCAGCAGACATCGCCGGTGGCACGGCGAGTTTCGTCACGGACGGCACGCCGGACGGTGCCGAAACCAGCTACCATGCCCGCTTCCACTTCAACCCCAATGGTGCGGGCAGCCAGAACAACGCGCCCATCACCCTCTTCGAGGGCCGGGATGCGGGTAACAACGGCATCTTCCGGGTTGAGTACCGCCGGCGGAATGCCCAGGGCGGTAGCTATCAGGTGCGCGGCGTGGTGTTAACCGCCGCCGGCGAGCAAACCACCGCCTGGGTGGACATCGACGCTTTCTCGGCCAACGCCGTAGAGATCGCCTGGGAATCCGGCGTTGCGGCCTCCTTCAGCCTCTACGTACACGGCGGGCTGCAGGAGACGTTGGCCGGCCTGGACACCAGCGCCTATCTGTTGGATAGTGTCAACCTCGGACCATCAGGTGGTGACGGGTTGAGCAACCAGGCTTCCGGCAGCGTCTACCTGGATGCTTTCGACTCCACCCGTTACACGGTTATCGGCCAGTAGCGGAGCTGCCCGTGGAAGCCGCGTACCGCCCGTGCGCGGCTTCCACAATACCAACGAATGTCACAGCGGTGACGGGGCGTTGTGCCCAGTCACCGGCGGAGAAAGCAACGAATGAAAGAAACAACGGTCAATCTGGAAGCCCTTCCAACGCCGGAGCGTGCCTGGCCCCGGTTACTCCTGGTAGCGGTGGTCGTCGTCACAGTCGTCGCCCTCGCCGGCTGGCAGGTGTTGCGCGCGCGGCAAACCGGGCCGGTCATCTCCGATCAAATTATGGCCAACACTATCACGGCCTCTGAGCTGGCCGAACGTCATGGCCTGGCGGTTCACCTGATCGGGGTAACGGCCGGGGGCGGGATGATCGACTTTCGCCTCAAGATTCTCGACGCTGCTAAGGCCCAGGCTTTTCTGGAGAATCCGGAAAATCTCCCCCGCCTGATCGCAGCCGACAGCGGCGTACAACTGATGGCGCCCGAGGGGCTTGACGACGACATCGAGTGGTCGGAAAGTGCCATCCTGTTCAACATGTATCCCAACGACGGTAGCGTGATCAAGGCCGGCAGTTCCGTAATCGTCAAATTTGGCGATTTCTACCTGGAGCCGATGCCGGCCCAATAGGGGATGATCTCATGAAACGCGTATTCGCTCTGGCTATTCTATTACTCCTTTTCCTCCCTTTTACCAATAATGATTCGACAGCCGGGGCCGGGCGCTTACCGGAGTCAGTGCGAGCCCCTGCGCCGGCCGAGGTGCATCCGGCGGTGAGTGCTGCCCTGGCCTCATCTTCGACGGCGGAGATGCACACCGTCATCGTCACCCTCCGGGAGCAGGCCGACCTCAGCCAGATCCCGGCGACCGGCCGGGCCCGCCGCCAGGAACAGGTGATCCGGGCTTTGCAGGCCCGAGCGTCCTCGACGCAGAGAGGGCTGAGACAGTATCTGGCCCTGGAAAGCGCGCAGGGTCGTGCGGGGCGCATTCACCCCTTCTGGGTATTCAACGGTCTTTCGATAACGGCGACGGCCGAAGTGATCGAGGCCGTAGCAGCACGCTCCGAGGTGGCGTCGATTACGCCGGATGAGATCGATGTCCGGCCGCTGTCTGTGCAGGCCCAGGTTGCACCAGAAACGAATCTGGAGGCGATCCAGGCGCCTGACCTGTGGGCGCTGGGCTACCAGGGACAGGGAATTGTGGTGGCGAGCGTTGACTCAGGCGTAGATCCTGACCATCCGGATCTGGTTGGACGCTATCGCGGCGGCGACAATAGCTGGTTCGATCCCTACGGCGAACACCCGCTGGCGCCACTTGACCTGATAGGGCATGGAACGGCGACGACAGGCGTGATGGTCGGCGGCGATGCCGGAGGCACCGCTATCGGGGTCGCACCCCAGGCGCAGTGGATTGCCGCTCGCATCTGGAATGATGCGGGCGCGTCGACGGCGACTGCCATCCACCAGGCCTTTGAATGGCTCCTAGACCCCGACGGGGATCCGGGCACGGCCGACGCCCCCCATGTCGTGAACAACTCGTGGGCGATGGCCACGCCGGGCTGCGATCAGACGTTCGAGTTTGATCTGCAGGCGCTACGGGCGGCCGGTATATTGCCGGTGTTTGCCGCCGGCAATTTTGGGCCGTCACCTGAGAGCAGCGCCAGCCCGGCCAATAATCCGGCAGCATTCGCCGTCGGGGCGGTGGACGACAATGGCGCCATCTATGGCTACAGCAGCCGGGGCCCCTCCGCCTGTGACGGAACTGTCTTTCCCGAAGTGGTGGCGCCCGGCGTCGGCGTCCACACCACCGATCTCTACGGCATGTACACAGATGCCACGGGCACTTCCATTGCGGCGCCGCACGCCAGCGGCGGCCTGGCCTTGTTGCTGAGCGCTTTCCCCGATCTGCCGTCTGATGTACAGGAGGCAGCGCTGCAGAACGGCGCCGTGGACCTGGGGCCGGCCGGGGCGGACAATGACTTCGGCCAGGGGCGAATTGACTTGCTGGCGTCTTACCAGTGGCTGGAGGCGAACCCCGTAGAGGCGACGCCCACGCCCACGCCCACTGCTACACCTGATCCCAATGTGAATCTGGCCCTGGTCCGGCCGGTATCTGTCTCTTCCTTCGGCGATGAGGCTCACGGCGGCGCGGCTGCCGTCGACGGCGACCTGATGACGGCCTGGCAGACCGAGCGGGCGAAGGGGAAAAATCGACTGCCTACAGAGTGGCTTCGCGTCGACCTCGGTGCCAGCATGAGTGTCAGCAGAGTCGAGCTGACCTGGGATGAAAATTACGCAACTGCCTACCGGCTCCTGAGTTCGACGGATGGGAACACGTGGGCGCCATTTTTCAGTACCGAAAGCGGCGATGGAGCGACCGACATTATCGTGTTTTCAGCGGTGAGCGTACGCCACATCATGCTGGAGACGACGGCCTGGAGTAACAACAGCCTGCGCAACTGGCTGCAGGAGTTTGCGGTCTACGCCGGTGGTGACCCGACGGCTACGGCTACCCCTGTGCCGACAGCCACGGCTGCGCCCACCGCCACGGCGACGCCGACGGTCACGTCTGCACCCGGCGGTACCGGGACGATGCATGTTGGTGCCCTTACCGGAGTGGGTAGTGCGGAAAACCGTGGCCGCTGGGGGGCAACGGTAACGGTCTCGATTCATGATGCGAACGAAGCGCCGGTGGCCAACGCCACAGTCGACGGCAGTTGGAGCGAGGGTGCCTCGGGCGCTGGTTCCTGTACCACCGACAGTAGCGGTGCCTGCTCCCTCACAAAGAGTAATCTAAAGAGCAACGTGAGTAGCGTGACCTTTGCCGTGGAAGCCGTTTCACATGCTGACACCAATTACGACCCGGCGGCCAACCACGACCCGGTTGGAGATGGTACCCAGGTGGTCGTATTCCAGCCCTAATGGCGGAAGGATTATGATTTCTGGCACCGTATTTACAACGATGACGCCACGGCTACGGTCGCTGGGCCGCTAGGTTTTCGAACACCTTTCAGCTCTATTCCTATAGCTCATTGGCCGGCAGCGGCAATCGCCTCACGCATCTGGTCCAGGTGAGCGCGGTGATGGTATGGTGGCTCGAGGAGTTCGTAGGCGAGCCGCCAGTAGGTGGCTTTGCGATCGCGGAATTCCAGCGGCAGGTTGCCGACAAAGGCGACGGTCTCTGCATTAAGGCGGCGGAGCTCTTCCAGGAGTTCGTCGACGGCGGGGTAGGTGGCGACGGTGGCATCGATGTGGGCCTGCACGTTGCCGCCCCACTCGTCATACCATGGTTCGTGCCCGTTGACCATGTCCGCCATCCAGTTATGCCACCCGCGCTCGCTGTGAATCAGGTGGGCCAACACCTCGCGGGCGCTCCAGGCGCCGGGGGCCGGTTTGTGAGCGGCCTCCGCTTCGCCGACGCCGGCGAAGAAATCGGCCAGCTCGCGGTCGATCTCCGCGTAGCGCTCGCGCACTGCGTTGGCAAGCGCGTTAATATCCTCGGGGATCTCCGGGATGGGCCGGCCGGAAAGAGTCATCGTTACCTGCCGCTTGTCGGGACCACGATAGAAGGAGACCTCCACTTCATCGCCGGCGCGATGGGCCTGAAGGGCATTGGAGAGGGTCGGCCAATCCACCACGTCCTGGCCGTTGATGCCGACGACGACGTCGTTCTCCTGCAGGCCGGCGGCGCCCGCCCCCATTTCGGGCACGACACCGTCGAGACGGATCCCTTCGCTAACGGGGACATCCAGGCTGGCGGCGATCTCCGTATCGAAGTCGCCGACGGTGATTCCTAACATGGGGCGCTGAGTAAAGCGCAGGTCGGCACCACTGGTGAAGATCGCATTCAGGTTTTCCAGGCTGAAAGGCCAGGCCTGTTCCAGGGCAGGTCCAATATCTTCCCAGGCGGCTCCGGTGCCGATTTCTCCGTGGACGACGCGTACTAACGTGGTGTCGCCCGTGGGTGTCAGGGTAACCTTAACGGTGGAGGCTGCGGGTTCACCGCGACCGTGCCAGGTGAAGGCTACTTCTTTACCGGGATCCAGGTGGGTAAACTCGCCACTGCTGTAGTAGCCGTCATTCCAGGCCAGATAGCAGCGCCCTCCTTCCCGGGGAGCGGTTGTGGCGACGTCGCAGAGCCACTGCCGAAGAGCAGTGGAACTGGTCAGGGCGCGGTAGAGCGCGTCGGGAGCAGCGGGAATATTCTGTTCAAAGGTAAAGGAACGGGTTTCGGACATAGGGACCTCCTATTTGGGTAAGGACAGCTGGGTTGGCGTCGCCGTGATTGGTGCCGAGGATAGGAGAGGTGCTGCCGGATGGTGAAAGGGAGTGCCGGTGACGCAAACGTACTTACATAATAGAACAAATGTTCACAGAAGTCAATGCCGTGCATATCCCAACACCCGCAGCCGGTTGTTGCCTGATTCACCACGCGGCCGCCCTCCCGCGCACCTCAGAGCCACAACGCCCCCCCGGGTCGACGGTATCACACCCGTCGACCCTCCTAGGAGCAGAAGACTGGGCTTTTAGTTCAATACGCCGCCGCAGAAACAGAGTGGCACCGGTCGGGAACCGCCTGCAGACGGCTAACAGGTTGCCACAAGGCTGCCAAGAGTGCCAAGACTGCCAGGTGTGTGTAGCACCCTATATGGTCACCTTGATCTGGGCTGAAAATAGGGCGAAACGGGCAGAAAAGGGCCGATTCTCGCCATTTTTGGAGGCGACAAGGACAATTTTCTGGCATCTCTCGACGAAAATTGCGTGTAGTAATCAATAAAAACAGGACCAAGGTTGCCAAACGCGTGAGGTCGGCAGCCTTGGACGGTCCAGAAGAATAATCGGGTCTCTGGGACAGGACCACGGGACAGCCACCAGGGTTGAAGTATCCAGACGCGGGTTCAAGGGAGAGGCGGCCGCGAAGGGAGAAGGGCGACTCCTTCACCGGCGTTTCAGGAAATAATTTCGTGTAGATAACGCGGGTGGCAACCACAGGCGATTAACCGGCAATCTGGCCGGCGTCCGGCCGGAAAAGGGATACGACATGCACATTCTCTTTGAGAGTGTTGTTTTCCACGAACGTGATTCCGGAAGCCCTGGCGTCGGAGGGGAGGTTACCTGGGCGAACTTCGTGCTTACCGGGCAGCCACAGAAGCCGTTTATGTAAGGGACCCCGGGTTCTTTTAGTCGGTGCCATCAAAAAAGCAGGGGCACGACGATGAGTAAGAACAGGCTCCAGACCAAATAGGCATTGGTGGCCTTGCTGAAGACGGATTGCAGGGAAGCAATCCACCGCTCGCGGCCGTCTTTGAGCTGCCGGTAAATGAGCCAGAAGAGGATGCTGATGTTGATGGTATTCCAGCCGATGATGGTCAGGCGGTTGAGGGTCAGGCCACCCTGGATGGTGCGGTAGACGGTCGCGGAAATGGCGTAAATGCTGACCAGTTCGACAAGGATAGCCACGACGATGATGCCCCGGCGCAACCACTGTTGCAATTCAGGCGATAGATCTTCCCCGCGAATGGGCGTGACCCCCAGGAGCAAGCCCAGGATGGCAAACAGCATCAGGTTGTAAACGATGAGCAGGTCCCGATTTTGATATGGTTCGACGAAGTTGAAAGGGATGAAGACGATATAGATGAGCAGCACGCCGAGCGTCAGCGGGAGTAAGAGGCGCATCATGGTGGCGATAAAGTGGCTTAAACCCTGGTCGAAATCCTGCTCCGACGGCGCTCGACGGGGATCATAGACACTGGCCACAGCCATGACGGGCAGCAGGCCAACGCCGCCGGCAGCAATCAGACGCAGCCAGATTTCCGGCAGTTCGATACCCAGGGCGGCGAACATGCCGACGGTAATGGCGCCGAAGGCTACGCCGGCAATCAGATAGAGGCCGGCGGTGATGATCACCTCGATGGATTTGATGAGGAAGGCAAACCGGTTCTCAGTGCTGGATTTGAGACCGAGCACGGAAATGCCGAGGGCGATCCAACATAGGAGCGGGATGTGGATGGCAGCCAGGATAAGGTACTGGTCAATCTTCCAGGCGGGATCGAGGGTTGGTGCCAGAAGGATGGCGTAAGCGGCTGCCGCCAGCAGGCCCAAGCCGAGGGCCAGGGCACGGCCGTAATTCCGGGCGGAGGTGATTGCCAGGAAGATGAGGGCGCTCATGGTGGCGATGGGCGACCACCAGAGCAACAGATGGGGTATCCGGTCGAGCACCAGCAGGCGTTCGACGTCGGAGAGGGCCCAGAAGATCAACCCAGTGAGAATGCTCAGCGGCACGGCTGCCAGCCAATTGGTGGCGCGAGTGGCCTCTGCCGGGGTAACCGCCGCCCCTTGCAGGCGATAGAACCAGGCGGCATATAGTAGATTATCGGGGTTATCTTCGTGCCAGCGGACCAGCGCAGAGCGGAATTCGGCGGTCCGGCCCTGCCGGCGGGCAGCCTGGTAGAGCTGCTCAAGTTCACGAGGGTTTGATTCTGCGGCACGGAGTTCGGCGGTGATGTCCATGGCTGCCTCCAGAGAGGGTGAGTGCTAGATGTATAAGGATCAGGTCTGACCTGTTTAACAACCCTATGATAACAGATAGAGATATGGAAGGTAAGCACTCAGGTGTCCGGATTTTACCACGTTCGTGGGCGATGGTTGCGGGCTGCTTCACACCCACATCTCCATACAGATGGAGATATTTCCCAAACGGGACTTCACTTCAAAGACCCCTATGGCAAGCATGGGGCCGGACAACAGAAGAGGCGAGACAGAGCAGCGGAAGGTTCCGTGTTCTGAGAGTTGGGCGCTAATCTGACGCGAGAAATGCGGGACAGTCGGCGCGTTGCAAATATTGCCGGCATTCGGCCGGCGTCAGGCCTCGCGTCACCCGCGAGCGGGCGAGGGTCATCAGTTCGGCGGTGGATGTGAGATAAATGCGCACGAGGCCGCTGCCGCTGGTCGCTGCCAGAAGGCGGCCGTCGGGGCTGAACGCGACGTCGCGCCCATCGTTATCCGGTCCCAATGAAAGTAGTTCCCGGGTGGCCCTTTCGTCTTCCGGTGTTTTGGCAACATCCCAAAGCTTGACGAAGCCGTCAGAGCTAATCGTTGCCAGCGATTGCCCATCCGGACTGAACGCGGCTCCCCACACATCACTTTGGTGACCGGCGAGCGTGAGAGTGGGCTCCGGGCTGCTTCCTTCGACGGACGAGGTGAGCAGTGCGGCAAAATCCCAGATTTTTACCAATCCATCGCTTCCCGTCGTTACCAGGCGGCCGCCACCGGCGTCGAAGGCAACGCCCAGGGCCTGGCCGTCGTGTGCCGGAAAGG
>Ga0207752_1000363_pt1 | contig 21348 bp, 21 predicted proteins | sample Pon2CUnioCityCA_6_FD_187272 | JGI IMG/M metagenome (GOLD analysis project Ga0207752, IMG submission 187272) | Marine sediment microbial community from Union City, CA, USA - Pond 2C Sediment 2 (SPAdes) | ecosystem: Environmental > Aquatic > Marine > Intertidal zone > Salt pond sediment ...
AATAAATAACACCGGAAAAACATAAACCAGAAAGTTTCGGTTTTTCTCTTTCACTTTAACCAGCTCAGTAGCTGAGACATGTTTAATTAAATAGTATTGAGAATAAATCAATAAACCAATTACGAGTAAAACTGCTATTTTCTCTAACCAACCAGTTTCAACACTGTCATAAGCAGCGGGTGATAGCATAATATTTATTACCATCCCATTGATATGAAAATGCCAGATACGGAAAATAAAGAAATCGACTATTAGCAGTAGATTAGTAGTTGCAAAAATACACGCTGTAAATATTAATGCTTTATCTTTAAGCCAAAAAAAAGGGGCCAAGAATATATAAAATAACAAATATAGAATAGCCGCTGTTGAAATAGCAGCCAGAAAAGTAAAGATAAAAGTATCAAAGGTATAATCGTTAAAGCTTAAAAAAGCAAAAAAAAGCAATAAAGTTAAACCAAAATTTAATTTTATAAAAAGTGATAACCTTTCGTAGGCGTTACGCATATATCTTTGACCAAGTATTTCTATACAACACTAAGTTTTTAACACGTACACAGCACCACAATATGGGCAGGTTGCTTCACCGCTCTCTTCAATCGGTAAAAAGACACGAGGATGAGAATTCCATAAAGACATGTTTGGCATAGGACAATGCAAAGGCAAGTCTGACCTGGTTATTTCATAACGCTTTACCGCGTTAGACTGTAAAGGTTTTGTATTGGCGTTCACGGTATCACCCATCTCCTCTAACCCCTTATAAAATTATGTTCATGTTAGTTATTATTTTTAAACAGCCTTAACAAATAGATTATTTAACTGGATCTAACCAATCCATGTGTTCGGCTACACGGCCATGTACCAAATCAAAATATTTTGACTGCAGTTTTTCAGTGATAGGGCCACGTACGCCTGAACCAATCTTACGACCATCAAGTTCTCGGATAGGTGTTACCTCGGCCGCGGTACCGGTAAAGAACGCTTCATCAGCAACATACACTTCATCACGGGTAATACGTTTTTCACGCACCTCAAAGCCAAACTCTTTCGCAAGCATTACGATTGTTTCCCGCGTAATCCCTTCTAATGCAGAGGTTAGGTCTGGCGTATAAATAATACCGTTACGCACGATGAAAATATTCTCACCACTGCCTTCAGCAACAAAGCCATCAACGTCTAACAGTAATGCTTCATCATAACCATCACGTAATGCTTCCTGTAATGCCAGGGTTGAGTTCATGTAATTACCATTAGCCTTGGCCTTGCACATGGTGATGTTGACATGATGACGGGTATAAGAAGACGTGCGAATCCGGATACCTTTTTCCAGGGCTTCTGGTCCAAGGTATGCACCCCATTCCCAGCCGGCAACCATAACATGCACTTTTAAATTATCCGCACGTAAACCAATACCTTCTGAACCAAAGAAACACATCGGGCGTAAATAAGCTGAGTCCAGGTTGTTTTCACGGATCACCTGTTTCTGAACTTCGTTTAAGGTCTCTTTGTCATACGGAATATTCATTCCTAATATATGTGCTGAACGGAATAAACGATCGGTATGTTCGCCCAGGCGAAATATCGCCGTGCCTTGATCGGCATGATACGCACGTACCCCTTCAAAAACACCCGTACCATAATGCAGGGTGTGCGTCAGCACGTGCACCTTGGCATCACGCCACGGTACTAACTCACCGTCTAACCAAATAACCCCATCACGGTCAGCCATCGACATAAATATTTCTCCAATCGTTATTTATTTTCCAGCCAGTTTTGCCAAACCTGCTTAACTGCTGTTGATAATTCACTATATTCTTCAGCATCAACCAGCCCCGGTTGTTCCTGAAGTGCCATTTTATGCAATCTTGCCCGGAAAGTCCGGTATGCATCACTCAGTACGTCAACATCCGCCTTGTCCATTAAACCTGCTGTTCCCAGGCTTTCGAGTAAACGAATGTTATCGGTGTATTCTAACAAATCCGGCTTTTCATGTGCCCACGCCAGAACCCCGTATTGCACCATAAATTCGATATCAACGATACCTCCAGCACCCTGTTTCAGGTCAAACTGGCCTTCTTTATCACTGGAAAGCTCTTTTCGCATGCGGTTTCGCATATCAATCACTTCCTGGCGCAAAACCGCCTTATCACGCTCCTGTGCAAGGACTTCACGCCTTATGGCGGTAAATTTCTCCGCGATAAGTGGATCCCCGGCCACCACGCGAGCGCGCACCAGTGCCTGGTGTTCCCATAACCAGGCTTTTTTCAACTGGTAATCAAGAAATGATTTCAGGTTAGTCACCAGCATGCCCGAGGCACCATCCGGGCGTAAGCGCATATCCGCCTCGTAACACACGCCTGCCGGGGTATGCGAGGTCAGTAAATGTATAATTCGCTGACCTAAGCGGGCAAAAAAGACCGGGAGCGCGATTGATTTCTGCCCCTTACTTTCATCGCCGGTTGTCATCAGGTTATTGCTCTCACCACCATGTAAAAACACCATGTCCAGATCAGAGCCATAACCCAGCTCCAGCCCACCTAACTTGCCATAACCAATCACGGCAAAGCCTTTATCACAGAGCTGGCCTTCTCCTTCTTCATTTAACTGGCAGATCGGGCGACCATGCCGTGCCACCAGGTGACGCCAGGCTTGCTCAAGTGCTTGATCAAGAATAATTTCAGCAATCCAGGATAAATGGTCGCTCACTTTCATTAACGGTAAGGCATCGGCAATATCTGCCGCAGCGACGCGCAGCACGTTCGCCTGTTTAAAATGACGCAACACATCCATGCCCTGTTCGACATCATCCAGATCAAGCTGTGATAAGCGCTGCTGTAAATCATGTACAAGCTCTTCCCTTTCAGGCGGCATGTACAAACTGCGTGGATCCATCAGTTCATCGAGCAAGAGAGGGAATTGTTGTAAATAGCGTGCGATCCAGGGACTGGCAGAGCACAGCTTAATCAACTGCGATAACACCATCGGGTTTTCTAATAAGAGTGCGAGGTAAACACTACGCCGGGCAACATTGCTCAGAAGTAATAAAACACGATCAAAAGTAACATCAACATTTTCAACCTGCTGTAACGCACCGAGTAATAACGGCATAAGCCGGTCAAAACGCGTTTGTCCCTGCCGGCTTAATGACGCATATTGTCGACTTGCATATAAGGTTTGTAGTTTTTTTAATGCTTCCGCCGTTTCTTTAAAACCATAACTTGATAACAGTTCCAGGGATTCATCTTCATCGAGCTTGTTATACCAGAGCGCTTCGAGCCGGTGGATCTCGGTTTGCTGTTGAGAATCAACTTTCGCCTCACTCTCTTCGGTTTGTGGGGCAACAAAGACCTGTTCAAAATGCGCTTCTGCCGTTTCACGTTGCTGATCCAGCTCTTTTTTAAAGGATGCCCAGTCTTCAAAACCCATACCCAGGGCAATACGAGCCTGGCCAACCTCGTCGCCAGGCAAGTTGTGTGTTTGCCGGTCCTGGTATTCCTGGATGCGGTGCTCGGTATGGCGTAAAAATACGTACGCAGTTTTTAACTCGTTTATGACATACCCGGGTAATAAATTATTTTTTGCCAAGCACTCGAGCACCGGCACCACCCGGCGTTCCTGTAACTCGGGATGACGACCACCACGAATAAGCTGAAAGACCTGCGCTATAAATTCAATTTCACGAATACCACCGGCACCGAGCTTAACGTTATCTTTCATCCCCTTGCGTTTTACTTCCTGCACGATCATTGCTTTGAGTTCACGTAATGACTCGTACGCGCCGTAATCAAGATAACGCCGGTAAACAAAGGGTCTTAACATGGAAAGCAGTTCTTTCCCCTGCTCGTAATCACCACCCACCACGCGTACTTTAACCATCGCATAGCGTTCCCAGCTGCGACCATGAACCAGGTAATAATTCTCAAAACTGCTAAAACTGGCAACCAGCGGACCACCGGCACCAAAAGGACGTAAACGCATATCAACACGGAAAACGAACCCATCCGCCGTTTGTTGATCCAGCGACTGGATCAATTTTTTACCCAGCCGGGTAAAGAACTCGGAATTCGTTAATGATTTTGCTCCGCCCTGAACCTCACCGTCTTCGGGATATGCAAAAATCAGGTCAATATCTGATGAAACATTGAGTTCCCAGGCACCGAGTTTGCCCATGCCCAGCACGACCAGCTTTTGTTCTATACCTTCCGCGTTACACGGCGTACCCAGCTCTTTACATTGCCACTGGTAAAGCGTCGCCAGGGCAAAATCAATACAGGCTTCTGCCATGTAAGAAAGCTCATGCGTGGTTTCACTTAACTCACTCCAACCCGCAATATCACGCCAGACAATGCGCAACATTTCACGACGACGAAACAGGCGTAAATGCCTGGATAAAGCAGCATCATCGTTGTGATTGATATCAATCTTTATGGCAGACTGATAATGATCATCAGCATAGGCACGCAACAAGTCACCGCTTGTAGCCAGCTCAATAAATAATTCAGGAAAACGAACACAGGTTTGCATCACAAAATCAGAGCATGCCCAGACTTTGGCTAAACTAGCCATAACCTCATCAGGAAGAGATGAGAGCTCAATACCGGAGTCGTGTATTGACTGCCACTGCACGCTAACTGCAGGCTGCAGCAATTCGGGCAGCTGGTTAATACTTTCGTTAATATTCATGGCTTTAGCATATCATTTTGTACAGCGCGGTAAAGAAATTTGTACTTATGCCATTATTCACCATAAGATCACTCGGAGCATTGAATTTACTTAACTCAAAGGTTAAAGATGGATACTCACCCAGTAAAAATAATTGCTTTTTGTTTTTTACTTTTCAACTGTTTAACTAACAGCGTCATTGCTGAAGATAAATATAGTGGTATCGGTATCTATGTTGACCAGGATTTATTTATTCCCTTTAGCAATGAAGATCGAGATTACACCATGGGTGTCGCCTTCGAATTTTTCTGGGCAAAAGATAAAGGCCTCTATCCTTTTGATAATATTGTTCGTGAAACCGCCAAGATACTGGGTATGAAAGATTCTGAGAAAAATATTGTATACAGCTTTATGCTGGGAACACTGGCTTATACCCCGGATAATTTATCAGATACCCAACCGATCTATGACGACCGGCCATATTCATCACTTATTTATTTGAGTAATAAACGAGTTCGTGCGGATGACAACGTTGCGATTGCTGCAGAAGTGTTAGTTGGAGTTATCGGAACAAATTTTGGTCGTGATGCACAATCAGCATTTCATTCCCTCTATCGCGATCTAGCAGGAACAAGCGAACCGGTTGAACCACGCGGTTGGGCTCACCAGATATCCGATGGTGGAGAACTCACCCTGCGTTTACGGCTATCTAACTCACGTTTACAGTTTTCTGAAACCGGGCTTTGGGATCTTGCAACAACATATGGCTTCTCACTGGGATTTCAAACGAATATTAGTGCAAGTGTTGCTTTCAGGCTGGGTAATATAAAAAGTCCTTTTTGGAGTGTTCCTTACGATCCGGTTAGCCGGGGAAATTTTTTACCCACATCAGCGAAAAGCGAGTGGTATTTATGGTCTGCCGTACGCGGGCACCTGGTTGGTTATGACGCTTTGCTACAAGGTCAGTTTAGAGACAGTGACGTTAAATTTTCCTCAGATGAAATTGAGCACTTTGTTTATGATGCAGCCATGGGTTTAACTGTTGGTTTTGAAAAATCACAAGTCACATTCTCTGCGAATATGAAGTCTCCCGATCTAAAACTTACAACAAGAAAACAGGTATGGGGCAGTATTAATTACATTTATCATTTTTAACCCACTCTCACATTTTGAGTTTTTTACGGTTCAGCCATTACGACTCTTCATCAACGTCATCAGCATCCACCTGGCCTGAAATTTTACGCCGGATATGTGACCATGAAATGCCCACGGCTAAAACAGCAGAAAGCAAAACTAAAATAACCCAGCTAACCGCATCAACGTTATCTAAACTTAACCAACCCCAGTCAATGAGTAACCAGATAATGGTGGCAAAAAATAATCCCGCCAAGATAAGTCCAACCATGCCTAATGATCGCAAGGTTGCGCGTATATAAATTACCCAACCGATAATTAAGCTAATACCAGCGATGGCGAGCAACGGCCCAAAATCGGAAAAACTTTTTTCAAACCAATGCGCATATGAATAGCCACTTGGATTATAAGTCAGTAACACTAATAACAAGGCAAACAAAAACCTTAATAGAAAACCTTCAATAGTCAGTGGCTTCATAACTTTCTCCTGCCCCCTCAAAATGAGCAATTTATCTACGAAGTATAACCAGAATACCTGCAACCAGGGCAAGCACCCCCATCACCATCGCTTCATATTTATAATTCAAATTAATTACAGAACTGAGCCCAGTTAAAATTAACCACGCCCCTAAAAAATATGGCCATAATTTCATGATTATTTTTCCTTATCGTTTTTGTAGTTTCTAAATGATATTTAAGAATAAATGAGAATAGCGATAAAGGCGATAACTAGATTCTGAGTCTTCATTTTATTACGCCCGGAATGACGATCAACTCACATAAAAAAAGCCCCGTCTCAAAAGACAGGGCTTTTTTATAACTAATGATTAGTCGGAAAATGTTGGAGTTGAGATGGATGCAAGGCGGTTAAACGAAACTCCCATCACTACAGCGTACAAAGTACGTGAGTAACGGAAGTATTTAACCAACGCCGCAGACGCTCAAGCCCGGCATTTTCAGGCAAGCATTTACATCATGCCGCCCATTCCACCCATACCACCCATATCCGGTGCCGCAGGAGCCGCCGCCGGATCAACTGGTAAGTCAGCAATCATTGCTTCAGTGGTAATCATAAGACCGGCAACTGAACCCGCATTTTGTAATGCTGAGCGCGTTACCTTGGCTGGATCCAGGATACCCATTTCAATCATATCACCGTACTCAGCGTTACTCGCGTTATAACCAAAGTTACCTTTACCTTCTGTAACCTTGTTTACCACAACTGACGCTTCGCCACCTGCGTTTGATACGATTTGACGCATTGGTTCTTGCATTGCACGACGGGCAATAGTGATACCGATATCTTGATCATGGTTATCACCTTTCAGATCTTTCAGGCTGTCTTGCACACGAATTAATGCAACGCCACCACCTGGCACAACACCTTCTTCAACCGCTGCACGTGTTGCGTGTAATGCATCATCAACACGATCTTTCTTTTCTTTCATTTCAACTTCAGTTGCTGCGCCCACTTTAATAACCGCAACACCACCAGCTAACTTGGCTACACGTTCCTGAAGTTTTTCCTTATCGTAATCAGATGAAGTTTCTTCCATTTGTGTACGAATTTGAGTAACACGTGTATCAATATCGTCTTTATTACCTGCGCCATCAATGATTGTTGTTTCTTCTTTAGTCACAACAACTTTCTTTGCAGAACCTAAATCTTCGATAGTTGCTTTTTCTAACGATAAACCAACTTCTTCAGAGATTACTGTACCGCCAGTTAAGATAGCTAAATCTTGTAACATCGCTTTACGACGGTCACCAAAACCCGGAGCTTTAACAGCAGCGACTTTCACGATACCGCGCATGTTATTAATAACCAGTGTTGCTAATGCTTCACCGTCAACATCTTCAGCGATAATGAGTAATGGTTTGCCTGCTTTTGCAACGCCTTCCAGGATTGGTAACAAATCACGAATGTTTGAGATTTTCTTGTCATGCATCAGGATAAATGGCGTATCCATTTCTGCTGTCATATTTTCCTGGTTGTTTACGAAGTATGGAGAAAGGTAACCACGGTCGAACTGCATACCTTCAACCACATCCAGTTCATTTTCAAAACCTGAACCTTCTTCTACAGTGATAACACCTTCTTTGCCTACTTTGTTCATTGCTTCAGCAATAATGTTACCTACTTCGCTATCTGCATTTGCTGAAATAGTACCAACCTGTGCAATAGCCTTGTCATCGGTACAGGGTGTAGACATTTTTTGCAGCGCTTCAACAGCAGCATTCACTGCTTTATCGATACCACGTTTTAAATCCATTGGATTCATGCCAGCAGCAACGGCTTTCATGCCTTCAGTTAAAATAGACTGGGCTAATACTGTTGCAGTCGTTGTACCATCACCTGCAGTATCATTAGTGGTTGAAGATACTTCTTTAACCATTTGTGCGCCCATATTTTCGAATTTATCTTCTAACTCGATTTCTTTCGCTACTGTAACGCCATCTTTAGTAATAGCTGGTGCACCAAAACTTTTATCAATAACGACGTTGCGGCCTTTAGGACCTAATGTAACTTTTACCGCGTTTGCTAATGTGTTGACACCAACCAGCATGCGATGACGTGCGTCATCACTGAACTTTACTTCTTTTGCACTCATTATTTATTCCTCTTAAATTCTTCGTAGTGTTCTAAATTAGTCTGGCTTAATAATCACTCGATAACCGCGACGATATCTTCTTCACGCATCACCAACAGCTCTTCACCATCGACTTTTACTTCAGTGCCAGAGAATTTACCGAACATCACCTGGTCACCTACTTTCACGTCTAATGCGCGCACACCGTTATCTGTAATTTGGCCATTACCCACTGCAACAATTTCACCTTGTGCTGGTTTTTCAGCAGCTGAGCCTGGAAGTACAATGCCACCAGCAGAAGTAGTTTCTTCTTCCATACGACGAACGACCACGCGGTCATGTAAAGGACGGATCTTCATTTTTGTTTTCTCCTAAGGAAAAATCTAATAAATTCAATTATATACGCCAGGCTTACTAGTCTTTGCCGGCTTGTTTTACGAGTTATTTCGAGTCATCTCAGAAACACTCAAATTAGCACTCGTATTCAAAGAGTGCTAATTATGGTCATATTGGGGAGGCTGTCAACCGAATTCAAGGGCCGACAAAAAGATAATCGGGGAAATTAATCAGTCTTTATCGGTGCGATCTTCGTACTCACCCTCAATCACGTGCGGCTGAGATGGGCGGCTTTTATCTTCACCCGCCGAAGTCTGCGTGTAGCTCGTTGAATGCATGCTCGACGCCATAAACATGCCCCGGCGTAACAAGGCTGCAGCCAGCATTTGCCGGATTGGCGGCACCAGGAATAGGAAACCGATAGCGTCAGTGAAAAATCCCGGGGTCAGCAAAAAAGCACCCGCGAGTAATAAAAAGATGCCTTCAACCAGCACGGTCGGCGGTAATTGCCCCTCGGCAATTTTCTGGTTTAGTCGTGTCCAGGTAGATAAGCCCTGCTGGCGTAACAGGCTGGCACCCAGAATGGCAGTAGCAATTACGACTAATATCGTCCAACCTGCACCTATGACGCCTCCCACCTGGAATAACAAATAGATCTCTAAAATAGGGACTGCTAAAAACGCGATTAACAAAATCTGAAACACACTCTTTCCTCTATTATCTTGCACATTGCAATTCTGCCTGTGCATCTCGCCATTCTCATAAAGTGAGTATGCTGATATTGTATAAAGATGCCAACGGACGACTATATAATAGTGCTAACAACATGCAATTCAAGTGAGAAGGCCTCATCAATAGCCAACTCACTAGTAAGCAGTCAGCTCGCAGCCTGCGTCAACATTATCGAAGGCATTGAATCTGTTTACCAATGGCAGGGAAAAATAGAGCACGATAAAGAACTGTTATTAATAATAAAAACTCGTCGATCTCTGTTTTCTCAACTTGAACATGAAATCCAGGCGCTTCATGACTATGAACTTCCTGAAATCATCGCTGTCCCTATCGAGACAGGTGAGAAAAACTATTTGAACTGGATCCAGTCCTCAACAAACGCTACGGAAATACAATAATGAGAATAAACATCGCGATTAAATCTTTACTACTCTTACTTTCGTTGTTTCTTACCTTCAATACAACGATGGTGTCTGCCGAAAATGGTGGGGCATTTAATGATCTCGGTTTAGGCGGAAGCAATGATGATGAAATTCTCGAACCCGATGTTGCTTTTAAACTCACCACGGATATTAAAGATGGCAACAACCTAGTTGCTAACTGGCAAATCGCTGATAAACACTACCTCTATCGCAACAAGTTTAAATTTATTTTAAAAGAAGGCGAAGGCATACAACTCGGTAATGCCAGCCTGCCACCGGGTGAAACCAAGAACGACGAATTTTTCGGCAAAATCCAGGTCTTTCATGACGGTGCCGAAGCGATTATTCCACTTAACCGTAGCAACACCAGTCCAACCAGTATAAAAGTACAGTTCACATACCAGGGCTGTGCAGAAGAAACCGGCATCTGTTATCCCCCTATTCGTAAAGTCATTGATTTTGCTCTCCCTGCCGGCAGTGCCACTGCAGCTGGCTCAAGCAGTACTGTAACCAGCAGCGCCGCAATAACACCTGCAACAAGCGGTGACCCATTTGTTTCTGAGCAGGATAAGTCTTTACAGGTTTTACAGTCAGGTGATGTGGTCGAAATCCTGATTTACTTTTTTCTTGGCGGCCTGGCGCTCGCATTTACGGCATGTATGTATCCAATGATCCCAATTTTGTCTTCAATCATTGTTGGGCATGGTGAAAAAATCAATCGCGGCACTGCCTTTGCGATATCTATGGCTTATGTTCAAAGTATGGCCATCACCTTTGGCCTGTTAGGCGCAGCGGTTGCTTTATTTGCTGGCGGCGTAAATTTACAAGCTTATTTCCAGAGCCCCTGGATACTCATTCCTTTCTCTTTGTTATTTGTTGCATTGGCATTTTCCATGTTTGGTTTTTATGCCATTCAAATGCCGGCTTCAGTTCAGAGCTGGTTAAGTAACTTCAGTAATAAGCAAGAAGGTGGCTCATTACACGGCGCTATTTTTATGGGTGCTGCTTCGGCCTTAATCATTGGTCCATGTGCGGGCCCGGTGATTATTGGCGCACTGGCTTACGTTGCCGCTGAAAGTGATCCCGTTATTGGCTTCCTCGCCATGTTTATTCTCGGTAATGGTTTAGGCTTACCGCTACTTGCAGTAGGAACATTAGGCGGACATGTCTTACCAAAAGCCGGCACCTGGATGGATACGGTGAAAGCCGCTGCCGGTGTAGTGTTACTGGCTATTGCAATATTATTCCTTGAACGTATCAGCTTTATTTCTTCCATGTTCATTATGATGTTATGGGCGACCTTCTTTATCGTAGTCGGTGTCTATCTCGGTGCACTGGATGCAATAAAAGAAAATGCATCAGGTTGGTTTAAACTGTGGAAGGGCTTAGGTGTCGTCTTTATCATATATGGTGTGATTGTAATGCTTGGTGGTGTTACCGGGGCACGCAACTTTAATGATCCCATGCACGGTTCAACACTAACGATTGGTGGCGGTGCTGAAGAAAAACATTTAGCCTTCAAGCGAATTAAAACCGCGCAAGATTTACAAAATGAAATTGCCGCGGCAAAAGCTGCCGGTAAGTACATCATGCTCGACTTTTATGCCGACTGGTGTACCTACTGTAAACAGTTTGAAGACTACGTTTTCACCAATAAAGATGTACAGCTGCTACTCAAAGACTTTGTTTTATTACAGGCTGATGTCACTGCCAATGATGAAAAGGACCAGGAGTTGAATAAATTTACTTCTGTTCAGGCACCGCCTGCCATTTTATTCTTTGCTAAAGATGGAAAAGAAATTCGTAATTACCGTATTGTCGGAAATATGGATGCAGAAACATTTATCAAACACGTCAAGCTCATTTTAAATCAATAAAAAACAGCGTAAAGAATAATGACAAAATTAAATACTGCTTTGTTAATGATTGGTATGGCAGGAGCCGGACTTTTTTTTGGCAACCTGTATAACAACTGGCAAAAACAGCAAAAACTCAGCCAGGTCACTGTCAGCACAAGCAAGCAGGCCCCGCTCGCCACGGTTCGCCCCCTGTTTAAACTTAAAGATCTCGAAGACAAAGTTCGCGATGTAAAAGAATGGGATGGCAAGGTGCTAATGGTGAACTTCTGGGCGACCTGGTGTCCACCCTGCCGCAAGGAAATACCGGCTTTTATCGAGCTACAGGAAAAGTACCAGGATAAAGGCTTCCAGATCATTGGCGTTGCCCTGGATGAAAAACAGGCCGTGATTGATTTTACCGACCCTATGGGAGTGAATTACCCGGTGTTAATGGCCGCTGACGAAGGTATCAAGTTATCCAAAGCCTACGGCAACCGTCTTGGAGTTTTACCCTATACGGTTATCGTTGACCGTAAAGGTAAAATTATTCATCGTCAGCGCACCGAACTCAGCTATAAACAAGTCGAAAGCATGATAAAGCCATTACTTTAAATTTTTATATAAGCCACAAAGTTCACCAAGAGCACAAAGAAAAAATAACAGATTTACCTCCATACCAGCCGCGATGTTCTTTAACAATTAAAAATCCTTCGTGATCTTTGTGTACTTCGTGGCAAGTACATCTTTTTTACCTTAATTTCAGTCTGTGATCCGGTTGGCACCCTAATTTCTGTTTAGTTGCTAAGATATGCAGCGAAATTCGGGAAATTTCTATAAATTGGACAATGTCCGAATCTTGAGGCACAATACTCAAAAAATGTAGCTCAGGAAGAGCTTAAAATGCTGCAATCGTGTTGCGATTGTGAGTACATTTGCATAGATTTTGCATAAAATAAATTGATAATTTTATTGGCACCTTTAAATGGCAAATATCCTGGTACTACATGGCCCAAACCTTAACCTGCTTGGTACACGCGAGCCGGAAATTTATGGTGCCACCACTTTAGCGGATATCGATGCATCACTTGTCGAACAAGCGAAAACCGCTGGCCATTCACTTTCAACATTGCAAAGTAATGCTGAAAATGAACTTGTCAGCACCATCCAGGCTGCACTCAATAAAGTTGATTACATCATTATTAATCCCGCCGCGTTCACCCACACCAGTGTGGCAATGCGCGACGCACTGGCCGCGGTAAATATTCCTTTTATCGAGGTCCATTTATCAAATGTCCATGCACGCGAAGACTTCCGTCGTCATTCCTATTTTTCGGATTTGGCTCAGGGTGTCATCAGCGGGCTGGGCGCAAACGGTTACTCGCTGGCATTAAACGCCGCGATGCAATCATTTGAATAATAACGAATCACTATTAACCCCTTATGTGAAGGTGAAAAAATTATGGATATAAGAAAAGTCAAAAAGCTTATCGAGTTACTTGAAGAATCAGGTATTGCTGAAATCGAAATTCACGAAGGTGAAGAATCTGTTCGTATCAGCCGTAGTTCTGGTGTTGCTGCGGCACCCGTTGCAATGGCCGCACCTGCTGCGCCCGCACCCGCTGCTGCTCCAGCCCCTGCCGCCGCACCGGCTGCCGAATCTGCCGCTGAAGAAACCATCGATGGTCATGTATTAAATTCACCCATGGTAGGGAGTTTCTACCGTGCTCCTTCACCCGGCGCATCAGCCTTTGTTGAAGTGGGTTCAAAAGTGAATGTCGGTGACACGCTTTGCATTATTGAAGCAATGAAATTACTCAACCAGATTGAAGCGGATAAAGCAGGCACCATTAAAGCTATCCTGGTAGAGAATGGACAGCCGGTTGAATATAACCAACCTTTATTCATCATCGAATAAAAGACCATTGTAAAAATACTGAGAAGCCAGATCACTGCGTTGAAACTAACTCAAAATGCTCATGTACTCTTCGTACACTCCGCTTTTTCGTTAGCTTTCGCCTTGTTCTCTAACATCTCAGCATCCGTACAAAGGCCTTTATGGTTATTCATATCAACCTTTATTAAAAAACGAGTTTATTATGTTAGAAAAAGTCTTAATTGCTAACCGTGGCGAGATTGCACTTCGCATATTACGCGCCTGTAAAGAGTTAGGTATTCGCTCCGTCGCGCTTCATTCAGAAGCCGATCGTGATTTAAAACATGTTCGCCTTGCAGATGAATCTGTTTGCATCGGCCCCGCGTCATCTATGGACAGTTACCTCAATATTCCGGCTGTAATCAGTGCCGCTGAAGTGACTGATTCTGTTGGTATTCATCCAGGTTATGGTTTCTTATCTGAAAATGCCGATTTTGCTGAACGTGTTCAGGAAAGTGGCTTTGTTTTCATTGGCCCAAAACCCGAAACAATCCGCATTATGGGTGACAAGGTCGCCGCCATCGAAGCAATGAAAAAAGCCGGTGTTCCAACAGTGCCCGGTTCGGATGGCCCGCTCGATGATAATAATGAGAAAAATCTCGCTCATGCGCGTCGTATTGGTTATCCCATTATTATCAAGGCTGCTGGTGGTGGTGGTGGTCGTGGCATGCGTGTTGTTCATGCAGAAGGCTCATTACTCTCATCAATTGCCTTAACCAAAGCCGAAGCAGGCGCGGCCTTTAATAATGACGTGGTCTACATGGAAAAATTCCTTGGTAACCCGCGCCACATTGAAATCCAGGTACTTGCCGATAACCATGGTAATGCAATTCATTTAGGCGAACGTGACTGCTCAATGCAGCGTCGCCATCAAAAAGTGATCGAAGAAGCACCAGGCCCAGGTATAACACCCGAGCAACGCAAATTCATTGGTGAACGTTGTGCCCAGGCTTGTATCGATATCGGTTACAGTGGTGCTGGTACGTTTGAATTCCTGTATGAAGACGGTGAGTTCTACTTCATTGAGATGAATACCCGTGTTCAGGTTGAACACCCGGTCACCGAAATGATTACCGGTGTTGATATCGTGCGTGAACAACTGCGTATTGCCAGTGACTTACCCCTTGCGTATAAACAGGAAGATATCAAGATTAACGGTCATGCCATGGAATGTCGTATCAATGCTGAAGATCCGGATACCTTTATGCCCTCACCCGGTACCATTACGGCCTACCATGCACCCGGTGGTCCTGGCATTCGCGTCGATACCCATATCTATAACGGTTACCGTGTGCCACCTTACTATGATTCAATGATCGGTAAACTCATTGCCCATGGTGAAACCCGTGAAGTCGCCATGGCGCGCATGCGTACCGCGTTAAATGAAATGGTGGTTGAAGGTATCAAGGTAAATGTTCCCCTGCACCAGGAATTATTCAGCGATGCAGGATTCCAGGCAGGTAGTACAAATATTCATTACCTGGAAAAGAAACTTGAAGAAAAAGCACAAGCTCATAAAGCAAAATAGTATTAACTTAAACTAAAATAAAGGCGGGTGATATCACCCGCTTTTTTTTACCTGAAGAATAAGAAAATATAAAAGAGTGACATAAGAAAATCATGCCATGGCTTCAACTCATAATCCCGACTGATGAAAATTCTGCTGATCAGATTTCTGATGCCTTGATGGATCACGGTGCAGTATCAGTGACCTTGCAGGACATGCAGGACCAACCTGTACTCGAACCCATCCCGGGTACCACCCCGATGTGGTCACAAACTCGCGTGGTTGGTTTATTTGATGCCAATGAAAACTTAAAGCAGGTTATAAAAGAAGTAGAACATCAGCTCCGGAAAAAAATACCGGACTGGAAAGGTGAACAGCTCGAAGATAAGGATTGGGTGCGAGCCTGGATGGATGAGTTTAAACCGATGCAGTTTGGTGAAAAGCTCTGGGTTGTACCCAGCACGTTTGAGCCACCGCATAAAGATGCCGCCAATATCTTGCTCGATCCCGGCCTGGCCTTCGGCACGGGTACCCACCCCACCACGTCCATGTGCCTGGAATGGCTTGATGCCAATCCACCGCTTGATAAAGATATTATCGATTTTGGTTGTGGCTCAGGCATTCTCGCTATCGGGGCAATTTTACTCGGAGCAAAACATGCCGAGGCTATCGATCTTGATCCACAGGCTTTAATCGCCACGCGAGATAATGCTGAGAAAAATAATGTTGCCGATAGAATAAAAACTTATTTACCTAACCAGTTCAGCAATATTACAACTTCTCTTTTACTGGCCAATATCCTGGCTTCACCACTGATAGAACTTGCCGAATATTTTGCCGAGCTAACCGAGCCCCAGGGGCAAATCGTGTTATCTGGCATCCTTGCCGAACAGGCTGAAGCCGTGCTTGCCGCCTATAAACCCCATTTTGATATTAAAACCTGGAAGCAACAAGACGACTGGGTTTGTCTCGCCGGCATACGAAAATAAGCACTATTTCATATCTATAAAGAGTTATGCGTATAATTAGCCCATGTATACCCGTTGTCCTAAATGTGAAACCTGCTTCCGCGTAACTGACCGCCACCTTGCTATTGCCAGGGGCAAGGTTCGCTGTGGCAAGTGTCAACTGGTCTTTAACGCACTAGAAAATGCGATAGATGATTTACCTGGAAAGTCTCCAGCGACATCCAGCCCTCAAGCAACAACACCCTCTCCCGCAAAGGCTGAAGTTAAAACAGAAGAAATGTCACCTGCAGCAAAAATAAAGGCTGCTAGAATCGAAGCTGAAAAACAAAATTCAGCTGCTGTGACACCCAGTGCAGTAGAAAAAAAAGTTGTCACCAACACCACTTCAGCAAAACAGGAAACGGCTGCCTCCCCCGTTAAACAGGCTAAAGTGAAACAGGAAAAAAAATCAGCTGTTCCTCCTGTACCTTCACCCAAGGTTGCGCCGCCACTGTATAAGACCAATACCAGCCAGGCTGATTCAAAGTTAACTCCCATCAGTGCCAAACAAGATCATCATGATGCCTTTCATATCGAAGATGACGCCTTTGATGATGAATTTGATTTAGATGCTGCGATTGATGAGCTTAGTCATGCAGCTGAAAAAGTGACTTATGACTATGACAGTACGGCGATAATAGAAAAACCCTCAAATCTAAAAGATGAGGTCGCTAAAGAGGTTACAGAAAAACAGGTTGAAGAAGATAAAAACGATGATGTCTTTTCAACTGATGCCTATGATGCCACCCGTGCTTCAAGTGTTGCCGATATTATTAATGATGTAGAAGGCCAATTATCACTTGATATTGATCCCCCGGCGCAACCAGCAGACAACAACTATAATGCCGATAATGAATTTGAGTTTATCGAGTTAGATGAAGAACCTGAAAAAGGAAAACAGGATAAAGAAAAAGACACTGAAGAAAGCAATGATGAGTTTATTAAAAATAACTTCGGGTTGGATGAGCCTGGGCTAAATGAGCCCGGCCATGATAACAATGATGTTTTTGATCTTGTTGATGAGCTGGACGATTTTGATAATGAAGAAGATCTCGAGCATGAACCTGCGCATGAAAAAACAGCTCATGAAGACAGCGCAGAAGATTTCCTCGATCAATTTGAAGCACTCGACGTTCCAGGTAATAAGGTAAAAAAGGCAAACGAAGAAATTATCATTGCTGATCCCACGGCTAATGAAGATCCATCACTCAAAATTGGCGAACACTCTGATGATTACGAAGTCCCTTACCAGCTGCGTGAAGATGTAGACCGCTTAAATGCCGCTAGCGGACGCCGCTTGCACCCGGCATTCAAAGTTTCTTTAATTGTTGTTTTACTTTTACTGTCGTTTTCTCAGCTAGCCTATTTCCGTGCGCATGAATTAGTGAACATTATTCCCGAATCACGCTCAATACTGGAATCATTTTGTGAAAGTGTTGGCTGTCAGTACTCAGGTCCAAGAGATAACAAACAAATTGAGCTTGTGAGTCGTGATGTTCGCCTCCATCCTAAAGAAAAAAATGCCTTGTTGATCAGTGCCGCGATGATAAACAACGCTTACTTCGCGCAACCCTACCCTAACATTCACATTCGTCTCTCGGATATTTCCGGAAACGTGGTTGCCGAACGGATTTTTAATCCAAAAACCTACATGGGAAAACTCTCTAACCCGTTTTTGTTAATGCGTTCAAAGACACCGGTGCATATAAATTTCGAAGTTGTCGATCCGGGTAGAGATGCAGTGAATTTTGAATTTACTTTTCTTTAAAAAATAAAGAAAAACAAAAAGTTTCTAAAAAAATAGTCGTATTTAAGGACATTAGTATCTGCGAATACGAAGCTCGCCTAGCGTATTAATTCTCGATATTCAAGCAGGAAATTTATACTTTATCCCTTAAATTTTTAAGTTACTAAAGGTATGATTGCTCTCCCCCAGAGTTACCGTATTTTTAATTTTTTCGAACAATTTGGTCATTTATGCATATTGGTCCTTACCAGTTAAGTAACAAGCTCGTTCTTGCCCCGATGGCAGGCGTGACAGATTTGCCGTTTCGCAAATTGTGCCGCAGCCTGGGTGCAGGTATGGCCGTGTCTGAAATGGTTTCATCAAACTCACTGTTATGGGGCAGCGACAAAACCAAGCGTCGTGCATCGCATGACGGTGAGACCGATCCTAAATCTGTTCAGATCATGGGAACCGAGCCGGCCATGATGGCAGAAGCTGCAAAATACAATGTCGACAACGGTGCACAAATTATTGATATCAATATGGGCTGCCCGGCGAAAAAAGTCTGCAACGTGTTAGCCGGTTCTGCATTAATGCGAGATGAAAAATTAGTCGGTGATATTCTTTCTGCGGTAGTTAATGCCGTTGATATTCCAGTGACGCTCAAAATCAGAACGGGTTGGGATCAACAATCTCGAAATGCAGCTACGATTGCACGCATTGCCGAGGACTCTGGTATTCAATCACTCGCTATACATGGTCGCACGCGTGCTGATCAATATCGTGGTGATGCTGAATATGACACCATTGCTGATGTTAAGAGTCGCATCGCGATTCCTGTCATTGCAAATGGTGATATTAAAACGCCTGAAAAGGCAAAGTTTGTGCTCGACTACACCGGGGCTGATGCCGTGATGATTGGTCGGGCAGCACAGGGACGTCCATGGATTTTCCGCGAAATCGAGCATTACCTGGCGACGGGTGAATATTTACCTGAACCGACAGTAAAAGAAATAAGAGACATTTTGCTTGGTCACCTGGAAAATCTTTACGAGTTTTATGGGGAATTTACCGGTGTGCGTGTGGCCCGCAAGCACATCAGCTGGTACAGCAAGGGACAATCACATGGCGGAGCTTTCCGTGATGCAGTATGTCGGGTGGACAGTATCGATGAGCAACTTAGGATGACTCACGAATTTTTTGAACGATTATTAGAAAAGGAGGAAATAGCAGCATGACAGAAGCCGCTTTAGTGGACCCTGCTATTACACAACTACATCCACAACAAGAAGAAACACAAAAACCATTAAAAGCCTGTGTTGAAGATGCAATGCAAGGTTACTTTAAACAACTAGAAGGTCATGTAACGAACGATCTTTACCAGATGGTGTTAAGTGAAATTGAAGAACCACTATTCCGCAGTGTTCTTGAATACACCAGGGGCAACCAGAGTAAAGCTTCGGAATTACTGGGTATTAACCGCGGTACATTACGTAAAAAATTAAAAATGTACGGTTTAAACGACTAAGCTAAAAAATATTTCAGCCACGAAGGACACCAGGAACACTAAGATAAATTTAATTTCTTTGTGATCTTCGTGTCCTTCGTGGTTAATATCTTTTCACTATAAAAATTACGGAAGTTACCATGTCAAAAATTACCCGTGCATTAATCAGTGTTTCGGATAAAACCGGTATTGTTGAATTTGCAAAAAGCCTCTACACCTATCATGACATCGAAATTTTATCGACCGGTGGTACTGCAAAGTTACTTGCCGATAACGGTATTCCTGTTATCGAAGTTTCTGATTACACCGGCTTCCCGGAAATGATGGATGGCCGTGTTAAAACATTGCACCCCAAAATTCATGGCGGCCTGTTAGGACGACGCGGTACTGATGAAGCGGTTATGCAGCAACATGATATTCCGCCAATTGATATGGTTGTTGTTAATCTTTATCCCTTTGAAGAAACGATTGCTAAAGATAACTGCAGTCTTGAACTTGCAATAGAGAACATCGATATCGGTGGCCCCACCATGTTACGTTCAGCGGCAAAAAATCATGCTTCTGTTACCGTGGTGGTTGATGCAAATGATTACGGCCGCGTGTTAAATGAAATTAAGGACAACAAGGGTGAAGTGACCGATGCAACACGCTTTGACCTGGCGGTTAAAACCTTCGAGCACACGTCACATTATGATGGCGCTATTGCTAACTATTTAGGTTGTATTGAAGAAGACGGAGGCAAAGCGGCATTCCCACGCACCTTCAACAGCCAGTACAATAAAGCACAGGAAATGCGCTATGGTGAAAACCCTCACCAGTCTGCTGCATTTTATGTTGAATCAAACCCTGCTGAAGCAAGCATTTCTACTGCTAAACAACTTCAAGGTAAAGAACTCTCGTATAATAATATTGGTGATACCGATGCAGCACTAGAATGCGTTAAGCAATTTAATGATGGTCCAAGTTGTGTCATCGTCAAGCATGCTAATCCTTGTGGCGTTTCAACCAGCCATAATATTTTAGAAGCCTATGAAAATGCCTACGCGACTGATCCAGAATCAGCCTTTGGTGGCATTATTGCCTTTAACCAGGAGCTCGATGGTGAAACAGCCAGCGTCATCGTCGAGCGCCAGTTTGTTGAAGTAATAATTGCACCTAAAGTTAGCGCCGAAGCGGTTAAGGTTGTTGCCAAGAAAAAGAACGTGCGCTTACTCGAGTGCGGTGAATGGAGCAACGAGCAAACATCGCGTTTAGATTTCAAACGCGTTAACGGTGGCTTACTGGTTCAGGATGCCGATCTTGAGCTCTACAACGATCTTAACGTTGTGACTAAACGTCAACCAACTGAAGAAGAAATGAAAGACCTTATCTTCACCTGGAAAGTGGCGAAGTTTGTTAAGTCAAACGCGATTGTTTATGGCAAAGACGGTATGACTATCGGCGTTGGTGCTGGTCAAATGAGTCGTGTTAACTCGGCCCGTATTGCCGGTATTAAAGCTGAGCATGCCAGCCTTGAAGTTAAAGGTTCAGTCATGGCAAGTGATGCCTTCTTCCCCTTCCGTGATGGTCTGGACCAGGCTGCAGCAAATGGTATCACCGCGGTGATTCAACCTGGGGGCTCTATGCGTGATGATGAAGTCATTGCTGCTGCAAATGAACATAACATCGCCATGGTCTTTACCGGCATGCGTCATTTCCGCCACTAAAATAGTGTCATCCTGCTTAGAGTATATAATCTAATTAAGCAGGATGTAATTTTTTTCGGGTTATCTTCAAAATATCTAAAGTCAAACTGCTTTAGACCGATACCGTAAAGTATGTACTTTAAAAATTCCAACACCGTTGTTGTTTATGGCATTATTACAAGTGTAAGCTTATGGTGTTTTGATGCATTCATTGACATAATATTTTTTTCTGACAGTGATACATCAATAATAAAAAGCATCTTCTTTTCTA
>Ga0207752_1000364_pt1 | contig 21329 bp, 15 predicted proteins | sample Pon2CUnioCityCA_6_FD_187272 | JGI IMG/M metagenome (GOLD analysis project Ga0207752, IMG submission 187272) | Marine sediment microbial community from Union City, CA, USA - Pond 2C Sediment 2 (SPAdes) | ecosystem: Environmental > Aquatic > Marine > Intertidal zone > Salt pond sediment ...
CTCCATCTTCAGCTCATGGCTGGCATGCGGATTTTCGGTCATCAATTAACGACCTCCCTTCTCTTGAGCCGCGAGTTCTGCTTGCGTGGGTTCGATACGATCTGAAGGTAGATCTTGAACCACCAGAAGAGGCGTAGTCCCATAGGCAATAAAACTTACCACAGTCCTTCCGTACGGCCAGCGTGATTCCGCAGAATAGCCGTGCGCACTTAAGATAACCAGATCGACATCATCCTGCTCGACGATTTGGTGAAGTGAAGAGCCAACATGATCGGAGACCAATAAACGTGTGCCCACTTCACAATCGAAACGGCTTTCCAAATCTTCGATATACTTCGACGCTTCGACTCGATTGCGTTCGGTCAATTCGTTGATCAAAGCCATATCCTCCTGGCTTAAAGGCGTCCGGCGTGGCATCTCAGGCTTCTTGACAATGTGAGCGATAATAATCTCAGTTTTCCCAGAACCGGCTATCGAAGTTGCCAGAGGCAAAACGTATTCGGCCCTCTGAGAGCCGTCCAGGGGCAGCAAGATGCGCTGATATTCAAAGTCTTGGAGGTCCTGTGGGTAATGCTGATAGGCGCGTACTATCATGATGGAGGTCTGGGCACGCAGGATCACTTTTTGAACGACACTGCTGACATTCCAACCGCTTATGCCGCTCTGACCGTGACTGCTCATAATGATCAAATCGATCCCATTGGCATGGGCGAAATCGATAATATTTTCGGCCGCTTTTCCTTCCAGGACGACCGTGTTTGAGCGCAAGCCGATATCATCAAAACGGGAAGCGACGTTTTTGAGATAGCTTTCTGCCTCGGCTTTCCTCACCTGCCAATCGAAAGGATCGACGGTGCGCGGCCGGGTTGCCGCACTAATCGGATCCAGAACGCGAAGGAAATAGATCTGGCTATCGGACGCACGCGCGATCTTGGCCGCGTGAGGCATCACACACTCGGCTAGTGAAGACCCATCTAACGGAACCAATAAATTGTCAAACATAGTCCCCTCCCTTTAGAAATTATTCCGTCCGGTGGCTGTGTGAAAACTACTTAAACGGTTTTTCGCTTGCATGGTTTGCACGACGAAGCGAAAAACGAAGACAGCCGGTCCAATTTTCCGTTATGCGCGACGTCCTATCATATACCCCCAAAACCGGCGACATTTATCTCAAATGACGCCGGGTGATTGATATTGTTGCTGCCAGTATAACGTAACTTCAGAGGGGCGTCAAACCAACAATGCTCTCTGGAATCTGGAACTTTGATGCAGTAAAATGCCTGGTGGCTGGGCTTGTTGAATAGAAAAGAACCAGGACCGCTTCTCTTTTGAATGAGGAGCGGTCCTGGTTCTTATGCTGGAAAACGCGGCTGTATAGAGAGGCTGCCTACATGTGCTGCTTCTCGTATTCAATCACCCGAGTAAGGATGTCATTTAGACGGTATTTTGGCGAGTAGCCAATCAAGGCGATCAATTTTTCTATCGAAGGAACTCGCCGGCGCATATCCTCAAAGCCCGGGGCATAGGCATCTTCGTAGGGAATAAACTGGATCTCCGACTTGCTATGAGTTAACTGGCGCACCCGTTCGGCCAACTCCAGAACTGTGATTTCTTCCGTAGTGCCGATATTGTAAACCTGCCCGACGGCTTCCGGATTATCGGCCAGCTTCACGACGGCGCCGACGACGTCGGCTACATCCGCAAAACAGCGTGATTGCTGACCGTCGCCGTAAACGGTGATGGGCTCTGCTTGCAGCGCCTGGCGCACGAAACGCGGCACGACCATTCCATAGCGCCCCGTCTGGCGTGGGCCGACGGTGTTGAAAAAACGCATGATGACCACCGGCAGCCCAAACTGGCGATGGTAAGCCAGGCCCATAAATTCATCAACCGCCTTAGAAGTCGCGTAGGACCAGCGGTTGTTCACGGTCGGCCCCATCAGGCGGTCGTCGTCTTCGTGAAAAGGTACCTGAACGCCCTTTCCGTAAACTTCCGAGGTCGAGGCGATCATTACTTTGCAACCGTAGCGATTAGCGGTTTTTAAGACCACGTCACAGCCCATGATATTGGTTTGGATGGTGTGGACAGGGTCTTGAACGATTAGTTTGACCCCCACAGCGGCAGCCAGATGGATGACGATATTCGCCTGGCTGGTAAGCCGGTCGAGTACCTGTGTGTTTTGTATATTTTCGCGCACGAATTGGAAATTTGAAAGCGGCCTCAGGTGGCTGATGTTTTCTAAACGTCCGGTAGAAAGGTCATCGATGGCAACCACGTGATTTCCACTCCGAACCAGCGATTCGCACAAATGGCTCCCGATAAATCCCGCGCCGCCGGTGATCAAATAGTTCTGCTTCAAAACATTCTCCCCAGTATATAATTTATCCGTTTAACAGGCCGCTGTGCATTTTACCACAGCGACCGCTCAAGCTGGCAGCCGCCAGCCCTCTCCACCAATATGGATTTAATCCCCATACTCTATGTGGATATTGTTGACATTGAAGATCTAAGTCTCGTTTATAATATAGCTCGTGTACGCAATCATCTTCTTCGTGGGGGCAAATGACGATTTAACCGGAGGGACTGGTTTTGAGCAATTGGTATCAATTACCCATCCAAACAGTTATCGAAAAATTAAATACAAATATCGAACACGGCCTGGATAACCAGGAGGCGGCGCAGCGGCTGGAGCAATACGGCCCGAATGAGTTGATCGAAAAAGGGGTGAAAAGCCCCTGGCTGATCTTGTGGGACCAATTCACGGAGACAATGGTCGTCATCTTGATCATCGCAGCCATCATCTCCGCCATCCTGGGAGACTTCAAGGATGCGATTGCCATTGTGGCAATCGTCATCATCAACGCCTTTCTCGGATTTCGCCAGGAATATCAAGCCGAACAGGCTATGGCCGCCTTGAAGAAACTGGCCGTACCGACCGTGCGCGTCCGGCGCGGCGGTCACGTCCAGGAAATCCCTGCCAGCACATTGGTTCCGGGGGATATCGTCTTGCTGGAAAGCGGGAACAGGGTACCGGCGGATAGCCGCCTGGTAGAGAGTGTCAATTTACGCACCCAGGAGGCAGCTTTAACCGGCGAATCGGAGCCGGTGAGCAAACACATCAAACCGCTCGATAAAGGCGATTTGCCCTTGGCCGAACGCGATAACACAATCTATATGGGCACCACCGTGACTTATGGGCGCGGGTTGGCTGTGGTCACAGAAACCGGTATGGATTCTGAGCTTGGCGACATCGCAGAAATGATGCAGTCGGCGGGCCAGGAAGACACACCGCTCCAACGGCGCTTGGATCAATTGGGCAAAGCCCTGGCAGTCGCAGCCCTCATCCTGGTGGGGATCGTGTTCGTACTGGGGTTGTTCCGTGGGGAGGACCCTGAAATCCTGTTTCTAACTTCGATCAGTATCGCGGTGGCAGCCGTACCGGAGGGACTACCGGCGGTCGTGACCATCGCGCTGGCCCTGGGCGCCCGGCGTATGTTAAAGCGGGAATCCTTAATCCGCAAACTCCCAGCCGTGGAAGCGCTTGGCTCGGTGACGGTCATCTGCTCGGACAAAACCGGAACGCTCACTGAAAACCGCATGACCGTTACCGTCCTTGACGTAGCAGAACACGAAATTGACCTGACCTCAGATCAGCCAAGCAGACGAAGCGGATTTAAGGCGGCGCCGTGCACAGATTCGCGTCCTGACGAAGATCAGGCGGAATATTTAAGGCATTATCCTGCCCTGACGCTGCTCTTGGCGGGGGGAGCCCTATGCAACGACGCGCTCCTGGAGTGTGAGGAAGGCAGGCCGGAAGCCTACCACATCGTTGGCGATCCCACCGAAGGGGCACTGGTTGTAGCTGCAGCACGCATGGGCTTAAGGAAAGGCGCCCTGGAAGAGGTTTTCCCACGTGTCGCCGAGGAACCCTTCGATTCGGACCGCAAGCGTATGACCACAGTCCACAAAACGCCAGATAATGAATCTCAAATACCCGACTCTTTTGAGGCTGTATGGGATTGGCAAGGCTGGGGTGTGACCGAAAACCTGGACTTCATGGCATTCACAAAAGGGGCTGTGGATGGCTTATTGAAAATTTCCGACCGTGTATGGGTCGAGGATCATATCGAGCCCATGAGTGATGCATGGTGCGAACGTATCGAGAAAAGCAATGCTCGCCTGGCAGAGCAGGGCATGCGCGTGCTGGGAGTGGGCTGCAGGGCGTTGGACCAAGCACCCAGCAATCAGGAGCAAGAGCAGGAAAGCGTAGAAGAAAACCTGATTTTTGTCGGACTGGTCGGCATGATCGATCCGGCCAGGCCGGAGGTAAAAGACGCCGTACAAACCTGCCGCGATGCCGGCATCCGGCCGATGATGATCACCGGCGATCACCCGTTGACCGCCGGTTATATCGCCCGGGAACTGGGATTTATGACCAATGGCAAGGTGGTTACCGGACTAGAACTGCAAGCCATGTCACCCGAGACGCTCAGAGAGACGATCGAAACCAACAACGTTTACGCCAGGGTATCGCCGGAACATAAACTGCGCATCGTTGAAGCGCTGCAAGATAAAGGGCAGATCGTAGCCATGACCGGGGATGGCGTCAACGACGCTCCGGCTTTGAAAAAAGCCGATATCGGCGTCGCCATGGGGATCACCGGCACCGATGTTTCTAAGGAAGCCGCCGATATGGTCCTTTTGGACGACAATTTCGCCACCATCGTAGCAGCGGTCGAAGAAGGCCGCACAATCTACGACAATATCCGCAAGTTCATCAAATACACTTTGAGCAGTAATACGGGTGAAATCTGGGTGATGCTGCTCGCCCCATTCCTGGGCATGCCCCTGGCACTGTTGCCACTCCAGATTTTGTGGATCAACCTGGTAACCGACGGCCTTCCAGGCTTGGCGCTAGGCGTCGAGAAATCCGAGAAGAATACCATGCACAGGCCACCCTATCCACCTAACGAGAATATCTTCGCGCGTGGCATCGGAACGGATATCCTTTGGGTGGGGTTCTTGATGGGGATTATTTCCTTGGGGGTTGGGTTCTGGTACTGGCAAATGGGCAGCCAATTATGGCAAACGATGATATTCACCACGCTGACTCTGTCAGAAATGGGTTACGTGATGGCCATCCGTTCGAAACGAGATTCACTTTTCCAAATCGGCATATTTAGCAACCGAGCCCTGCTGGGGGCCGTGTTATTGACCACAATCCTGCAAATTGCCGTCATCTACGTGCCATTTCTGCAGAACTTGTTCGAGACTCAAGCTTTGCCGCTCAGGGAACTACTGATTGCTTTAGTGTTGAGCACCAGCCTGTTTTGGGCCGTAGAACTTAAAAAGTGGCTCATACGGATCCGGGACCGCAGGTGAAATCCCAGGCTATTCATTCTGCAGTCGATTGCGCAAGAATGAGAACAACCACACCATTCCGATAATCGAGGTGACCAGGTAGCTAAAATGGGCATTGATCCATAGAATGGTCGAAAGGGTATTTCGCCAGGCATCCACCCTGCGGGCCGGCTCTTCAGGGATCAGAATCGGATAGTCCCATTCAAAAGATTCAAGCTGGGAGAAGAAACCTCGTTCGATACAACCTTCCAGGCTGAAAACATAAATATGTTCGCTCCAGAACCAGGCCAGCCTGAGGTCGCGGGCAAATTCTGACCATTCCAGGGGCTTGAAGTCACCAAATTGGTTGTCGACTCCACCCCCGGTGCTGCCAACGGCAATGGCCTGCGCGTCGGGACCATAGCTGGACAAGATGCCAACCCCGGTAATGCTCGCTGCGGAGGCGCCCGTCTCAGAGTCCGGATTGTGGAAGAAGCTGGTATATAACATTAGCACTTCACGATCGGTGGGAACGTCGACAATCCCAAACAACCTGCGGATTAGAGTCGACCGGGCAGCGCGTTCGTCTAGGATGAACGGCAAGGCGTAAGATTCGACAAAATATCCATCCTCGTGGATGCGCTTGACCAATCTGGCATAATTCGCTTCGGAGGTCTTCAACTGTTTGCGATATACAAGACGTTGGATAAGCTTGGGGAATATTTGGCGTTTGTTTTCAAACCAGTCTTTAATATCTCGCATATCGGGTTCGATATCAAATCCCACGGCGTCCCAGCCTAAGCCATATTGGGCAGTCCAGGCTTTGAATTCGGTGTAGCGCTGCTCCGCCTGGGAATAATTTTCCAGATTAAACCAATAACCCTGCTCCTGGGGAAGTAAAATCCAGGCTGTCAGGGGGATTTGGGCAGCGTTCAGTTTCTTCACAACTGCGGCGCGTTCGGCAGTCAGATCTAAAACTCCAAGACTTATGCCAGCTTTCAATGCAACGAGCTGGTTCAAGACAGAAGGAGTAAGCAGCGCTTCCAAAGAAGCGGCGTCCAGTTCGCAGAAGAAAGTTAATCGAGGCATCATAATCAAGTTCTCCTCAGTACAAAATTTCAGATCAAAAAAACCAGTTTATTATAAAGGAGAGCCGTGCAAATTGTTAAAAATGGAACGAGACAGCTTCAGATTACGTCAGGGAACAGCCTCGTCCTTAGGAGAGAATTGCAGTAGAATCTCCTGCTGAATATTTTATAAAAAGAAGGTTTTTATTATGGGACAAGATTTGAAAGACATATCCTCCGCCATTATGGATTTTCAATCAGCCAGGAATAAGGCTGCCTTGAAAGAAATTCTGGCGCGCATAAAAGGGGAAAACAACCGCCTGCTTTCTTACGACGAAGTTCGAGAAAAATTGAAGTTACGCGGCGGTTCGGACCTCGGATTACATGAAATTCCGCTGGATGCGATTGTGGGTAGTGTGGGCCGCTACAGTGATTTTTCCAGGGATTTTCTGCCTCTACAAGACATCAACGAAGAACGCTGGGCGCGCATTAAGGTGGCTGCAACCGGTATGGTGGGTCTACCTCCCATCGAAGTATACAAAATTGGTGAAGCCTATTTCGTCAAGGACGGCAACCATCGCGTGTCTGTCGCCAGAAACCTGGATGCAAAATACATCCAGGCCTATGTGACAGAAGTGCGCACGCGCGTCCCTATAACGCCCGACATCCAGCCGGACGATTTGATTATTAAAGCGGAATACACGCAGTTCCTGGAACAAACCCGTCTGGACGAATTGCGCCCGGATGCCGACATGACAGTCACCGTGCCCGGAAAATATGAAGTTTTGGCTGAGCATATCAACGTTCACCGCTATTTCATGGGATTGGAATACCAGCGTGATATCTCATACGAGGAAGCCGTCACACATTGGTACGACAGTGTGTACATGCCCATCGTGCACATTATCCGGGAGAAAGGGATCCTGCGTTACTTCCCTGAGCGCACAGAAACCGACCTGTACTTATGGATCGCCGAGCACCAGGCTGCTATTGAAGCCGAATTGGGATGGAATATTCAACCTGAGGACGCCGCCACCGACCTGGTCGGGCATTATAGTTCTCAATCGGAGGATGTAGCCGGGCGCATCTCCAGTAAACTACTGGATACACTCACCTTAAAGAACTTGGATGCCGGTCCCCCTACAGGGGAATGGAGGAGGCTGAAGGAAGAGAAAATCAGCGACGAGAGATTATTCCAGGAAATTTTAGTGCCGATCAACGGCGAAGCCGATGGTTGGCTGGCGCTGGACCAGGCCTTGATAATCGCCTACCGGGAGAGTGCCCGACTGCATGGTCTACACGTAACACCCAGCGATGAAGAGACCCAAGCCGAGAGAGCCCAAAGCATCCGGGAGGAGTTCAACCAGCGCTGCGCTAACGCCGGCGTGGATGGGCAATTGGTTTTTGCAAGCGGGGAAATATCGTCAGAGATCTGTAATCGCTCCCGGTGGACCGACCTGGTGGTCACCAACCTCTCCTACCCACCTGGAACAAAGCCGCTATCGAGATTAGGTTCGGGATTCCGCGATCTGATCCAACGCTGCCCGCGCCCGATATTAGCCGAGCCGCAGAACGTCACCCAACTAAACCGACCGCTGTTAGCATTCGATGGCAGTCCCAAGGCCTGGGAAGCGCTGTACATCGCCACTTACCTGGCCGCCCAATGGCAAGTGCCTCTGGACGTCGTCACCGTGATCAGCAACAGCCATGCAACCCTATCCGTATTGGAGCAAGCAGAAGAATATCTAGGAGAACATGGCGTCTCGGCCACCTACCTGGCGGAGAGCGGTTCGCCGGTGTCGAGAACAATTTTGGGCGCGGCTGAAAAACGACAGAACGATCTACTGATTATGGGGGGGTATGGATACAACCCGGTGCTCGGGATTGTGCTGGGAACCGTGGTCGACGAAGTCCTGCGGAACTTCGGCAAACCGATGTTGCTTTGCAGATAATTTCCTCCAACCTATCGATCGGAAGCGGCCAAAGGAGCGCCTCTCAGCGGCTGTTGAACTCCAGGTCGGTCTCTCGGTAGCGGTAGGTGTTAATGACCACACTACGTCCGACCCGGGTCTCGACCTCTTCCCCCGGCCGGTAGATATGCACGTGACCGTGGAAATGATATGCAGGATGAAAAGTTTTCAGCAGCCATCTAAAAGCCTTTATGCCCTGGTGGGGTAAATCCGACTTATCGTGTACACCCAAAGGGGGCGCATGCGTAACGAAGACGTCCAGATAACGGCCGTAACGAAGGCGGTTCATTAGCAATTGGGGGACCAGCGCAAAAACGTGGCGCCACATATCGGATTGGGAATATTGAAACATGCCCGGTCGATACCTTAAACTGCCTTCCACGCCCGCGAACAATACCTCATCCCGGCAAACTGACTTTCTGTGCAGGTCAATCCCACCCCAGGGAGCGGTGCGCTGTCCCGCCTCCCCATATTCGACGACCTTATCGTGGTTGCCTCTGACATAAAGCAAAGGTACGTTCAGGGCATTGTAAACGTATTCCAGATAGTAGTAAGCCAAGTCGCCGCAGCCGAGGACGACCTCCACATCTGCAAATCTCTCCCGCACTTGTGGGCTGTATATGAAATTTACTTTCCTGTCACTTAACGAGAGGACTTTCATTCGTGGCAGCTTCTTCCGGTGATGTACTGCGTCGATTTCACACTATCCAGGATTTTACCACCCGGACGCTTGACCACGCCGGCGGCTTGTGATAGGATAAGTTTACGACGCAGTGCGTCATAAACTGAGACAATTACGCAAGAAACGAGGAGTGAGCTTATGGCCGGCAAAACGGATACCCCCACAAACGATAATGAGAAAGATGAACCACGGCGAATGCCGCTATTCGAAGCCGCTCGCAAGGTCCTCTTAGCCAGCATTGGCGCTGCGGCTTTGGCCCAGGAAGAACTGGAAGACTTTATCAACAAACTGGTGGAACAAGGCGAGATCGCCGAGAAAGAAGGCAAGAAACTGGTGCGGGAGATGCGAGAAAAACGCAAAGACCGTTATCAAAATGTCGAAGACCGCATGTCTAAGAGAATGGAAGAGGCCTTGAAGAACATGAACGTTCCCACCAAGGCGGATATCGAGGCTTTGAACGCTAAGATATCGACCCTGTCGAGGAAGATCGACGATCTCCAGAAAAAATAGAACCAGGAGCGCTCAGAATAGCCTGCCAGGCTTATTAAACAACCGGGATAGAGGACAACTGTCCCCTATCCCTTTTTTGTGTATTCATTATCTGCGCTCTCATTTAGACAAGCAAGGTACCAGCCCGAAGCGGAGTAGTTGAATGCCAATCATCAAGCGTTATCCAAACCGGAAATTATACGACACACAGGCCAAGGGCTATATCAACCTGGACGACATTGCGGAGATGATCCGCCAGGGCGACGAAATACAGGTGATCGATCACGCCAGCGGCAAGGACATCACAGCCCTGACCTACTCCCAGATCATCCTGGAACAAGAAAAGAAATCTAGCGGATTCCTGCCGCACACGCTGCTGTCCGAGCTGATCCAGGCCGGTGGGAACCGGCTGAGCAAGGTCCAGCATAAACTGGCTGCGTCGAGCGGTTTCCGCCGGCTGGTTGACCACGAGATCGAGAGACGGATGGCCTTTCTGATCCAGAGCGATAAAATCGACCCACAGCAAGGGCAAGATTTGTTAAGCCACCTGTTGCAGGCCGCGCATGCGGGCGCTAGCCCGGGTGATGCGATTTCACGTGAATTAGAGTCGGAAACCCGGGATGTGAAGCGTATCCTGGAGAAACTCCAAATCCCGACCCGCAAGAATATTCAGGACCTGATGGATCAGGTTGACACGCTGATTGCCCAATTGGATGAGCTAGACCTGGAAAATTGAGCGCTAACGGCGCCAGAAGAGCTGCATACACTCGCTCGCTTTGCTATCCCTTCATAAATGTTGACTTAATGTGGCGGGCAAACGCCAATCTTGGACTATAATCGGGGAAAATCTCAGGAGCATTGCATGAAAACACGTTACCGGTTATGGTTAATTCTGGCTGTCTTGACGGCAAGTGCACTGTCTTGCCAATTCCTGGGCCAGTCACCCACCCCCACAACAGAAATCCCACCCACTGCGGAACTTCCGCCAACCCAAACCCCCACCGCACTGCCGTCCATCCCGGTTGAAGTCACGCCGGACAACACGAAAGAGCCGGTCTACATCACCGGTGAGATTCCTTATACTTCGCCCTTTTTCCTGAATACGATTTCGGAGCCGTTCGTGCTTTTGGAAGACGAAGCCGGCTTCGTAAAACGTGACCGCAAGTTCGAGTTCAAATTGGAAGAGCAGGTCATCGGCCCGGTGGTGCTTCACGATGACCAAAGCCTGACTTACAGCTTGTCTCTGCCGACAATTCCCCAGGGCACCTATGTTGACGTGGACAATAACGGCGCAGTGGATCAGGGCGTGCAGGTCTTCGCAATCGCTTATTGGTCCAATATCTGGGGCGGCCCGTTCCTCGAAGAACGCGACGGCACCGGTTGGTCCACGGCATACGCCTCCACAATCACGGATCCCGAAAACGACGATGAAATCAAGGGCGGCACGCTGATCGTGTGGGCGCCGGATGCGGAGCAGAGCATCCCCACCGGGTTTGGCCAGGACGGCTTGCTGTTCACCGAGGACGATCCAACTGCGCCGATTCCTGCCGGCTATAACATCGTTGACTTGAACGAACAGCCCTTTAAACTCTCCAAAGTTTCTCGCCCGAACATCGCCTTGAATGAAGGGGAAGTGGCTGTCAACGACTACTCCGACATGAGCTATCAGGACGCCTTCGAAACCCTGTTTGAAAAGGTCTCGCGCGAATATCCGTTTACATTTGAAAAAGAAATCGACTGGCAGGCATTGCATGATAAATACACGCAAAGAATCGTGAGCGTGAACAGCGACGACGATTTCTACCGCGCCATCCGTGATTTCACTTACGAAATCCCCGACGCCCACGTGGGCGTCTCTGTCAACGGCCAGGTGTTCTTTGAGGAGCAAGGCGGCGGCTTCGGCCTGGTGCTGGCCGAGCTCAGCGACGGACGCGTCATTGTTTCCCAGGTGCTTCCCGGTTCTCCTGGAGACCAGGCTGGCATCGAGAGGGGCGCTGAAATCCTGGAATGGGATAACCAACCGGTCAGCGAAGCCATCCCTGACGTGGTGCCTTACCTGGGACCTTTTTCGACCGAACACAGCCGGCGCCTGGCTCAGGTGGCTTTCCTTACTCGGGTCGCACCCGGCAACCAGGTGCAAATCAGCTTTCAAAACCCCGGCCAAAACCAGCCTCAAACAGAAACCATGCAGTCGCAAGTCGAGTACGATTCGCTTTTCATGGCCCTGTCCGGGTTGAACCAGGACCAATTGTCCCTTCCCGTGCAGGGAGAGATTCTGGACGCCTCCGGCCTGGGCTACGTGCGCATCAACACGTTCTCGGCCGATTACAATTTGATGGCCCAGCTATGGGAACATTACATCCAGGGTTTGATTGCCAACGAGGTGCCCGGGTTGATCATCGATATCCGTTCGAACGGCGGCGGTTCGGGCAGCCTGGCACTGGATTTCGCCGGATATTTCTTCGACCAGGAAGTCCCGCTCTACCGCAGTTTGTATTTCAACGAGCGCACCGGGAAGTTCGAACCCAACGATTTCCCCGCGACCATTAAACCGGGACCCGAACAGTACCCGGGCAAGATCGCGGTGCTGGTCGGGCCGGACTGCGTCAGCGCCTGTGAGGGTTTCGCCTATGCTCTCGAGCAGTCGGATCGCACCACCATTGTCGGCAACTACCCCACCGCGGGCGCTTTCGGTGAGGTAGGCCGGGGCCAGTACCGGCTGCCCGGAGACATCACGCTGCAATTCCCTACCGGCCGTCCGGAAACGCCGCAAGGCGAGCTGCTGATCGAGAACTCCGGCGTACGCCCAGACGTGGTCGTGCCCGTGACAGAAGACAGCGTGCTGAATCAGGAAGACGCCGTATTACAGGCGGCGGAGGATGCATTAAAGTAGGACAAGCTGTTAGCTTGTCCGGGGTGACTTGTATAAGGAGAATATGCGATAGGCTTATGCAGGCAGCATGTGCAATCAGTTTCTTAAAATTATGGGCGGGATGGCTTGTAATAAGAACAAGTCATCCCGCTCTTTTTTGCTACTCTTCTTAGGACAAACTAACAGTTTGTCCTACATTGATTCCGGATTGGCTACCCGGACAAGCTAACAGCTTGTCCTACATTACCAGACGATATAGATTGGTTCGACGCCCACGGTGATCTGCTGGGCGGGAGGCAGAGAGTTTCCGTATAAATCATACATTTCGGCAGGTAGGGAGCCCAGATCGATGGTCTGGTCTTGGTCCAGTGCCCAGACGACCCACAAGCGGGCGCTGTCGCGCTGGTAGGCATAGCCCATCAGGCCGGTAAATTGCTCTAAGCGCTGGTCGAAAACCGCCTGGTTCAATTGGGAGGCGCTGAACGCCAGCGCTTTGGCTGCCGGAAGCGGCTCACCCTGCTTGTCCACCAGCCCCGAAAAGCGCCAGCCTTGTATGCTGTACCAGATATTGGCCAGCAGGCCCTCGGCGCGGGCGCTGGCGTAGGCCTGGGCAACGTAGATGGACTTGGTCTCTTCAAAGGTTTCCGTCAGGCACTTGGCCTCCTCGCCGGTGCACAGCACGGCCGATTCGCTGTTGATCAAGCCCTTATCCGGGTAGCCGTGCGCGCCCAGCACGCTGCGCAGGTAGTCGGTTTTGACGGTCACGACCGGACCGTTGATCTTTGAGGAGCTGTGCCAGCCCAGGTTGCCGTACCGGCCTAGCGTGTCGTAGTAATAATCGTAGGCGTGAAAGCTGACCGCGTCGAAGAAGTCTCCGCCGCCGTTTTCCAGGATCCCTTCCAGGAAACGGGCCGGCGTGCAGTCGGCGTACTGCCCGGAGCCGGCCGGTGACTCAGGCGGGTTGCCCGGATCGCAGTCCAGCAGCAGACCGCCCACCACCACCTGCGCCTGCGGATCAGCAGCCTTGACCTGCGGGTAGACAGCCTTCAACATGTCCGCGTAATACTCGCCGCCGTAGTAGGGTGCATTAACGTCTCCCCAGCAGCCAAAGATATTATCCGGCTTAACCAACCCGGGATCGATATCGGGTTCGTTGCCCAATTCGTAATACTTGACGTTATAAGGTTCTGCGCTGTAGCGCGCCACCAGATCGTGCATGAATATGGCAAAAGCCGGCAGCATCTCTTGGCTGACCGCGCCGCAAGAGACGCCGGGGGTCATCTGCGCCCAGGCCGGCGTGCTGCGCACGATCAGGATCGTCTCCATACCTTGCTCGGCGGCGTTGCGCAGCTCGGTTTCAAAACCAGTCACCGCCTCCCAGTTGCGGGCGCCTAACTGCGGCTCCACCTCGGACCATAAGAGGGCATTGCGGCGGATCCAATGGACGCCCAGGTCTTTGACCAGCGTGAGGCCTCCCTCCGCCGTGATGCGGTGCAATTCAACACCTACGACCGGCGTGACTGCTGGTTGCGACGACTGCTGTGTTTCCTGTGGCGCCGGGTTGGCGGCAGTGGGTTCCGTTCCGACAGTAGGAGCAGAGCTTTGGGTAGCGACCGGCGCGTGTGTCTCAACAGGCTGCTGTGTGGCAGGTTCAACAAAAACCGTAGGAGAGGGACTGCCGCCGCAAGCAGCCAGAACCAACGCGAGTATGGTCAGGACAGCCAGCCAGGTATAAGTTTTCATGAAGATCTTGCCCCCTAGCATCTATTTATTCCACTCCAGGTAAAGCGGCTCCACAGAGGCCGTGATCGTACTGACACGCGCTTGGGAGACGCCAAACACATCCTTGATCTCCGCCGGAGTCCCGGGCAGCGTCACGGCGTGTGAGGCGCCATCCAGAGACCAAACCGTCCAAATCATGCGGTCCGAGCGGTCGAACTCGTAGATGCGCACGTTCGCATCCAGGTTGACCTCACGCACGAACTGCGCGTCGCGCAATTCGTTGTGTGCAGCGCGATACGTGTCATAAGCGGGCAGCGGTGTCAAAGAGGAGTCTAATAAACCCGAATTGCGCCAGCCTCCGGTAACAGCATACCAAATATTGGCACGCAACCCGACTACAATGCCGGCTGTGTAAGCTTCAGCAACGTAATAGGCCTTGTTCAACTGGCAAGTCGCATCACACGAGTTGCTGATTTTGAGCAGCGATACTTCTGTGTTCATGAGGTACTTATCGTTGGGACCAAAGCCATAATCTTGGAGAATCGAGCGGATGTAGTTGGCTTTATTGAGCAGTACCGGACCGTTGTTGCCCCAGCCATCATTGACGTAAACGCCCAAGCCGTTGTGCCCGTAATCATAAGCGTGAAAGCTGATGCCGTCGAAAGCGTAGCCGGCGCCGGAGGCCAGAATACCGCGCAGGAACTTGGGTGGTACAGCCTTATCGCCGGTGCACACGTTCACCGGATCGCAATCCAGCAACAACCCACCGGTCAAGACTTGCGCTTGCGAATTGGCCGCCTTGATGCGCGGGTATACGGCCTGCAGCATCTGCCCGTAGTACCCACCGCCAAAGAATGGGTCGGAGCTATCTCCCCAGCAACCATAAATCGATTCCTGCGGCACAACCGCAATGTCGGGCTCGTTATACAGCTCGTAATACTTAACGTTATAGGGCGATTTGCTGTAGCGGGAAACCACGTCGTACATGAAATCGCCAAAGGCGCTGAAATCTTCCTCGGCGATTGGCCCGCAGTAAGAGCCAGCCACTTTCTGTGCCCAAGCCGGTGTGCTGCGTACGATCAAGATCACCTCTAGCCCGTTGTCGCTGGCATTCTTGAGCTCAACTTCGAGTCCGGCAACGGTGTTCCAATCCCGCGCGCCTTGCGTGGGCTCGACTCCCGACCATAGCAGAGCGTTGCGGCGCACCCAATTGGCGCCCGCCTCGACCATTTTTACCAAGCCGCCGACAGGCGTGATGCTGTACAATTCAACCCCAAAGGTAGTCTCTAGGGGTGAATGGCTGGTGACAAATGGCAGGTAAAGCGGATTGGCGACGGTTTCGGCAGTTTCAGCGCCAGGTTCTTGCGGCGCAGCCAGTGCTTCAACACCCGGAGCCAGCACCTGGAAGGCCAGGGCTAAGATCAGGAAAAGCATAGTTATTGCGAAGAATGCAGACGAGCGTTTCGTGTGGAATTTCATGTTCTCTTCCTCTTGTCAGATAAGCGTTTGATCTTGTCAGATAAGCGTTTGATCTTGTCAGATAAGCGATTGATCGCTCTCCCCTGCGGGAGGCAATAATCCGTCCGGTCGCCTCAGACCATTCAAGGGATAGCTTGGCCGGAGGCGAGGAAATTTTTGAATTGATAAACGTTCAAACGGTATTCGTAATCCTGCTGGCCCAATAATTCAGACTTGATCCAACGAATAGAAGCTGCTTGCTGCCCGTAATTATAGACTTCAAAGTGGGCATAGCTGGACCGGATCTGTTTCAGAATTTTCAACTCCGGGTCTTCATCGTAGCGGGAAAGTCCCAAATTCGAGTTCAACCACCACAATTCGGAAGGCCGTTTAGCCGCCAGGCTTTCCCAATCGGAGGGTACCTGGCGCTCAAAACCGAAACGACCGGCGTAGTAGGTACAGGCGTAATCCGAGCGGTTGCAGACCACGGCTGCGTCCTTGGGCGCTTGTGCCCGGATTTGGGTGAAGATCTGGCGCCAGGGAACGGCATAAATCGGGCGGATGAACTGGCGGTTGGAAAAGTAATTGCCGATCCCGGCGGCGTAGACGACCAACAGCAGTGCGGAAACCGCCAGGCCAGGTCTGGGACGCAGCATGGACAACCCGATGCCAAGTATTATGGCCAGGAAGGGCAGAGCGTAGAAGGCGCGGTAGGAAATATTCTGCCAGGTGGTGGCAACGGCGCTGTCCAGGCTAATGACGACGTTTGTAATGGCGACTACCAGCAGGACAACCAGCGCCAGCCATAAACCGGCCTTGCGCGCGCCCTGCAGCAGGGCAATCACCGCCAGGGCGGCGACCAAAACCAGCCCCAGCCAAGCCAGCGGGTTTAGTGGAGAGTAGGTCTCCCCAACCCCAAAAACAAAGCCCAGGTAGGCCATTCTTTTAAAGATCTCCAGGAGCCAATCCACCAGCGTGCTCGGGAAACCGCCTCCCTTCTCGAGCAGCGTGGCAAAGATCCTGTACCCCGGCAGGTAAAGCAGCATGATGGCGACTTGCGCCAGGAACCAGGCGATTATACCAGAGCGGGAGCGTTCTCTCCACCAGGAAACCAACCACCACAAGTTACAGGCCAGCAGCACTCCCACAGCCGCAAACAGCAGGTAAAGCAGCAGCGTCCCGCTGAAGACGTAGACTAGCTGGTAAGGCCGGCGGCGGGTGACCTGGTAGCGGTACGCTGCGTAAACAACCAGCAGCGAAAAGGCGGCTGTCATGGAATAATAGCGCGCGTTGTGGGCGTACATGACGAACAGGGGTGAAAAAGCCAGTATCGCCAGTGAAAACAATCCGGCACGCGGACCGGCGGTTTCCGCCGCCAGCCGGTAAGCCAGGAAGAGCGCCAGCAGTGCGAACAGGATCGACAACGAGCGTAAACCCAACTCCTGGTAGCCGAACAGGGCGCCCCATTGCGACACCAGCAGCAGGTAGAGCGGCGGGTGCACGTCCCGGGCGGTGGCCTCCAGCACCTCGTCCAGATCGCTCTGAGCAATGCGGGCGGTGAAGGCTTCGTCTTCCCAAAAGCTCTTTTGCAACGCCGCGCCGGCCAATAGGGCCAGCGCGGCGAGGAAGATGACTAGAAATAGGATTTTAGAGCTGCGGGTGGGAGGCATTTGGGGAAAAGGAGGTTTGAGCTTATTGGGTACAGATATAGGCGAGCCAGGCAGAATCCCCCCTGCGCCCCCCTTGCCAAGGGGGGAAGGCTTAAGCCAGGTTCTTGAGTTACATGCGACTTCAGGTTGTAGGACTTTAAATTACCCTGCAGAATAAAAGGTCAGGATGCTGAGTACGGCGTAGGCGTCCAGCCCTAGCAGCAGCAGGGGGTAAACGGCTGTTTTTAGCCATTCGGGGAAGTTTAACCGGCGCTCCAGGATGCGGAAGAGCTCCAGCCAGCCGGCCGCCAGCAACAAAACCAGCGGGATGATGGCCGGGTAAATGTAGCGCGCCCCAGGGAAGAAGACTGGTACCGGCTTCAAGACGTAATTGGAGCCGCGTACGAAGGCCAGGACGGTCACACCTAATACGGCCAGCAGCAGTACGAATAGCTCTTCGAACGGCAACACGCCGGCTTTGCGCCACAACAGCACACCGGCGCCCAGCAAGCCCAGGGCGGTGACGATACCCAGGGCGCGGTAGGGCTTGTGCCCGAGCAAAGGCACGTGTCCCCAGGCGAACTTGCCCCAGAAGGTGCGCAAGATATTGCCAAGCGAGACGCGATAATACCAACCGGCGCCGCGCCAATCTGCCAACGTGAACAGCGCCACCGCCGGGCTGTTGCTGCCGTAATCGGGAAACACCTTCTGGCCGTAGTCGTCGACCCAGGGCTGCACCTGCATCCAGGCGCGCTCGCCGGAGGGGTTGCGAAGCAGGTTGGTGAAGGGATGCGCGCCCAGATAGCCGCTTTCGCCCGTGTCACTGATGAACTGGGCCGGGGACCGATCCAACCAGTCGCCCTCCACCAGCAGCAGGCCGTCGTAGTAAACACGCACAGGCGACTTAGTAGGCATGCTGGCGGAGGGCGAAAGAGAGACCCAGGCGCGCCAGGTCTCCCCGGTTGGGATAAAGGTAAAGGCGAAAAACTCTGGGCGGGTTCCTACCACGACCTGCTGGGTAAAAACCTGCTCCTGGCTGCCGTATACGTGGAACTCGGGCAGGTTGACCTGCGCCGAGCGGTTGGCCCACATCCAGGCGCCCAAGGTGAGCGGCTGCCCCGCCAACTCCCGGGCTACCTTGGGATCGATCAATTGCTGAAGTTTTCCTCCTGGTTCCTTATCTCCCAAGAAACCGGACTCCAAGACCAGGGCATATTCCCCAACCGGCGCCAGTTTATCCTGAGCGCGCCTCGGCCCGGCGCCGGCGGGCACGGGATACCAGGAAGCTGCCCCACCCCAGGTGAAGGTCCAATACATGCCTGCCAGCGCGCCTACAACCAGCGCTGCCCAGGCCAAGCGCCGCCAGCCGCCGCGCAGTGCGCCAAACAGCAACACTACCAGCGCCAATGGGATGGCCAATAGCACGGTGCTCTTGGTGTAATAAGCCAGCCCGGCCGTGACCAGCACCCACAAAGCGTTCCAAACCGAAAACTCGCGCCGCATCAGGCGCAAACTTCCCCATAGGAAAAGCGAGAACAGCGCTACTGCCGCGGCGTCGTTGTTGACCGCCGTCATCAGGTCGCTGAAACCCGGCAGCAGCGCGATCGTCAAAGGCGCCATCCAGCGCAACGGGCTGCCGGGTGAGGTAATCTCGCGCACGGCGCCCCACCCGGCCAGGATGGCCAGCAGGTACAGCAGCAGAGACACGCCGCGGGCGGCGTACAATTGCGCCTCGACACTCGCGGCGGGCATAAAGCGCAAGGGGAGCGCAGCCAACAGGTAGTATAGGGGCGGCTCGGATAACTGCGAGTAACCGGGAATGCGGACGGTCTGGTCTGGGCTGGAAAGATCCGGCCGGTTGGGCATGCCCTTAAAGTAATCATGGGCCAGCATGGATTCAACCACCTGGCGGCTCATGACCGGATCGTAATCCCCCGGCTGCGGCAGGCCGGCGCGCTGCGCCACCAGCCAGGTATATTCGAAATGGCTAGGTTCGTCGTAATGCTGCCAGGGCGGAATTAGATAAATGTACAAAAGGCCGTGCAGCAATCCTAGTAGCAAGATGGCCAGCAGGACCCGAAAACCGGTCCGGCCGGTATTGTGTTCGGTGGAATTCAAGGGGAAGATACTTTCCAGGGCACACCTGGCTGTGTGGACAGTACGCTAGTCTTCAGAGAGCTGCTTAATTTTATCAAAGCCATGATCCAGGATTTGTGCGATTTCTGCGTAGGTCTCTTTAAAAGCCTCCAGCGGTCCGCCGATCGGGTCGTCGATATCGCCGTACCCGCCGGCCATTTCGGTCAGCGTGTACACCCGGGTAGCCAATTGTGGGAACTCGACCTGCAAGGCCTCCTTATGGCCCTGTTCCATGGTCAGGATCAGATTGAAAGACTCCAGCAGTTCACGCGTCACCGGGCGGGAGCGCTGTGCGCTGATTTGGATGCCCTGCTCCGCAAGCACCTGGAGCGTCTTTTCAGCCGCTGGGCGGCCCTTGACGGCCCAGGTGCCGGCCGATTCGATGCGCCAGTCCTCCGGAGAATTTTCCGCCTTGGCGCGCAGCAGCCCCATAGCCATGGGGGAGCGGCAGATATTGGCAGTGCAGACGAATAGAACAGAGTGCATGTAGGGTTACCTTGAAAGCGATAAGCCGAGTTTCTGGCGCAAGATGCGCAGCATGAAGAGCGGGTTGCCGATCAGGTAGCGGCGCCACTTGCCGGCCGGGTCGATCAGCATGCGGAACAGCCACTCCAGGGCCAGGGCGTTCATCCAGGCCGGGACGCGCGGTTCAACGCCGGCCACATAATCGAACAGCGCGCCTACCGCCCAACACACCGGCGCGGCGATTTGGTTGCGGTGATCGGCGATCCATTTCTCCTGCAGCGGTGTGCCCATGCCTACGAAGAGCACGTGCGGCTCGGTCTGGGCGATATCCTTTAGCACATCCGCCTGGCTCTTCTCCTGGAAAAAGCCGTCGTAGGCGCCCACAATGTGGAGGTCCGGGAACATGCGGCGCAAGTTGTGACTGGCGTCGTGGGCGATGCCGGGTTTACCGGCCAGGATGTAGACGCGCACGCCGTCCGGCTCGTGGCGGCCGGCGGCCTGCGCCCAGGCCGCGAAATCGTAGATCCAATCGGCGCCGGTCATCTTGTGCAGGCGGCGGCCGTCCAGCCAGCGCGCCGACCAGACCACGCTGACGCCGTCGGAATACACCAGGTCAGCCTGGTTGAGGATGGCGTGATATTGGGGATCGCGGGCGGCCGTGTTCAGGCAGTGGGCGTTGACGTACAGAATCGTGCGCCGGGCCGCTTCGAAACTCCAGCCGCGCACCAGGTCCAACATACCAGTTACGTCCAGGCAGGCCACCGGCACGCCCAATACGTCGACGCGCTCGAGTGCCGCCTCCTGGGTGCGTGGCTGCGCAGTGTCCAGTCTCAAAGTCTCCACGTTTAATCGCCGCCATCCATACTGGCCGGACCAGGTTCCGGGGCGGGGGCCAACAAGTCCTGGCGGCTGGCGCTCAGGCCGAGCATCCAGAAAAAGACCAGACCCAAAAGGGTGCTGGGCGCCAGTACGATGGCGTGCAGCAGGATGCCGTAGCTCAGCGCCGGCGCCTGGGCGATGCCGTACACTCCCAGCGCCAGCACGCAGGAGTATTCGAAAATGCCGATCTTGCCGGGCACGGAGGGGATCGAGATACCGGCCTGCAGCACCATCAGCACCAGCAGAGAGGCCGTCCAGGGCAGGTGGATGTCCAGGGCCAGCAGCGCCAGGTGGTTGTTAAGCACGGCGGTGCCCCACACCAGGGCCGACCAGAAAGCCAGGCGCAGTAGATCGGCGCGGCTGTGCAACACCTTCAAGCTGTCCAGACCATCCTGGATGCGCGCCAGGGCGTAGCGGCGCAGGCGGCCGGGAAACCAGCCCAAAAAAATCCTGGCTATGCGCAAAAGCCAGCCCGGACGGTACGCCGCCAGACCCACCCCAGCCGCAGCCGCTCCAATCGCCAAAGCAAAAGTATACAACGAATTGTTCACCCAGGCCGGCAGCGGAATCAGCACGATCAGCAGCATAAACAGCAGCACG
>Ga0207752_1000365_pt1 | contig 21285 bp, 19 predicted proteins | sample Pon2CUnioCityCA_6_FD_187272 | JGI IMG/M metagenome (GOLD analysis project Ga0207752, IMG submission 187272) | Marine sediment microbial community from Union City, CA, USA - Pond 2C Sediment 2 (SPAdes) | ecosystem: Environmental > Aquatic > Marine > Intertidal zone > Salt pond sediment ...
CTGCGCCGTCCAGGCCCGCGCGGTCGAGGCCGCCGCGGAGGAGGGCCTGCGCCTGGTCAGCGACGCCTCCGGCCACGTCAGCCTGATGCCCTACATTGAGGCCGGATACCATGTCGTGATGTTGTAAGGAGAGATATGAGCAAGCTGAAGGACATGCGTACGCCGATCTTCTGGGCCGAGGGTCACCCTGGTCCGTTGTCGGCGGAAGGGTGGGTCGTTCGGGTGGACGGGCTGGTCGAGAAGCCCGTGACCCTGACCTACGACGAGATCCTGGCGTTGCCCAAATCGATTGCCGACGCCCGGCTGACCTCCGTGACACGGTGGAGTGTGCGCGGCAAGTGGGGCGGCGTGCGGTTCAGCGATCTGTTCGAGCTCGTCAAGCCGAAACCCGAGGCCGGTCACGTCCAGTTCGTCTCCTATCGCCAGATCTACACGACGTGCGTCCCGCTGGAGGTGGCGCTGTGGGAGCGCACGCTGTTGGCCTACGAGTTCGACGGCGAGCCGTTGGATTCCGACTACGGCGGCCCCGTGCGCGCCTTCTGCCCCTACCTGTGGGGCTACAAGTCGGCCAAGAGCGTGGTGGGCGTCAGACTGGTCGACCACTCGATCCCCGGCTACTGGGAGGTGCGCGGGTACCCCGACGCCGCGCAGATCAAGGCCGGGCGCGTGCACGACGTCAACACTCATCGGTGGCGGCATATCCCCGATGGGGAGGTGGTTGAGTTCTTGGATTGAAGGCTTCGAATGTACGAATTTACCAATATACCAATTTACGAATGTACGAATGTACGAATGCCGAAGGAGGAGGATATGCTGGAAATCGGTGATGTAGCCCCGGAGTTTACGCTGACGGCCGACGATGGGACGGAGGTGAGTTTGTCCGACTTCCGCGGCAAGAAGGTTGCGCTCTACTTCTACCCCAAGGCCGATACCCCCGGCTGCACCCGGCAGGCCTGCGCCGTCCGTGACGTCTATCCCCAGATCGAGGAGCAGGACGTCGTCGTGATCGGCGTCAGTCCTGACCCGCCGGAGAAGCTGGTCAAGTTTCGCCAGAAGCACAACCTGCCGTTTATCCTGCTTTCGGACCCGGACCACCAGGTGGCCGAGGCCTACGGTGCCTGGGGCGAGAAGAAGATGTACGGCAAGACCTACGAGGGTATCATCCGTAGCCACTTCGCCATCGATGAGGGGGGCCGGGTGATGGAGTTCAAGTTCAAGGTCAAGCCGGAGACGACAGCCGACCTGGCGCTGAAGTTGATCAAGTTGTAGCGGACAGGCCACTGGTCTGACACCCTCATTCTGCTCAACCACACCCCTCGTTTGGGCGTACTGCACTCTGGGGGCGAAAAGACCTCCGAGGTTTAGCCCCATGCAGACACAAAAGATCGCATTTCGCCCATAGCTGCCGATTTTCTGACGCTTAGATCGTCGAAAACCTCGGAGGTCTGGTAGCAGCAAGTTAAGGTAATCTCCAGTCCCCACCGGTTGACAAATTCCTATTTCTTGTTATAGTTGTACCCCTTTAAGGGGTACAACTGTGAAGAACTCACACTCCTTCCTTTACGTGGAGATCGCCGAATCGATCCGGCGGCGCATCGCCGCGGGTGAACTCCAGCCCGGCGATAAGCTTCCCCCTGTGCGGGATATGGCCCGGCGCTGGGGCTGCACCCCGGGCACCGTCAGCCGGGCCTACACCCAACTGGCTCGGGATGGTCTGGTGGAGGGGCGTCGTGGGGCCGGAACGTGCGTCTTGCCCAACGCGCTCCAGGCGGATCGTCCGACGTGGCAATGGGTGTCGCTGGTCAACCGGGCCGAGCAGTTCCTGTTGGAAGCCATTGGCAGCGGGCACACGCCCACCCAGGCCGAGTCGGCCCTCTCCGTCGCCGTCGCCCGCTGGCAGGATCTGCGGCGGGAGGGCGTCCGCCAGCCGGAACCGGAGGACGGTGCGGACGTTGATCGTGCGTCCGGCGCAGCGGCGGGACTTCGGTTTGCCGGCAGCCACGACCTCGCCGTCGAGCGTCTATCCCAGATGCTGACCGAGGGGACACCGGAGGTCCGGCTGTCCGTCGAGTACGTCGGGAGCCTGGGCGGCCTGATGGCCCTGGCCCAGGCCGAGGCCGACGTCGCCGGTGCTCATCTATGGGACGAGACGACCGACACCTACAACGTCTCTTTCGTCCGGCGGCTGTTGCCGGGGCGCCGGGTGGCCCTGGTGACGCTGGCCCACCGCTCGCTGGGGCTGATTACCCCGCCGGGGAACCCCCAGGGGCTCCGATGCCTGGGCGACCTGGCCTGTCCCGACGTGTGTCTGGTCAACCGCCAGTCCGGCTCCGGCACCCGTGTGTGGCTCGACGCCCAACTGAAGGCAGCAGGGATCTCGCCGGAATCGGTGCCGGGCTACGACCGGGAGGAGCTTACACATCTGGCCGTGGCTCGTGCCATACGTGATGAGGAAGCGACCGTCGGCCTGGGGATCCGCGCAGCCGCCTCAGCCTACGGTCTGGATTTCGTCCCGCTGACCAAGGAACGTTACGACCTGGTGCTGCCGGAGGGGCTGTGGGAAGCGCCAGGGGCCCAGGCGCTGATCGATGTGATCCGCTCGCCGCATTTCAAGGAGGCAATTGTCGAACTGGGTGGCTACGATACGTCGGAGACTGGGCGGGAAGTGTGGGTGTCCTGAACGTAAATTGTAGTTGAGATTCCAGCACGGTGGATCAATACTGTCTGCCGGTTCCTGCCGGCCAGCGTCTCCGAGTCTCATCACCTAAGGGCCATATCGGGTCTATGGGGTGAGGCCGGTAGGGCATAGTTGGAAACGGTTATGCCTCCCGTATTTGGAAAGGGGATGCGCTGATGAGCTCTGTGTGTGGTACCTCCTTGCGGGGGGGTGTCCCACACGGACGTGGTCTGTAGCGGCATTCCTTTACAGGATGCCGCTCTTGTTGTGCAAGGAGGTTCGATCATCGACGAGATCCTGCGCGGCCTGGTTCAGGCCATTCACCTGATTGCTACAAGGGATCTGGCGCTGTTCGAGATCGTGGCGCTGTCACTGCGGGTATCGGGCACGGCACTGCTGTTCAGTACCCTGATCGGCATCCCGTTGGGCGCCATCCTGGGATTGAGCCGTTTTGCCGGGCGGCGGCTGGTCATCGCGCTGCTCTACACCGGCATGGGCTTCCCGCCGGTCGTGGTGGGGTTGTTTGTCTACCTGATGCTCTCCCGCGGTGGTCCATTGGGGCAAATGAGCTCGTCCCTCATCCCACCACTCTTCACCCCGGCCAGCATGGTGGTAGCACAATGCGTGATATCCTTCCCCCTGGTGGCCGGGTTCACGATGGCTGCCGTCATGGGGGTGGACCCCCAGCTACGCCAGCAGGTGCGGGCACTGGGCGCCACGCGTTGGCAGACGACGTTGACTGTGCTGATGGAGGCCCGGGTGGGAGTGGTGGTATCGGTGATCGCCGGGTTCGGCAGCATCATCTCCGAGGTTGGCGCGGTGATGATGGTGGGCGGCAACATCGAACACCGCACGAGGGTGTTGACCACGGCCATCGTGCTGGAGACGCGCAAGGGAAACTTTGATCTGGCCATGGCGCTGGGCGTGATCCTGCTGGGGCTGTCTTTCGTCAGCAACGTAGCCATGCTCTACCTGCAGGGGAGGACTTTCAACGAATGAACGAGTCTATCTACCAGCTGCGGGGCGTTGCCAAGGAGTACAGCGGCCGGTGCGTGTTGCACGTGGAGCGCCTGGACATTCAACGGGGGGAAATCTTTGCCCTGGTCGGCCCCAGCGGTGCGGGCAAGAGCACCCTGCTGAGGCTGCTCAACTTCCTGGAGCCGCCTACCGGCGGCAGCATCCGATTCCTGGGCACCGAGTTCAGCTCGAGTCGGCCTGCGCCTCTGGATCTGCGCCGTCGCGTGACGACCGTGTTTCAGCGGCCGATCCTTTTGAACCGGAGCGTGTGGGCCAACGCGAGCTATGGCCTGCGGCTCCGCGGCCAGCGCAACGCGGCGCGCCAGGTCGAGGCGGCCCTGGAGCAGGTGGGGCTGAATGACCTGGCTCGCCAGCGGGCACGGACGCTTTCTGGAGGCGAGGCGCAGCGGGTAGCCCTGGCGCGGGCCATGCTTCTGCAGCCTGACGTGCTGCTGCTGGATGAGCCCACGGCCAACCTGGATCCGTACAACGTGGGCCTCATCGAGGGCATCGTTCGAGCGCTCAACCAGGAGCGAGGGACTACGCTCGTGCTGGTGACTCACAATATCTTTCAGGCCAAACGGCTGGCCCAGCGGGTGGCCCTGCTCTTGGAGGGTCAGATCGTCGAGATCGCCGATGTGGATGCCTTCTTCGAAGCGCCCCGCGATCCGCGTACCGCTGCCTTTGTGCGCGGTGATATGGTGTACTAAGGGCTGGAGATTGGAGACGGGAGATTGGATGTGGCAGGTTGAAGGAAGGAAGGAGGGATGTAAAAGACGTAACCCAAAGCGAAGCGGCATGCACGAAAGACGGCCATACGAGATACGCGATACGCAATACGGAACACGCAACACGAAACACTACCTTGAGGAGGAGCAGCAATGTTGAAGAGGTCGCTGATCGTACTGAGCATTCTGTCACTGTTGGCCGGTGTGCTGGCTGGATGCGGTGGGTCGCCTGGGGCGACCCAGGCACCTGAGCCTACGGCTGAGCCAGCGCCTGCTGAGCCCCAAACGCTGATCCTGGCCACCACCACCAGCACGGAGAACTCGGGCCTGCTGGCCTACATCCTGCCTGACTTTGAGGCGGAATACAATGCTCAGGTGGACGTGATCGCCGTCGGCACCGGCCAGGCTCTCAAGCTGGGCGAGGACGGCAACGCCGACGTGTTGCTGGTGCACGCCCGGGCCAGGGAGGACGCCTTCATGGATGCCGGGCACGGTGTGCGCCGCGAGGACGTGATGTACAATGACTTCGTGATCGTCGGGCCGGCCGACGATCACGCCGGGCTCCGAGGTCTGACCGACGCTGCCGAGGCGTTCCAGAAGCTGGCACAGGCGCAGGTGCCTTGCGTCTCCCGCGGCGACGACTCGGGCACGCACACGAAAGAGAAGGCCATCTGGGTGGCGGCGGAGGTCGAACCGGCCGGCGACTGGTACATCTCTGCCGGGCAGGGGATGGGCGCTGTGCTGACCATGGCGGACGAGCAGCAAGCCTACACGCTCAGCGACCGGGCCACCTACCTGGCGCGCACGCTGGAGGGGATCGAGTTGGGGATCCTGGTGGAGGGCGATCCGGTCCTGTTCAATCCCTACGGCGTCATCGCCGTCAACCCGGACAAGGGGGCCCACATCAAGGCCGACCTGGCGAACGTCTTCATCGACTGGCTGATCTCGGTGCCCACGCAGGAGAAGGTCGCCCAGTTTGGCGTGGACGACTTTGGCTCGCCCCTTTTCACGCCTGACTCGGCTCCCTGGCGAGAGGAAAATCCCTAAATCGTACCCTTTTCTCAACTCACTACAGGAGGAGCCTTATATGGGCCTCGTACGCGACGAAGCTGGTCGGTTGCACATCGAGATGCCGTTGATGGCCGAATCGTTGATGGATAAGGCGCTGCTCGACAGCACCGAGACGGAGACGGTCTTTCGGGCCCTGCCCGACCTGAACGTCATCAAGCTGGGTGGGCAGAGCATCATCGATCGAGGAAGCCAGGTGGTACTGCCCCTGCTGGACGAAATCGTCACCGCCCGCAAGGAGAAGGAGCACGAGCTGCTGGTGATGACCGGGGGTGGAACCCGCAGCCGCCACGTCTACGCTATCGCCCTGGACCTGGGAATGCCCACCGGCGTGCTGGCCAAGCTGGGTGCCAGCATCAGTGAGCAGAACGCGCTCATGCTCTCCATCTTGCTGGCGCCCCACGGAGGCATCAAGATCGGCCACGACGACGTGGTCAAGCTCCCCGCCTACATGGCCCTGGGTTCGATCCCGGTGATGCACGCTATGCCGCCCTACGGCCTGTGGGAGGAGCCGGCGGTCCGGGGGCGCATCCCCCCCCATCGGACCGACAGCGGCGTCTTTCTCACGGCCGAGGTGGTCGGCGCCAGGCGCTGTATCCTGGTCAAGGACGAGCGCGGCCTTTTCACCGCCGATCCCAAGAAGGATCCCACGGCCGACTTCATCGCCGAGATCGAGGTGAACGAGCTGCTGACACTCGACCTGGCCGACCTGGCGGTGGAGCGGGCCATGCTCCACGCGCTGCTGCGCGCGCGCAGCGTCCGGGAGGTGTTCATCATCAACGGGCGGCAGCCGGGCAACCTGACCCGCACGCTGGCGGGCGAAAACCCAGGAACCCGGATCTACCGCCAGGCCTAGCGGCGGGTAAGAAACCCGCCCTACAGGTATAGAGGGAAGCGCAGCGGCCCCTACTTACGGGTAGACTGGGGTTTCTTTGACTGTGGAGGTTAATCCCGGCGACGGGGGCCGCGCGGCCGCGGAGCAGCGACCTTGGAGGTGCCGCTTCGCTTCCCTTTGTATTTAAAGGTGCCCCCCGTGATCTCCAGCGCGTGCCCCTCGATCAGTGCCAGCGCTACCTGACGGTGGGCCCGGGCCACGATACGCTGAAACGTGGAGCGCGAGACGCCCATCCGTTCGGCCGCCTCGGCCTGGGTCAGGCCCTCCAGGTCGGCCAAGCGCAGCGCCTCCAGTTCCTCATGGAGCAGCGTGATGTGGCGCAATCCGTCCAGCGGCACGCCCGACGGCTTATAGATGGCCGGGCGAGGCGTCCGCCTCAGGATGCGCCGTTTGCGGGGACGGGGCATGGTCGGTATGTAGGCAGGTTTTCCCTACTTCCCCATGGAAAAGGAAGCGAAGCGACGCCTGCCTCCTAGTCCTCGTCGCGCTCGCGATGGCGGCGGCCCTTGCGGCCTTCGGCCTCGGCGGCCTCAGCGTGCTCGCCGCGGGGCAGATAGACGATATCGGCGCCGGTTTCGGCGGCGATTTTTTCCAGCTCGGCCCGGCGGATGCGGGTCTTGTAGACGTTCAGGTCGACGCCGTGGGAGGCGACAATGGCGAAGCGGGGTCGTCCGGCCCCCTGGCCTACGTGCCGTCGGTGACGTACGAAGATCTTGCTCATCGGACTTTCCTTTCCTTTGGGGCGCCTGTTGGGGCGCGCCTTTCTGCTAGAAGGGCTATTTTGGGCGTATGCCCAAAGTAATTATACTCCATTTCAAGAGGTTGGTGAACCTGAGTATGATTTTCATTGGACTCGACGATACAGATACGCTCGAATCGCGGGGCACCGGCCATCTGGCCCGGGAGATTGCCACCGCGCTGGCCGTGGACTATCCCTTGCTGGGCGTGACGCGCCACCAACTGCTGATGGATCCCCGCGTGCCGTGTACCAAGAAGAACAGCTGCGCTGCCATCGTGCTGGGCGGTGACGGCGACGTGGACCCTGTCGCCGTGTTGGAGCGGGTGCAGGCGCTGGTGGTGGCCGACTTTCAACCGGGCAGTGATCCCGGCCTGTGTGTGACTCACGATGTGCCGGTGGCCGTCGCCGAGTTTGGCCGCCGGGTGCAGCGCCAACTGGTGACCCAGGAGCAAGCGCGGGCAATGGCGGCGGCCTACGCCATTCCCCTGGTGGGGCTGGGCGGCAACCAGGGTGGCGTCATCGGCGCCCTGGCGGCGATCGGGCTGGCTGCCACGGGCGAGGATGGGCGCTACGTGCTGGTGGGTCGCTCGCGGGAGCTGTGCGGTCTGCAGCCGGTCTCGGCGCTGCTGGCGGCGGGCGTCGCCGCCGTGCGGACGCTCGATGGCCAGCCGGTGACCGAGGGCCTGGTGCAGGCCGACAAACTGCGCCCCGCCCGGCGCGGAGGCCGGCCCGTCGCTTTCGTCGAATGGGCCGGCGACTGCTGGCGCCCGATGAAGCTTGATTGAAAGCGATAACTCTATCTGCCGGAAAAGGCGGCTGAGGTGTAGAGTTCCGGTCTGAGGTGCTCGAAGATCTGTTCCTGCGTGCGCTCTTGGGCCATCAAATCCAGATCTAGCCTGGCGGTTTGGATCTCCTCATCATATGCCGGTGCCTGGGCCACCACTGTTCCCCGCGGGTTCGCTATCAGGCTCAGACCGCAGTACCCGACTTGCCCCTCGTGTCCGACGTGATTGGCCACTGCTACAAAGATCTGATTGTCCTGGGCCCGAGCCCGTGTGCGCACGTCCAGGAGATACTCGTAGCCTCGGGGCGTGGCTGAGGGAAGTAACACGATTTCGGCGCCCTTGAGAGCCAGGGTTCGGAAGAGTTCCGGAAAAGCCAGGTCATAGCAGGTGGCGGTTGCCATCTTGAGGCCTGCCCATTCGAAGACTGGCAGTTTATGCCCGGGTCTGAAGAGGCGGCGCTCAGTGGGATGAAGGTGGGTTTTTCGGTATTTCCCAATCATTCGGCCAGCGGCGCTAATCATGAAGGTGGTGTCATAGAGTGCTTCGTCTGTTGTTCCCCCTCCCTCTACGATGTTTCCCAGGATCGCCACGTTGTGCTTCCTGGCCAACTCGCGCATTCTCTCTGTCGTCGGTCCAGGGATGGGCTCTCCCAGAGCATATAGATCCCCCGCGAGCTCATCCAGATTATAACCAGTGGTGAAAAGCTCGGGAAGGCAAATCATCTGGACATCTTGGAGTCTTGTCAGAAATCGCTCCACCTTTTGGATGTTCGCGTCTTTGTCCCTCAGCGAACAGTTCATCTGGACAATTGCTATGGTGACCTGTCTCTTAGGTTCCATCGCGAATACTGCCCCTTCAAAACAGTAGCGCAGCGGCTCCGATGACGCCTGCCTCCTGGCCCAGCCGGGCCGGTACCACCTGGAGCCCGGCGACGGCTACCGGCATGGCCCTGGCCCGTATCGTCCTTTCTATGGGTTTCAACAGGCAGTCGCCTGCCTGCGCCACGCCACCTCCAATCACGATCCGTTCCGGGTTCAGGACGTTGACCAGACCGGCCAGCCCTGCGCCAATGTAACGGCCTGTCTCCTGCAAGACCTGCAAGGCCAAAGGGTCCCCTGCGGCTGCAGCCTGGGCAATCAGCGGCACAGTGATGGCCTCCGGTCTGTTATCTGTCATCTGAATCAGCGCTGTTTTAGCCCCTGCCCTGACGGCATCCTGCGCCCGCGCTACGATAGCCGGGCCCGCTGCGTACGCTTCGAGACAGCCGAAGCTCCCACAGTTGCAGGGGAGCCCGTCCAGTTTGACCGTCAGATGTCCAATCTCTCCTGCTACTCCCTTCGCGCCGTGATAGAGCTGCCCGTCCACGATGAGCCCGCCACCGATGCCAGTGCCGATAGTGATGCAGATCAGGTGCTCAACGCCTTGGCCCGCACCAAACCGTTTCTCCCCCCAGGTTGCGGCGTTGGCGTCGTTGTCCACACGGACAAGCAGGCCGAAGGTTTCCTGCACCCGTGCTGCCAGCGGCATCCCGCCCCAGCCGGCCAGGTTGTCGGTGGCCGAAAGCACAGTCCCGCTCCGGGGATCGATCTGGCCAGCACTGCCTATACCGATCCCTTCGATCTCATGGAGTTGGAAAGGAGAGTCGGTGATAATCGCGCGGATCAGATCCAGCATCCGCTGCATCACCAAGGATGCGCCCTCCTCAGCCCGCGTTGGTCGCTTGAGATGGCAGATGATCTGACCGCGCTCGCTCACCACGGCTGCTCTCATAGTTGTGCCGCCCAGGTCGAGACCGATGGCGACTCTGGTTGACCTTGGCTCCATTCTATCTGCGCCACGGCCTTCTTCTACATGCACTGGACGACCACCAGTTCGTACTCTCGGACCTGTGGAATAGCCACGCTTAGCTTGCCCTGCGCCTCGTGGTAGCTGAACTCTCCACCACCGGTGGCGGAGAACGCCTTTTCCACCGTCCACCCTGTCGGTAGCCGAACCGTTATTTCGATGCCAGGCACAGGGATCACACAGCGCACCGGGCGCATCACCAATTTGCTGTTGTATGGCGTCTCACCCGTCTTATACGGCAAGGTGTAGGGGTAGAGTTGATTGTAGCTGTGGTTAACCAGGTGGATGATGACGCGTTTCGCCGCCTGTTGCACCCATACGGTGCTCATAAGCGTGGGGGGTGCACCGATCTTGACTGGCGGGTCTGCGTTTGCCGCCCAACGCACCGCCTTTAGCATCACGGCCTCGTGATCCGGATATCCGTGTCGCCAGAAGTGCCGCCCTGGCTGGCCGGCGAAGTAAACGGCCCTTCCGCGCCCAAAGGCGTTGGCGATCACGCATGGCACGTCGGTGGAACGACCGGGGATCGGCGGGGTGACCGTGTGCCAGTAGGAGGACCCCCTCTTCTCGATAGGTTCCACCAGGGTGGCCAGAACTTGGGAGCCTGGGTCGGCCTGGACCTTCACTTGATGCCCTATTGTGCGGACGGCGCCAAGCAGGTCTGACAGGGTTGGGTTTCCCTCAGCGATGACGCTGGCGATGTCACCTTGCAGCAACTGCTTCCCATGCCAGTTCTCTGCGATCGGATGGTCAGCGTCGAACCGGGCATAGGACCACAGGTGATCACACATGCCCAGATAGTTGGCCCCCAGGCACTGCCTGAGCCCGAAGTCCGTTCGAGGGTTGCCACTCTGGTCATAGAGGGACGTCTCGTAGGTTGCGACCAATCCCCCGCCGTTGTGCACAAATTCCTGGACGATGGCGATGCTCTCGTCGCTCAAAGCTGCTGCATTAGGGAAGATCAAGACCTGGTACTTCGCCAACTCTTCTGGTGTCAGTTCGGTCTCTGTGATCACCTGGATGGGCCAGTGATTGTTAGTCAGCGCTTCATACCAGCCTCGGAAGTGATCCAGGTAGCGCTCAGGGTGGTCGCGGCCGTACCGGTCCCTCGTGCTCTCCGAGTAGACGAGTGCAGCGAAGTGAAACGGTGTGGAATTCCTCAGATATGCTTCGATACTTGCTATCTCCTGATAGAACCGGCCTATCTCATCCAGGATCTCCTTTTCCTTGACCAGCTCCCAGTCGAAGAACAGGATCCAGGGCGAGGCCCCATGGCATACCGTTTCTCTAAGCTCCTGCCGGATCGCCTGAGGTGTACTGGGATTACCCGTATACCATGCGTATCCGTAGCCGGTAGTGCCCCAGATAGGCTTGCCACTGGCTGCGGATATGCAGTCTATCATCACCCCCGATGCTCTTGGAATTTCGAAATAGCCACGTACGTTTCCCTCGGCCACAATCACGTCCACCGGCGCCGTGTAACGCGCGTCAGCCGAAGTTCCACTGGCCCAGAATTGGCCGATGGTCTGAAGGAGGATCGTCGACGGGCGTATCTCGTTGATGATCGCCTTTACCTCGCCCATGTAGTCCTCGACGAGTTGCTTTCTCCATTGAACGTACGTCTGCCAGCCGTGGGCGGACCAATCCTCCTCAGGAATGTCAAGGCCGAATGCATCTCGGAAGGCCCCCCGACAGAAGTCGCAGTGACAATGGCCCATCTTCAGGTAATCGGGAAAGAGCCCGTCGACGGCGTAGTTCTTCAGTATCTCGCCCATGACGTACAAGCTTAACTCGCGATAGGGGCTGTTGAGGCAAAGCCACGGCCACTGGGGCTCCTGCTCGACCCTGTACTCACCGCAGAGCACGCGGCCCTGCTGGTTCCTTTGAGCCCACTCTGGGTGTCTCTGGTATTCGTACTGGTTGGGTGTGGGACCTACCATAGCCAGCAATTTGAGATCGTACTTCCGGGCCACTTCCACGGCCTCGTGCAGAAAGTCCCTCTCGCCCAGCTTCGGGTGCTTCGGCGCCAGATTGCTGTCGAAGAAAACCCAGCCCCAATTGTTTTGGGCGTGAAAGGAAACGACGTTGGCCCCAAGGCTGGCTGCAGTTTCCATAATGTCTTCCACTTCCCACTGGCCGATGGTTGCTCCACAGGTGTCCTCCATGTTGAAATGGAAGACTCTGACTGGCATCTCATACCACTTCATAGGCCGCTCCTTTACTCTTTGACCGCCCCGGCTGTCAGGCCCCGGATGAAATATCGTTGGAACAGGACAAAGAGAAGAATGATGGGGATGGCTCCCCCGGTGGCAGCTGCAAACATGGCCCCATAGTTGGTGGCCATAATTGGGCTGCCGTACAGCTTGTACAGCGAAGGCGGAAAGGTCATCTTGTGGTCACTGAACAACATGGTCAGGGCGACGACGAAATCGTTCCACGATCGCATGACCGTGAACAGGGCCGCGGCGGCGAAACCCGGCTTGGCCAGGGGAAGGACGACTCTATACAGCACGTCCGTGGGCGTACAGCCGTCGACGCTGGCTGCATCCATCACCTCACCAGGGATTGCCTCAAAGAAGCCCTTCAATATCCAGATGTTGAGAGGGATGGTCTGGGCAGCGAAGACCAGAATCAGTCCCACGTACGTATCCAGCAACTGCAGCGACTGCAGGATCGAGAACAAGGGTACCAGGCTGGCCATGCCTGGGATCATCTGTGTCCCCAAAATCAGGATCAGCAGGAACGTTCTTGCCTTGAAGGTCCACCGGGCGAACCCGTACGCAGCCAGCGTGCTCACCGGGATACTGACGAGCATGGAGCCCAGTGCGATCTTGAGACTGTTCAAGAGATTCGATCCAACGCCTAGTTCCTTGAATGCCAGGACATAGTTCTTGGTGGTGGGGGCACTGGGGATGATGACAGGGGGATCCTGCCACAGGTCACTTTTGGGCTTGATGGAAATGAGCATCATCCAGGCAAGCGGTGACAGGGTCATGAAGACGTAGATGATCAATATCACATAAGTTAGGACGGCAAGCCACCTTTCTCGTGCTCTCATCAGACCTCACCCCCCAACGTTTCCAAACCAAAAGCCCGAATGTAGATCAGAGCGATGACGATGTTGATGATAAAGTATATGGTGGCTACCGTAGAGCCGTAGCCCAGGTCGTAGTATTTGAACGCTGTACGCCACATGAACATCCCTAGCACATCCGTCTTGTGAAGGGGACCACCCGCCGTAACCAGGAGGATGATGCTGAAATCGTTGAACGTGAACAGCGTGATCATGATCAGGTTGAGCAGAGAAATGTATCTCAACGAGGGCAGGGTGACGAACCTGAAACTCTGCCAGCGGTTGGCCCCATCTATCTTGGCTGCGTCGTAGAGTTCTTCAGGAATGCCTTTCATAGCTGATTCCAGGAGCACCATGGAGAAAGAGACCGTCCACCAGGAATAGGCGATGATTACCGACACCAAAGCTGTGTCTAGCAGCCAGTCCTGACGCCGGAATCCCACAGCCCTGATGGCAGCGTTGAGCAGCCCGAAATCGTAGTTGAGTAGCCACGCCCAAACCAGGCCAATGACCAGCCCAGAGATGACGTAGGGCACGATGAAGATGACCCTGAAGACATCCCGGCCTCTTAACTTGGGTGAGTTCAGCAAAGTAGCCAGGAATAACCCCAGGAAGAACTGAATGGCCACACAACTCCCGACGTATATCAGGGAGACCTTCAGCGAGTTCCAGAGGAGCCGATCGCTGAAGAGCGTGGCATAGTTTCGGAGACCCACAAACGAAGAGGTGGGCTTCAACAGTCCTCTGTCGAACAGGCTCAGATAGAAGGCTTGGAATACGGGATAGATCGCAAAGATGCTTAACAGGAGGAGGGCTGGAAGGATCAGAAGAAGGGGCTTCAGTTTCATCGGCATATCTCAAGTTGAAACGGGGATGGAGAGCAGTGTCCTTTGTCCCCCCCCATCCCCGTCTTCGCACCTCCCTTGTTACTCGTACTTGCGGGGCAGGCCCGTGATAAGGGAGATGGCTTCCGCGGTTTGGTCCAAAGCTTCGTCTACAGTCATGGCCCCGCCGACGGCGTTCTCAAGCATCGTGGCGACCTGCTCCGAGACCCGGGGATACACTGCGGAGCCCGGTCTTGGGCGAGCGTACACCATTAGCTGGGCGTCGTTGTAGAGAAACCAATCTTCCTCCGGATCCAGCATTTCGGTCACCGACTGCCTGGGCGGAACCTGGCCGGTCTGGTCGGCGAATTCGTACATGAGGTCCTCACCCACGATGAGCTTGAGGATCTCGAACGCCAGTTCGGGGTTCTCCGACTGCCGATAGATCGAGTAGGCCATGCCGCCTGTGCCGGTAGTCGGGTTTCCATCCGGACCGGCTGGCATGGGGATGAACCCCACATTTGCCTTCATCGTCTCCAGATCCCAGCCGGTCTGATCCTGGATCGCGGCCCATTCGTAACTGCCGCCCAGGAACATGGCAGTCTTCCCCGCTCCGAAGAGTTTCCTCGTCTCATCCCAAGCCCAGGTTATGGATTGTGGAGAGACAGCCTTGTGTGTGTTGACCAGATCGTAGTAGAACTGCAAAGCGTCCTTCCCTTCCGGGCCGCTGATGGCCACCTGGCCGTCTTCAAAGACAGTGCCGCCTCTCGACCAGAGGACCATGAGCCACCGTACGGTGGTGGCCTCAGCCCCCTTCACACTGCTCAGCACACCCATAGAGAAGTCGCCCAATCCGTATTTCTCCCGGATCTCCTCCTGCTGGAAGTATAGGGCTGCTTCCACAAGTTCATCCCACGTCTCCGGTGGTTCAATGCCTTCTGCGGCGAACCAGTCCTTGCGATAGTAGAGATGCTCGGTGCCGGTCTGGGTCACGAGCCCGTAGAGCTGTCCATCGTAGGAAGTCTGGTCTGTCAGCCCCTCATACCAATCTTTCCTGGCGACGTCGTTTACCCAGTCGGGGTCAAGCTCGTCCAGAGGGACCAGATACTGTGCCTCCGCGAACTCAGGCACCCAGATGCAGTCGATGAGCGAGAGGTCTGGGGCTTTCCCTCCCGCTGCAGCCGTGATGATTTTGGAGCGCAGATCAGGGTATCCCAACACCAGCATATCCACCTCCACCTGCTGGTCCGGGTGATCAGTGTTCCATAACTCCACTGCCTTTTCGACGTAGGGTGCCCACCTTTCCTGGGTGATCACCTCGATGACGGTGGGGCCGGGCGGAGCCGGGGTGGGTGTCACCAACTTTTCCTTAATCACCTCGACCTCCACCTCCTTGGTGACTTCTACGACTGTGGTCACCTTGACCTCCTCCGGCGTCGGTGCGGCGCAGGCGGCAGTGAGTAGGCCGAGAAGCAGGGCCACCAGCAACAGATATGTTTTCTCTTTCATCTTATTCCTCCCTTGAGCGATAGGCTGATTCTTCACAAGCGAGCGTCTGGGCGATTTACCGAACTACCTTTGTATTATCACCTCCTTCGGTCAATTTGGAGATCTCTCGCAGAATCACGCAATAGCTTTTTGAGGGGTGACAGACCAATCGCACTGGCCATCTTGAGCCACAAAACTCCTCGTTTTTCCGGGAGAGCTCCGATTTAGTCGGACTCAGACCGTGGTCGGACTAGTAAAGCTTGTCTACCACCGCCTTGGCCGTCTTCTCCCCAAATTCAAGAACTTTCTTGTGTAAGCGCATCGCTACAGCCGTGAACAGAATATCCAGGATGTGTAATTGGGCGATGCTGGACCGAAGTGCGCCACTGCCCAGCGGTGTCTCCCGTGACGCTGTCAGGAGCTTGGCATCGGAGAGTTGGGTGATAGGAGAATTAGCAAAATTGGTAATGCAGATCACCGTTGCCCCTGCCTCCTTGGCCAAGCTCAAGGAGTGTATCACATCCTTGGTGCTGCCGGAGTAGGAGAACCCGATAGCAACATCCTGCGCCGTTAAAGTCGCCGCAGACATGGCCTGTAGATGCGAGTCGGTATATGCATCGCATAGGATCCCAATCCGCAGGAACTTGTACTTTGCAGTCCCGGCCGCGAAGCCAGAGGCACCTACCCCGTATAATTCCACCTTTCTGGCGTTGATGATGGCATCGACGGCTTGGCGCAGTTCGCTTGGATCCAGTGCCCTCAGACTGTCGTTGATCGCCTGCGCGTTGGCGTAGGAAACCTTAGCGGCAAGTGATTCCAGATCATCGTCGGGGGTGACGTCCTCGTGGATGTCCTCCGTTCGGCTGACGATGTCTCGGGACAGTATCAGCTTGAATTCCTGGTAGCCCTGGAATCCAACCGCCTGGCAGAATCGGACCACTGTGCCGACGGAGATGCCGCAGTCCTCGGCCAGTTCGGATACAGATGAATAGATGACCTTTTCCGGATGTTCGAGGGCATAGTCAGCTACCTTTTGCTGTGCTGAGGTAAGCGAGGGATATGCGGCCCGTACTCTGACCTCGCATTCGCCTGATTTGGCCTCAGTCACAGGAATGTCTTGCGCTTGCGGTGCTGGGTTTCCCTCTCTCACTTGCTCGCTATCCATCACCGGACTCTCCTCTGCGATATTCCTGCATCTTGTGTACAAACCTCTTCGTGATTAGCTGAGGTCTCGTGATCGCTGAACCAACGACCACGGCGAACGCGCCAGCTTCGAGGGCCCCGAGGGCCTCCTCTGGCGACCAAATGCCGCCTTCTGCGATGACCGGTGCGTCTATGCTTTGGGCGAGGAACCTGATAAACTCCCTGTCGAACTCTTTCTGGTGCGCGGTGTATGGTGTATGACCAACCAGCGTGGTGGCAATCAGATCGGCCCCCATCTTGACTGCCGCGATGCCTTCTTCCAGGGTCGATATGTCAGCCAGGACAGGAACCCCTAACTCGGCTTTGATTCTGCCAATCAGCGCAGGAACCTCTACGTGGTCCGGCCTGAGTCTGGGGGTAGCATCGAGGGCCACAATGTCAGCCCCCGCTTTCACCACCGCTTGAGCTGAATCGAAGGTGGGGGTGATATACACCTCAACCTGGGGATGAAACTGTTTGAATATTCCAATCACCGGTAGATCCACCGCCTGCCGGATGGCCGCGATGTCGTCGGGACTGTTAGCTCGGATTCCCTTTGCTCCTCCCGCCTGGGCTGCTCTGGCCATGGCGACCATTAAATTGGAGCCATGTAGGGGTTCATCAGGCAAGGCTTGGCATGACACGATCAGTCCGCCTCTCAGTTGTTCTATGATCTCAGCGATGTCAGCACCTCCCTCAAGCTCCCGTGTGGAATTCTATTTCATTATTTGAATGATGTATTGGAATAATGTTCAAATACATTATACGCGATTCTTGAGACTTTGTCAAGCCCCACCTTGCTGGAGATTGCCTTATCTCCGAAGACCTCCGAGGTTTAGGCCCACACAGACATAGTGAAGGTCGCATTTCGCCTGCAGCTGCCGATTTTCTGATGCTTCGATCGTCGAAAACCTCGGAGGTCTGGTAGCAAATCGAGATTCAGTGTTCAGCCGTTCTAATAAAGTTTCGACGAAACCCACTTGCTTTTCCCGTGAATTCTAGAAAGAATCTCACTTTTCCTTGACGTCACGTGCACGCAAGTGTGCTACGATGGTGCTGTGAATCGGTTGGGCGAAGTCCCTCAGGAAGCAGGCCTTGGCCTGACGGGAGGACTTCGGCGAGCCCTCGGCGTGGCGAGCACGTGACCTCCTGAACGGTCGCCGACGGCGTACGGTCGGCGGTTTCCGGATCGGGGGCGGCGATCCCGGAAAAGGCGTTTCCCTCCCGACGGGCGTTTCTCGGAACTAAGTGGAGGTGAGGCGTGAGAAGGGTATACGTATGGGCGGCGGGACTGGTGTTCCTGCTCCCACTCCTCATGACTGCCTGTGGCCGCCCACTCACCCACGCCCGCGAGCTCGTCACCGCCACTCCACCGCCTCCCGGTGCAGCTGTGCCAACGCCTACCTGCACTGTGGCACGCCCGCCCGCTACCGCGCTCCCCTCGCCCACGAACCACCGGTTCGCGCCCACAGGCGCCGTTGCCCCCACCGCCGCCCCTCAGCCCACGCCGGTCCCCACGTCACTCTTCAAAGGCGCCATTCCGATGGCGCCCACGCTGTCGTTCCTTCCCACGGCCGTTTCTCACCCCACGCCCGTCCCCACACCCTTTCCCGATGCGCAACAGGTCGTCGACACCATCGTGGGGGTGGGGACCAGCGAGCATTGGGCCAACTACTGGGTCAGCGGCAGCATCACTGCCCGCGGCGCCGACGAGCGGCTGGCGCTCGTCGGCAACATCGGCGACCACAACGAGGTGCGCTGGACGGTTATTGGGCGGCGGGGCCAGAGCTGGTGGCTGTTCGGCGCCTCCGAGTGTCTGGGATCAGGCCTCGACGCCCCGCCTTCTTTCGATCTCCCGCCTGACCTGCTCGACTTCGACGGCGATGGCCGGCAGGAAGTGCTGAGCCATTGTTTCGAGGTGCAGGGGGGCTGGAAGATCTCCGGCGACACGCTCTATCGCTGGGACGGCCACGCGCTGGCTTCCGTCTGGGAAGCGCCAATCGCGATGGACGGCCCAGTGGCGGGCGACCAGGACCTCCAGCAGTCATATTGGGTGGACTACCGGGCCGAGTGGGAGTGGGTGGACTTGGACGGGGAAGGGCTGGACGAAATCCTGCTCCGCGACCACGTGGTATTTTACAAACCTGGCTACGAGCCGGGTGGGGCGGGGACCGTCAAGGACAGCGCCGCAAGTGCGCGCCAGGAGGGTGGGGAGCGGGCTTTTCGCTGGGACGGGGAAGCCTTCCGGCCCTACGCGCCCGATGGCCCGGATGCGACCTTCGCCTACGTCGCCCGAGGCGACGTCTGGCTGTGGCAGGATCACACCGCCCGCCCTCTGGGTGCCGAATACGTCCGGGAGATACGCTGGTCCCCCGATGGCCGGCGCATTGCCTGGTGGTCCCGGCCACCTGGCGAGGGAGGGGGTGCCATTCTGGGGTTCTACGATCTGACCACGGGGGTTCGGCGGGCGTTTTCACTGGAGGACGACCTCTCGGCGCTGCGCTGGGCGCCCGACGGCCGCCTGGCCTACGCGATTTCCGATCGGCCGCCCGTTCTTCTCGACCTCAAGAGCGGTCAGCAGGAGCCGCTCCCTGTGGCGACGCTCGGCGCCTGGTCGCCCGACGGAAACCGGATGACCTACGAGCGAGATGGAGACCTGTTCGTCTACGATCTCTCGAGTGGCCGAGAGCAGGCTCTGGTTTTGGCGTCGGGGGAGGGAGGAGCGAAGACCCTTGCGGCCCTACCAGACCTGGCCTGGTCGCCCCGGGAAGATTGGATCGCCTGCTACGTTTCCGGCCGCGACTTCAGCGGTGCGGGTCTGGTCGCGCCCGATCTGGCGGAGCCGGTGAGTGCGCTTGATCTGCCGGGGACCCCCGGCGGGCGAGAGCTGTCCCTGCTCCGGTTGGCCTGGTCGCCGGACGGCTCCCGCCTGGCAGCGCTGGCGACCGTCCTCTCTACTCAACGGCCGACGGATCTCGGTCAAGTTGTCCAGTCGGGCCATCGAGCCGTCCTGTACCTGGCCGAGGTGCCCCGCCGAGAGAGCGAGCCTGTCGGTCGGCCCGCGTGGAAGAAGATGCTGGAACTGGATCTGGTGACCCAGGACGCCGAACTGGCGTGGTCCCCGGACGGGAAGCGGGTGGCGCTGGCTGCCGGGGCCGAGCTGTGGGAGGTGACCGCCGCCGGGGAGACGACGCTCCGCCATCGCTTCTCGTTCCCAGAGCCTGCGTGGAAGACGCTCGAATGGGCACCCGACGGGAGTGGCGTCCTGGCCGGGCTGGAGAGCGCCCGTCACGGGCGGCTGTACTGGTTCCCGGCCGATGACGGTGAGCGCGTGTTGCTTCTGGCCGACGCCCTCGACTCCGCGCAATCACCGTTACAAAGGCGCCATTCTGATGGCGCGCAATCACCCTTACAAAGGCGCCATTCTGATGGCGCGCAATGGGCACCGCAAACCATAGGGGCGCAGGCACGGTCTGAAGACGCCCCCTCGATGGTGCTGATCGAGTACGGACGTTACAAACCTCGCTTGCACTTCGTCGCCAGGGATGGCTCTGACGCCGTCGTGCGCACGAGTGGGACCAGCCGCTGCACACCGTTCCAGGTCGGCGGCCAGCGCGTCTACTACTACAAGCACTACGCTGACCGGAGGAGGGTTTTCTCTCTCCCCGTTCCGGATGCGCCCGGCGATTGTCAACCGCCACTCGTGAGCGCCGACGGCAGACGGTTGGCCTGGCTGTGCGACGATGGTCCGCTGGACTGGCAGGCCCTGGTCAACGGAACGGCGGAAATTCACTTTCGGTTGATCGTCACCGATGGCCGGGGGCGTGACTCGCACGAGGTGTGGCACCACGTCGAGACAGGCCCGGGCTCTCGCCTCGTCCACCCAATGGGTTGGGGGGCGGACGGAGCGACAATCTACCTGTCTCGGCCGAAGTACGGGGCGGCCTGGGCGTACTTCGAATACAACCCGGGCATCCTGGCGCTCGACGTGAACACCGGACAGGCGACGCAGGTCGGCGACCTGGACGGTGTCCACGACGGCCGGGTGAGCGCCGACGGCACCTGGCTCGTCCAATCCAGGATCGCGGAGTGGCCGGAAGAAGGAGTATCTGTCACGCTGCGCTCCCTGGTCGAGGGAACGGAGCGGACCGTCGCCTGCGCGCAGGCGACCGTGGCGGCCGGTGATTTCTCCTTCTCCCCGGATAACGTCTGGCTGGCCTGGCGGGAGTGGGCGAGAGGGCCGGGTGGTTCCAGGTTTACGATCCGTGCCTTGCGCCTGCCCGACGGTGAGCCGTTCACCGTGTACGAGGACGCGGCAGATGTCGCTCCACGGATTGGGGGCTGGCTGAGGAGGGATGACTTGGTGCTGGTGTATCCCCTGCGGCAGGACGGTACAGGGGAGTACAGCACCGTGATCACGCTGCCGGCCACCGGGCCGGGCTATCCGTTCTCACCCTTCGTCTTCCTGGGTGTGTTGGCCGGGGATCCTTGAGAGTGGGAGGTCAGGGCGGGGACGATCCGGCAGCCCGCGCGATCATGTACGCTACCAATCCATCCTCGCCCTCGTAAAAAGGCTCGTAGTCCTGCTTCTCCCAATCGGGCACCGGCCCCAACGTGAACGGCCCAAAGCCCAACACGTACTCGTCAGCGCCTATCTGGCCGTCGTACCACTGCATCCGGGCCACCACGTCGGCCTTGTTCGCCGGATCATAGCTGCCGCCGGCGTAAAACTCGCTCACGAACAGCGGAACCACCTCGTCTCGCTGCTTGAGCAAGTGATACAGGAAGCGGTAGCGGAGGCACAGCGCACCGGCACCATCCAGGATTGGCCCGCCCGGGATCCACCCGCCGGGCGCGGTCACCCCGGTTTTTTCAGTGGTCGGGTTGCCATCCCCGTCCACAAAGTGAACGTCCCACCACTTGTCTATCGGAGCGTCGCCGAAGACCCCTTCGTGTAGGGTAAG
>Ga0207752_1000366_pt1 | contig 21273 bp, 18 predicted proteins | sample Pon2CUnioCityCA_6_FD_187272 | JGI IMG/M metagenome (GOLD analysis project Ga0207752, IMG submission 187272) | Marine sediment microbial community from Union City, CA, USA - Pond 2C Sediment 2 (SPAdes) | ecosystem: Environmental > Aquatic > Marine > Intertidal zone > Salt pond sediment ...
GACTTCCTCTACGAAACCGGCCAGAATGGCCTTATCTATCGATCGAGTCATCGTTTGTCTCCGTTTTCGAAGTTGAGCCGCCGGCACAGATGTCGAACGGTTTCCTCACTGGATTCGGGCTTGAAGCAAATGAGCAGGTTCCACCTCCTGGCCCAGGCCCGGCGCCTTGAGCCAGGAGGTGGTGGCGTCGTTCAAACGGGTCGGATGGTCCATCGACCTCTGGATCAACGTTACGTCGGCTCGAGCCCGTTATCACCGGGCAGCTTGAAGGCGCTGACCGAGGCACGTAGCTCGTCGGCCAGCGAGGCCAGTGTGCTAATGGACACGGCGGCCTGCTTGGTACCGGCGGCCGTCTGCTGTGTCACCTGTGAGATTCCATCCATCGACCGGGCCATGTCCTCCGATCCTCGGGCCTGCTGCTTGGCTGCCAACGAGATGGACTGGATCAGTTCGGCCAGGTGGTTGGAGACGTCCTCAATCTCGGACAGGGCCTGGCCGGCCTGGTCGGCCAGCACAGAGCCCTCGACTACCTCTTGGGTGGCGGTCTCCATCCCGCTGACGGCCTCGTTCGTCTCGTTCTGGATTGTCCTGACCAGGTTGGTGATCTGCTTGGTGGCCTCGGTCGAGCGCTCAGCCAGCCGCTCCACCTCCTCGGCGACGACGGCGAAGCCGCGCCCGGCCTCGCCAGCCATGGCCGCCTGGATAGAGGCGTTGAGGGCCAGGATACTCGTCCGGTCGGCGATGTCGTCGATCAACTGCACGATCTCGCCGATCTCCTGGGAGCTTTCCCCCAGGCGCTTGATGCGCTTGGCCGTCTCCTGCACCTGTTCCCGGATGCGGTTCATGCCCTCGATGGTGTCCCGCACAGCCTGGGTTCCCTGCTGGGCGTTGGCGCGGGCTTTCTCACCTACCGAGGCCGAGAGCGCTGCGTTCTCGGCCACTTGCTGAACGGACGTGGCCATATCTTCAAGAGCTGCAGCTGCGCCGGAGATCTGTACTGCCTGTGCTTCGCTGCCCTGAGCCAGGTGTTCGGCCGTGGCCTGGACCTCGTTGGCCGATGAGCTCACCTGGAGCGTGGCACCTTGTACGCCGCTGATGATGTCCCTCAGCTGGCCGATCATAAAGTTAAAGGCATCGGCGATAGCGCCGGTTACTTCGGCCGACACCTCGGCCTCCGCCGTCAGGTCGCCATCGGCTACTCCGCTCACCTCGTCGAGCAACTTCATCACCGAGGCCTGCATGGCGTCGCGCTCCTCCCGGGTCTGAATCAGGGCCAGCGTGCTGTCGAGCATAGCGTTGAGCGAGGTAGCCATCGTGCCCAACTCGTCGCCGGAGGTGACCCGGGTGCGGGCCTCAAAGTTGCCGATGCCGATCTCGCCGAACATATCCATGATGTGGCGGATCTGGACGGTGAGGCCGCGCGTCACCAGGATCGCCAGGCCGGTAGCTGCCACCGCGGCGACGAGACCCGAGATGAGCGCCAAGCGGGTGGACGTGGCCACCGGGGCCAGCGCCTCCCTGCTGTCGATGGATGCGATAGCCGTCCAGTTCAGCCAGTCGATGGCCGTGAGGCCCCCCGTTTGGCGGGATTTGGCGTGGCCGAAGATCGCCATATGTCCGTCCTGGTCGCGCGCCTCAGCCCAGTTCGCTTCCTTCCCCACGAGGTCTATGACATCCATGAGCGATTCGGGGAGTGGCTGGCCTATGCGCTCCTCGTGCGGGCCGGCGATGATGACGCCCTCACGGTCAACCAACATCATGTAACCGGTCCTACCGACCGTGATCCCGCTAACGATGTCCAGGATCGGCTGCATGTCCACCGTCGTTCGAAGCACGCCCACAACCTCTCCCTCGTGGTTCTTCACAGGCACGGCGATGTTGATACCTGTGATCCCGGCACTCTCATCGTACTCCGGGTCATCGATGAAGACGGCCCCTTCGCCGTTATTCCAGGCCATCTGCCACCACCGCTCGTCACCCTGGTAGTAGTCCGAGGTGCGGTTGGTGGAGCCGACAAGGGCGCCGTACTTATCGGTAGCGAACACCTCCACGTTCTGGGGGAAGAGTTCCCTAAAGTCGTGCAAGATGTGAGCGGTGGGATTCACCACCTCATTGTCGGAGATGGCGCGTCGGATCATCGGGTCGTCGTCCGATGCAGCCACCCATTGCTCGTCCAGTTCGGCGAGCTGGGACACAATGACCTGCTTCGTCCCCGTGTATACATTGCTACGCTTCTCCAGTTCCTCCCACACCAGGTGGTTCAGAGTCATGGTGTTCAGTATGCGAACATCCTCGACCAAGACGCTGCTGACCTGGTCTGAACCCCGAGCGGCCACTGCTGCAAACGACTCGCCGATCTGCTCGCTCATGGTTCTGGAGGTATTCTGAGCGTTGAGGAAACTGGTCACTGCCAGGGGCAGCAGGGCGATCAGAAGCATGACCGCGATCAGTTTGGCCGCGATGGGCCAGCTATTCAAGCGAAGATACTTAGACATGTTATTCTCCTATCGATCTTGATTCCGTTCTAAACGGGCTCGAACTGCCGCATTTCGGGTGAAAGAAGCAATCGATCCAGATCCAGCACCACCAGCAGCCGCCCATCGTGCTCGTAGACGCCGCGCAGATAGGGCGTCACTTGATCCTCGATGGGAGCGGCAGGTGCGCCGATCTGGTCCACCGGCAGATACCATATCCCACTCACACGGTCCACAATCAGGCCGGTCGTCAACTGGCCTTGGTGCGCCTGAGCAATCAGCATACGGCTGGCATGCCCGTAGCCCATCCGTTCCATGCCCAGAAAAGCGCGCAGGTCTACCATCGAGATGATGTCGCCGCGCAGATTGGCCACGCCCACTACCCAGTCCGGCACGTTGGGCACCGGTGTGACGTTGAGTGGCCGCCCGATCTCGATCACGTTGGTGATGGGCACAGCGTACTCGGCCCCGGTCAGCGTGAATATGACGTACTGTTCCTCGTCTTCGGGCCTGGCAGGGGTAGCGGCTGCCAGATCCGCCACAGCTTCCGGTTGAAGCGTCTGTTCAATGTCCTGGTCGATGGCGGCGATCAATTCGTCCAGAAGGTGACACTCTTCCCCGTCCTCTTCAGAGGGCCATTCTGATGGCACCCCGTCCTCTTCAAAGGGCCATTCTGATGGCACACCATCCTCTTCAGAGGGCCATTCTGATGGCACCCCGTCGGGCTCTGCGACAGCTTCACCGTCCTCTTCAAAGGGCCATTCTGATGGCACATCGTCTTCCTGATCGTCTTCGGCGTCTTCCTCGTCCACGGTAGGAGCGAGGGCGGGCTTGTCGATCGGTTCGGTGGCCTGGCTTTCCTCCGCCTCGAGTGCCGGTTCGACCACCGATCCCGCTGGATGCGGGTGGTCGGTGGCGTCGGTGACGGCGATCATCTCGTCCAGGAGGTGATCCACCTCCTCGTCGGGCTCTGCGACAGCCTCGCTGTCTCCTGCACCTTGCTCTTCGTCCCCTTCGTCCGCGGGGAGGGCGGGATAGGGCTCTCCGGTCGGTTGAGTGGCCTGACCTTTCGATATAAAGGGGGGCAAAGCGGCGCCTTCTTCCGCCCCGGGCGTGGGCTCGACCGCCGAGCCTGCTGGATGCGCGTGGTCGTCGGCGTCGGTGGTTCCCTCGACCGGCTGCATCCCGGACTGTGTCCCGGGTTGACCAGGCGCAGATTCGATCTCGGCCGCTACACCGTCAGTCGAAGGTTCAGCCTCCGCAATAACTCGTTCGGGCGCAACATCCGCCCTGGAGTCGGCCACGGTTTCTTCCCGGATTATCCATTCTATGTCATCGAGCGCGTCGAGCGGGTCGCGACCCAGCGCTTTGTCGAACCGTCTTCTAGCCATCTTCAACCACCCTTTCTACCAGACGGGCGTAGTCGGCCGCGCCGGAACTGCGGGGCGCATATTCGTAGATGGTCATCTGGTGGCCCGGCGATTCAGCGAGCCGCACATTTGCCCGGATTGGCTCGGCCACTTTTTCCGCGAAGTGACGTTGTAGGCTCTCCATGATCTCGCGGTCTTTGCACAACCGGGCGTAGTAGAACGTTGGCAGGACGAGGGCAAGCCGAATGCGATGTCCGGGTATGCGGCCGACGGTCTTGAATGTATTGATCACTTGTCGGACTCCTATCAGAGCTAAGTAATTCATCGCCACTGGCACGATGAGCTCGCGGGTGTAGTACAGCCCGCTCTCGTTCAACAGGCTGGCCGAGGGAGAGTAATCGAGGATGACGTAATCGTACCCATCTATGCCTTGCATCCTATCGGCCAGCGCCTGCCGCGCCAGTTGGTCGTCGTCCATGCGCCACAGGTTCCCTTCGGCCCGAAGCAGGTCGGGGTCGCTGGGGATAAGATCGAGGTTGTCACGGGCCTGGACGATGCAGGCCTGTGGCTCTGCCTGCCCCAACAGCAGATGATTCAGGGAATGCGTGTACTGCACACCCAGGTAGGTCGCCAGGCTGTTCTGGGCGTCCAGGTCGACACACAGGACACGCGCCCCACGCATGGCCAGCCCAGCGGCCAGATTCACGACCGTGGTCGTCTTACCCGTGCCGCCCTTGTAGTTCAACACACCGATGATCCTGCTCATCTCGGTTTCTCCCTCCCACCACTTGCCTTCGCGAGTGGCGGACCATCATCCTCTAGAGGGCCATTCCGATGGCACGCCATCACCCACTAGAGGGCCATTTCGATGGCACGCCATCACCCTTTAGAGGGCCATTCCGATGGCACGCTAGCTCTACAAGAGTCTGGCGACGTTAGCCAACAACTCTTCATCTTCGAACGGCTTGGTCATGTACTCATCCGCCCCTTGATTAAGCCCCCAGAAGCGATCGCTGTCCTGGCTCTTGCTGGTCAACATCAGGATCTTGATGTCCTGGGTGTCGGGAGCCGTTTTGAGCTGTCGACATACCTGGAAGCCGTTCTTCTTGGGTAGGATGACATCCAGGACGATCAGGTCCGGGTGCTCGCGGGCAGCCTTCTCCAGCGCTTCCTCGCCGTCTGCGGCGGTGAGGACCCGGTACCCCCTGGACTGCTGCAGGGGGGCGGTCATCAAGCGCAGATCGGTAGGACTGTCGTCAACTACGAGAATTGTCTTGCCAGTCATTTCTTTTTCCTCCTCTTATCCATCAGAAATGTGTGTGTTCCACCACCTGCGTCAGCTCAGATACGAAGGTGCTACAGGTTTCTCGCCATAGATCGGCCATAGCTGATGATCGAAAACGGTCTGTGAAGAGCTCGAGATAGCTCTCCACGACGGCCACTAAACCCAGCGCAGCCTGGCGAAGCGTCTCTTGGCGCCCCGCGGCGTCGCCGGTCCAGCTTTTATACAAGTTCGAGACCGTTTGAGCCGACAACCGACTGTCACGTGTCTGCAACAGCCTCATTCGTGGGTACTTGTCGCTTGTCCGATCCATGACCTGTGCCAACGATGCGGCGCTTGCGTCCGCGTCCAGCCGTTCCTCGGAGAAAACCAGGGCGTGATTCACCATTTCCGTCAGATTCTGCAAGGCCAATACGGGCCGCCTGTGACCGTTCTCGCCGTCCAGCTCGGCCCGTGCGTGTTCAAACCTGGACAGAAGAAGGATCAAGTCGTTTTCCAGGGCGTTATCCTGCTCGATCTCGGCTGCAGAGAGCATCTTCTCGCCCGGTTCATGCAGATCCCCTGCCGCGTCCTCAACCTTCTGCTCGTCAATCCGACGAACTCCTTCCAGCAGGAGATGACTCCAGGGCGTATTGACCGTCGAGGGCGGAGATGTCACATGGTTGCTCACTCGAAACGTGCCATCGGCCCAGTTGAGCATTTGATATACTGCTTCCTCGCCCACCAGCGAACCCACCGTGGCGTGGACGATCTGTCCATCGTCGAAGAAGATGGTCCCTTTCTCATCCCGGTGTCTCAGGACAAGCGCCGATTTGCGCCGTTCGAGGCACATCACCTGCACCAGACTGGGTAGATTCATGTCTTTCAGATCACCCTGTACCGCCATGTTCTCTCCTAGAGCAGAAGCGAAACCTGCCTCTGCCCGTTCAACTGCTTTGGTGGTTGGAATGCTTTTCCACTACTCGCAGCAACGTATCCGGGTCGAAGGGCTTGGTGATGTAATCCGTCGAGCCAGCCATCCGTCCCCGTACTCTGTCGATGAACCCGTCCTTGCCGGTCAGCATGACCACGGGGATGCATTTGGTGCCCTGGTTCCCCCTGATGATCTTGCAGAGTTGGTAGCCATCCATCCGAGGCATAGTGATGTCGAGCAAGATCAGGTCCGGTAGCCCATCGTTGATTCTGGCCAACGCTTCCAGGCCGTTGCTGGCGGTGATCACGCGGTAGCCGCGCTTCTCCAGGGTGATGCATACCAGCTTGCAGACCGTCGGGCTGTCGTCGACCACCAGGATGGTGCCCCGGGCGGTCTGATCTTTCGGATGCATTGCTCCACGTTCTCGTGAAAATATTGCGTCGTCTTCTCGTGACAAGGACACGGTTTGTTTCCCTTTTTGGAGGGGAGGGGGCCCTGTCTGACCTCCAGGACCGCCCCTCCCGCTCAAGCTGACGGGCGGTCTATTTCTTCAGGAACTTGTCGATGCCTTCCTCCCGCCATACCGTCAGGGTCTTCTCGTCGTTGGGATCAATCCGTACCCCGATGGCGTTGACCGGATAGTCATGCTTCTTCTGCGTCTCAACCCAGTTCTTCTTAACAGCGGGATCCAGAGCCATGATATCACCACCTTTCTTCGAAATCGTGCTGCCTATTGAAGGCCGGTCAGTAGCTCTTCAACCGCCGAGGTGCTGCAGCGCTGGGACACGTCTGACCCGACGATGGCGACGGCAATCTGGTGTGGCGTGTCCTGGAGTGTGTCGGCGACCAGGCGTCGTATCGTGTGGCCGTTCACCATCTCAACCTGATCCAGGATTTCATCAGTAGGGATATGTCGCCCGAAGTAGAGCTCCTGCGTGGCCAGACGGCTCATACGCGTGTAGACATCCTCCGCAGCGATGATATGTTGCCCACGGATCTGCATCTTGGCTTTCCAGAGTTCGTCGTCGAGCGGCTCGTATGTAGTCATTAGCTTACACAGCTCGGCCAGCGTCAGGTCCAGTACCTCCGCCAGATACTCCGGATCGGTGCTGCCCTCGATGACCAGCATACCGTCGTCGCGATAGGCGTGGTACTCGGAGCCGATGTGGTAGACCAAACCACGCTCCTCGCGAATGCGACGGAAGAGTCGGGAACTTATGCCACCGCCCAGTACGCTGTTCAGCGCGTGCAGGCTGTAGCGGTCTGGGTGTGTGTACGGGCAGGCCCGAACTCCGAGGGAGAAGTAGGCCTGAGAGACCGGCATATGCTCCATCGTCACCCCGGTCTGGTACGTCGGTCGGGTACTGGCACGCGTTTTACTCTGGCCCAACAGGCGCCAGAAGGCATCGCGCACTTGCGCCACGAAGTCTTCGTGCTCCACGCTACCGGCTGCAGCGATGATCACCCGGTCTGGCACATAGTGCTCATGCACAAAGTAAATCACGTCTTCGCGGGTCAGTGATCTGACGGTGTCCGGTTGACCGACCACCGGGCGCCCCAACGGGTGCCCGGACCATGCAAAGGCCTTCAACAGTGCGTGGGCCCGTTCACCAGGTGTGTCGCGACCGACAGCGATCTCACGCAAGACGGCCTCTTTCTCCCTCTCCAGACTTTCGGTGGGAAAGAGCGAGTTGAGCAGGATGTCGCCCAGCAGGTCGAGGGCGTAGGTACGATAGTCGTCCAGCACCGTGGCACAGTAGCAGGTGTAGTCCCGGCCGGTGAACGCGCCCATTTGACCACCAGCGACGTCCATCAGGCGGGCAATCTGCATCGCATCCCGACTGCTGGTGCCCTGAAACATGGCGTGTTCGGTCAGGTGGGCCAATCCGCTCTGTTCAGGGGCTTCGTCCCGGGGGCTGGCGTCTACCAGGACCCCAATGGAGACAGAGCGCACCGCTGGCATTGTGTCGGTCACCACCCGTATACCGTTTGCTAGCGTGGTTTTGGCATACATACAGATTCTACTCAAATCACGGACAATACAGTTCAGTCAGGGACGAGCCAGAATTCGGAAGTCTCAAGAGGCACTCTGTCCAGTGGCTCTTGCGGATATTGATCGTGCGTCCGCGGACATTGATCATGCGTCCGAGGCAATTTCAAGCGATTTTACTCTCAACGGTCTGGCCAAAGACTTCCGAAGTCTTATGGGGCAAAAGACCCGACGTGGGTTGCCCCGTCAGGAGTATCTTAGCATGGGGCGGCCGGGTTGTGGGTTCCAGGAGGATGCCAATCGGCTTCCATTTACGTGCCAACCCATATGGGGGCATGCCTTCAACACAAATTCCAGCGGCTAGGGCTCGTAGTGCGCCCGGACGTCGCGATCCGGCTTCAGCGCGCCACCGCCGACCGCAGACAGTCGGGCGATGAATCGCCGACTACGAACGAGACGTGGCATTGTCCAACTGGCGAGAAATGACGCTGAGTGTGCCGGTGGAAGAAGTCAGCATGCTACGAGGGTTGTAATTACTCAGCCAGCCTGCTCAGCGCGGACCACAGTCTGCGCCGTAAGCGTTTGAACTGTGATGTGGCGCCAACGGGTCAGCCAAAAGACGCCGGACTGTGGTCCGGCCGGAGCAAGTTGAGCAGTTACCGGGGGTTTCTTACTCGGACACGCTCTCGGTGGATTCGGAGGAGATGATATAGCCTCTGCCGCGTACTGTGTGGATGATGCAAGGGCTGGAGGAATCGCGTTCCAGCTTCTGTCGCAGCCGGTGGATGTGGGAGCGCAGAAAGACGCGCGCATCCCGCTCGTCCAGATCGTAACCGCGCAGGTGAGCGACCAACTCACGGCACGAGACGACGCGGTCCTGATTGCGCATCAGATACGTCAGGACGTCGAACTCGGTTGGCGTCACATCGACCGGCTGGCCGCCTGCCAGGACGAGTCCCTTCATGGTGTCCACTGTGAGGTCCAACGCGTGGAAGAAGCGGTTCGTGGTGGAAGATGTCTCCGGCCGGGCTGTCACGGCCTTCATGTTCGCCAGGGCTCGCTCCAACAGCGTGACCGGGTCTTTGCTCTGCAGCCGTCGCTGCCGCTCGGCCAGGCCAGCTTCCACAGCCCGGACGATTTCCTTCACGGGGCTGGGCTTGAGCAGGTAGTCGAAGGCTCCGTGCCGGATGCCGGCGATCGCGGAGTCCAGCGTGCCGTGGGCGGTCAGGATGATGAACACCGTGTCGTCTGCCACCGGACGCGCCGACCTCAGCACCTCGGTGCCATCCATCCCCGGCATTTTCAGGTCGAGGATCACCAGATCGAAATGCCGCCGTGCGATATAGTCCAGCGCCCTCCGGCCAGAGGAGGCCTCCGCAGTCCGATAACCCAACCGTTGCAACAAACCCGCCAGTGTGCGACGTGTCGTCTGCTCGTCATCCACGATGAGGATGTGCGCCCCGGGGAAGGTCGGCTGGTCTGCGACTTCGGATGTCGTCATTATGTGACCCTGTTCTCTATGTCGGCAGCGTGGGCAGCCACACGACGAATGTTGTCCCTTCTCCTATCTTGCTCTGAAAAGTGATCTCGCCTCCGTGCCTCTGGACCACGTTGTAACTGACGCTCAACCCCAGGCCTGTGCCTTCATCCTTCGTTGAAAAGAAAGGCTCGAGAACGCGGTCGAGGTGTTCAGGAGCGATCCCGTGCCCGGTATCGGCGATGGATATCGCCAGGCGTCCATCTTCGGCCGGGTGACTGGACACGCTCAAGGTTCCCCCTTCGGGCATAGCATCCACTGCGTTGAGCACCAGGTTGAGGAAGACTTGCCCCAGTTCATCGGGAGCTGCCGTGACGGCCGGCAGATCGGGAGACAAGTCGCGCCGAAGCGCGATGTGACGGTGCTGGATGAACTTCCCGGCCAGCGCCAGCACCTTTTCTATGACTTCATTGATGTTCGTGGGCTCCATCTTTCGCTGTGGCTGGCGGGCGAAGTCGAGGGTGCGCGTCACCATATTGATCAACCGATGGACCTCCTCGTTGGCCATCTCCAGATACTCCCGCTGTTCATCGGGCTGCAGTGGGAAGGTAAGCATGAGTTGGAGGCTATTGTGGATGGCCTGGAGGGGGTTGTTGATCTCGTGGGCCAGCGAGGCGGCCAGGCGTCCGGTGGCGGCCAGTTTTTCGCTCTGTACCAACTGCGCCTGCGATTGCTCCAGCAACTTGCGCTGTTCTCGCTCTGCCTCGTACAGGCGTGCATTCTCGATCGCGATGGCAGCCGAACCTGCCAAGGTGCTCAGCAAGTCGAGATCGTGCTCGTCGAACGCCTCGTTGGTTCTGTTGATCGCTTCGATCACACCGATGGTCTTCCCTTTGCAGACGAGGGGAACGGCCAGCAGCGAGCGCGTCGTCAGGCCAGTGAATTGGTCGATGCGACCATAGAAGCGGGCATCGTATTGCGCGTCCCGAACCAGCACCGGCTGCGCTTCTTTCAAGGCCCAGCCAGCGATGCCTGCTGTGGCCGGCATGCGCGTCCCCACGAGTGTCTTCGCCTCAGGGCCGGCACTGGCGGCGAAGACGAGCTCATCGTCGACGTCGTCATACAACAGCACCGACGCACCTTCTGAGTCCAACGTGGCCCGGGCCTCGGCCATGGCCAGGTTCAGCACCTCGTCCAGGTCGAGTACGGACGTGATGGCCTGGCCCGTCTTATTCAGTGCAGCCAGCTCCCTGTTGCGGCGTTTTACCTCTTCCTCCGCTCGCCTGCGCTCTGCAATCTCCTGCTGTGCGTGTTCGTACAGTCGCGCATTCTCAATCGCTACCCCAGCTTGGGCGGCCAGCGTCGAGAGCAGCCTGATTTCGCTCTGGCTGAAGGCGTCCACCTCGGTGCTCTCGACGTTCAGCACCCCGATCACACGCCCACTCGTCTGCAGAGGCACCGCCAGCTGGGACCGGCTCATCGCGTTTTTCCCAGCGTATCTGGAATCCTCCCAGACGTCGGGTACGTAGACCGGTTTGCCACTGCGCGCTGCTGCCACAGTGATCTCTTTCTCTCCGCTAAGCGGCAGGTTGGGCGCTGCTTCGTGCGCTGGACTGCGCGCCGCTATGCGATAGAGTTCATTCCGCTCGTCGTCAATCAGGCGTAGATCACACGTTTTGAACTCCAGTACCTGCTCGACGATGTCCAGCGCTGCGTTGGCTACCTGCATCACGTCTCGAGAGAGGACCATCTCTCGGCTCATGTTGTATATGGCGGCCAGCCGGGTGGCCAGGTGATGTTTCTCCAATGCCCGCTCGACGGTGGACCGGATGGTGTCGGGGTGGAAAGGCTTGGTTACATAATCGTAGGCCCCCAGCCGAAGCGCTTCGATGGCGGTCTCCAGGGAGGCGTAGGCGGTGAGCACGATGATCTCGATCTCGGGCCGCCGCTCACGGATGTGTCTGAGGATTTCGATTCCATCGGATCGAGGCAGCCTGAGATCGAGGATCACCACGTCGAACCGCTCGGTCTCGATCAGTTCGAGGGCTGCGAGTCCACTGCTGGTGCGTGCCAGGGCGTACCTCTGGGGCCTGAGGCATTCGGCCAGCAGTTCGCACATTTCCACGTTGTCATCCACGATCAGGATCTTGTCTGGATTCGCCATCCTTGCGCTTCCCTGTGAGAGATTATGATCAGACCCACGTCACTGCCACTGGGCCAAGGCTGTTTCTAGCTGCCGGTGGGTGATTCTCTGGTCCCTGGAGGCAGACGGAGGGCCCTCAATCGGGAGGCTGAAGTGGAAGGTGGACCCCACGTCCACCTCGCTCTCCACCCAGATCTGCCCTCCGAGCAATTCGATCAGTTGCCGGCTGATCGCGAGCCCCAGCCCCAGCCCCCCCGTCTTCCGCGTGCTGGAGTTGTCCACTCGACCGAACTCCTGGAAGATGGTCTCCATATGCCCGGGTGGGATGCCGATGCCCGTGTCAGCTACGCTGATGACCACAAGGCCCTCGTCAGCCGACGCAGACACAGTCACGTCCCCTTGCTCGGTGTACTTGATGGCATTGGTGAGCAGGTTCAGCAGCAATTGACGTACCCGCGTTCTGTCGGTCCAGATCGTCGGCAGGTCAGGGTCGAGCCTCTGCACCAATTGTACGGGTTTCTCGTCGATGAGAGAGGTGGCGATAGCCACTGCATCCTGGATCACCTCCGGCAGCTCGACGTTGCTCAGCGTCATGTCCACCTTGCCGGCCCACAGCCGGCTGATGTCGAGGATGTCGGTGATCAGCCCTAGCAGATGCTTGCCGCTCCTGTAAATCACCGCCATATCCTCACGTTGTGCCTCACTGAGCTCGCCGTCAATTCCCTTCAGCATCACCCCTGAAAACCCAATGATGGCGTTTAGCGGGGTGCGCAGCTCGTGGGACATGTTGGCGATGAGTTGCGATTTCAGTTGATCCAACTCCCGCAGTCTGTCAGCCGCCTCCTCCAGTTGCTGGCTGTGTTCCTGCAGGTCGGCCAGCAACTGCTCTCTTTCGATTTCGGCACGGGCCAGCGCGGTGATGTCCCGCAGCACCGCAACCACGCCCAACTGTGTGCCATCGCTGTTTGTCACCGGTGCTATGCACGTCTGCACGACCCGGTCCGACACCTCGAACACCGCCACCGTGCCGTAGGATGGGCCTTCTGTCAGTGTCCCGATGATGCCTACATGGCCCGTCGGTGCCATACGGCTCACGATCTGTCCGAAGGGCTTGCCGAGGATGTCAGACCGCCGTATTCCCAGGATACCGACTGCAGCGCCGTTGGTCAGAACCACCTGGTCGTCCGCATCGGAGACGATGATACCGTCTGCCACGCTCTCCAGGATGGCCCGGGATCGCCGCGTCTGCTGTTCCCGGCGGTGGGCCAGGCGTGCCAGCGCGCGTGCCTGCTGCTCTACCTTGGCGCGCAGTTGGATGCAGCGGGTGACCACGGCGACCTGGTCTGCCAGGGTACGGCATAGGCGCAGTTGAGATCCATCCAGTGGGGCGCCACTATGTCCCATTACCAACCATCCATCCCGGCTGCCCGGTCCTGCCTGTGAGTGAAGCGGCAGAAGTGGCAGAAGCAGTGCTGCCTCCAGTTCAGCTCCTAGGGCGGATTCGAGCGCTCGCAGACGCTGATCGCCGGCTTTGCGGACCAGGTTGACGATGTGACATTGAGCCAGCGTATCCACCAGCATCGGGCTGAGTGCCAGGGTTGCGGGAGGAGGCACCTCTGGGCCGCTCGTCTGTGGCCAGCGGGCGACCAGGCGCAAATGGTGTGCCTCCCTACGTCCGTTCTCAGTCGGCTCCGGCGGCTCGTTGCCCGCCAGGAGGAGAGCGGTGGAACGGACGTCCAAGACCTGGCTTAGAGATTCCGTCGCTATCTCCAGGAGCTGTGTCAGATCGGTCGCGGACAGCATCGATCCGCCGACCTGTAGCAGGCGAGATGCAGTCTGCGGCGCGAGGCGCGCATCACTGCCCGGCGTAGCGGATGGGACCTTGCGTGACAGGTGTTCCAGCCACGTGAGCCACGCAGCGGCAAAGGTGGCCGCGGCAGCGGTCAGAGTCGATGGCTGCGTGGACAACCGTGGAAGCGGGGTCAGCACTCCGCCCACACTCACCAGGAGCGCGACGATCGTGGTCAGCAGCCAGTCGCGCCGGCGGGTCGGGACGTGTAGCAGGCCGAGCGCTGCCAGGCCGGCCAGCACCAGCGTGCCGTGTGCCCACGTGATGGAGAGCTGAGGCGTGGGGGATAGGCCCAGCCTGACACGCACCCACTGCCACAGCGAGCCCCCACACGCCAGAGCCACGGTCAGCAGACCGATGCCCGCCAACCGGTCAGCCCAGCGGGTGGGGAGTGGTGGCGCGAGGAACGGCCACGCCAGGAACACCAGGCCACCCAGATCCAACGCGGCGGCCAGCCAGTCATCGCCTGGCTGCCCGGATCCGGGTAGGCCGGCAACCAGCAAGGCTATTCGAATTGCCAGCCAGAGTCCGGCGGCAATGAGGAAATCGCCCACGTCGTTCCCACGCCTACGGCGCCAGGCAGCGAGGGCCAACGCGACCACCGCTGTCCAGCACAACAGCGCAAGGCCGCGTTCGACCAGCAAGCCATGTGGGGGTATTAGGCCGTTCCATCCGGTCACTATGTTGTCCATCCCCGTACGCATATCAGAAAAGCGGGGAATCCGGGAGGCTTCCCTGGCCTCCATTCTCCCCGCGCTTCCCGTGCCCTCTCCCCTCAAAAGATCGCAATCATGTTATCACACGCGGCTTTCGCCTTGGGTTACGGTTGTGTTACGAATAGGTTGTAGGAGTTGTGAGAATTTGCGCTACTGATGGCTTACGGGGATGAACGTGCGGAAGGGGAATGGATCGTAGGTCAGGTTGAGACTCAAATAGTCACTGCTCTGGCCGCCGACGGCACAGATGGAGCTCTCGTACACGACGACTCCCGGGCTGCGCCATTCTCCCACGAGCGGCGTCTCAACTGGGTTCCAGGTTCCTTCGTCAGGGTTGTAGCGCTCATTGAACCCCAGGTAACTGGTCCGGCCGCCTCCACCGATGGCATACAGCTGGCCGCCCAATGCCACCAGCCCCAGTCCTTCTCGCCCCACCGCCAGCGGGGTACACCGCTCGCTCGTGTCTGTCGTCGGGTCGTAGGACGTGCATGTGGTCAGCTCTCGATCGCCATCGTACCCACCCACGACGTACAGACGGCCTGCCAGCGGGGCGGCCGCGGCGAAGCCCCGCCCGATGCCCATGGGAGCTTTCTGGGTCCAGGAGTCGGCCTGCGGATCATAGGCATACACCGTGGCGGCGTACCCGTCTCCATCCCAGCCTCCGAAGAGGTAGAGTCTTCCGTCCAATGAACCCATCGCGTAGGCGCAACGTGGTTCGAGCAACGGGCTGGCCGGGCGCCACGAGTCGGAGAGGAGATCGTACACTTCGACCACCTGCAGGGGCGTGCCCTCCGCGTCACAGCCGCCGGGCACGATCACGTCCGTCCCGATGACGGCGGCAGAGACGTAGGCTACCGGTGTGGGCTTATCACTCCGCGGCGTCCAGGTGTCGTCTGCAGGATCGTACACCTCCACAGCCGACGTGACTCCCTCGGGGGTACGACCGCCGATGGCCAGAAGCTGTCCTCTGGCTGTAGCGAGCGCCAGGTGAGCGCGCCGGGTTGGCATCTGGGCCCGCTCGTGCCAGGCAGAATCTTCGTCTCCCATCAGGGCAGCGACTGGCTGCTCCGGCGCCTGGTCGAATGGCAGATTCCGCCCGTTGCCTGCCTGCAGTCGGCTGTGGGGCCACGTCACGGCCACCCCAGCCGCCGCGAGCAGCACAGCGGCGATCAACGTCACCCGCTTGAACCAGGGCAAGGGCGGTTCGGGGACGGCCGGCGCGGCCTGGGGATGAGCTGCGGTGCTCTCGTCTTCTGATGCAGGCTCTTCTTCAAGACCCTCCACCGTCACCCAGCCCTCGCGCACGGCGATCATCGTCGCCTCGGTGCGCGATTCGGCCCCCAGTTTGTTGAACACGTTGCGCAGGTGAACCTTGACCGTGTTGACGCTGATGGTCAACTGGTAGGCGATCTCGCGGTTGGTGATGCCGGTCGCCACCAACTGCAAGATCTCTTTTTCGCGGTCGGTGAGCGGTTCTCCGTACTCAGCCATAGTGTACTACCAATCTTTGAAGGCGCCATTCTGATGGCGCACACTCTTTAAAGACGCCATTCTGATGGCGCGATGTTCTCACGTCATCTTGACCACGATGTCGGTCAGCACGTTGGCCGCCTCGTCCCCTCGATCAGCGGCGTTGCTCAGGTGGCGATATATCTCGCGCAGCTTCAGCATCTCCACGACGTGCTCGGCATCTCGCGGCAGGTGGAACAGATCGGCCAGGGCCTCCCGGTAGACGGTCTCCACCCGGTTTTCCAGCGCCTTGGCCCGCACGGCGTGATCTTCAGCGACGCCGGGGTGGTCCGAAAGCCGCAGGACACTCAGATGGATCTCGCGGGCAGCTTCGCGCAGCAGCGAGACCATGCGCTGCAGGTAGTCGTTAGGTTCTACCTCGAGGATGTCCATCTCGCCCACCGTCGTGTAGCCGTAGTCGATGATGTCGTCGATAGCGCGCGATAGGGCGTGAATGTCCTCCCGGTCCATCGGTGTGACGAACGTGTGGTTCAACTCGTCGATCAAGATGCGCCGTATTTCGTCGGCCTCTTTCTCCATACGCGTGATGCGTTGGGCACCCTCCTTGCTGGGAGCCTCCATATATTCTTTGAGCGCTTCCATGCCATGGAGCGTGTACTCGGCCTGCTTGACCAGCAACTCGACAAACCGGTTTGGCCGTGGCTTGAAAAGACGTTGCAGCCAGCCCATTTCTCCTCCTATACCCCAGCGTGGCAAATGGCTACGTACGCCAGCGCGGCCAAAAGGGCCGAGGCGGGGATTGTCAGCACCCAGGCGAGGGCAATGTTCCCGGCAACTCCCCAGCGTACCTTGCTCAGCCGCTCCGCTGACCCGACCCCCAGGATGGCAGAACTGACCACCTGGGTGGTGCTGACAGGACCACCCAGCAGCGCCGCCCCCAGGGTCACCACCGTTGACGTGATCTGGGCTGTGAAGCTGTGCACGGGTCGGATCTTGTAGAATTTCCCTCCCAGCGTGCGGATGATACGCCAGCCACCCATCGCCGTCCCCAGAGCGATGGCTCCACTGCTGGCGGCGATGACCCACAGTGGCACCCGAAATTCATCCAGCACGCCCGCTCCTACCAGCCCCATCGTGATGATGCCTATCGTCTTCTGCGCGTCGTTCGTGCCGTGGCTCAGGGCCAGCGCCGACGCTGTGAACACTTGCGCTCGTTTGAAGAACCGGTTGATGCGCGGTGAGGCCCCCCGAACCAGGAAGAGCACGACCTTCATGAGTACGTAGCCGCCGATCAACCCCAGCAGCGGCGACAGCAGCAGGGCCACGAAGATCTTGACCAGCCCTGAGAGCTGGACGCCCTCTATCCCGTACCCTGCGACGGTGGCACCCACCAGGCCACCGGCGAGCGCGTGCGAAGAACTGGACGGAATCCCCAGAAGCCAGGTGACCAGGTTCCAGGCAATGGCCGCCACCAGCGAGGCCAGCACGACCGGGATGGTGCTGGCGTACGGCTGCACGACATCGCGGCCGATTGTCGTCGCCACGGCGACGCCGAAAAGAAAGGGAGCGCTGAAGTGCGCCAGCGCGCTGAGCAGGAGCGCACGGCGCGGCCCCATGGCTCGCGATGAGATCATGGTCGCGACGACGTTGGCACTGTCGTGGAAGCCATTCAGGAAGTCGAACCCCAGGGCTGTGACGACGAAGATGATAATTATCGCTGACATTGGCAAAATTATAGCATACTGGTGGGCCTGGGCAAGCGCGGCGGTCTGGAGATTGTCCGTACCACCGATAGCAAATTTTCACAATATGGCTTCCTGTGCTATAATTCTACCAATCGTCGGGGAGGGGAGACGTGAGTCCAGAGCCGATCACCATCAAGGGCATCCGTCAGGGGTTGCTCGTCACACTGCAGGAGGGAGACTGGGCCAATGGCGATTGGAGCGCGGAGTTGCGCGCGCTGGAGGCCCGGCTCGGGGCCAGTCCCTCCTTCTTCCGCGGTGGCCGCGTGGCACTCGACGTGGGGGCGCGCGAGCTGACGCGCGCCGACGTTGAGCGCGCGCGTGCATTGTTGGATCAGCACCAGGTTGAGCTGTGGGCGGTGGTCAGCAAGAATCCGGCCACGGAGGCAGCCACCCAGGAGCTTGGCCTGGTGATCGACGTCGGCCTGCCGCAGCAGCGCGAGGCTGAAGGCATACCTGAGGAAGAGGAGACCCCCTTTGTCGAGGGGCTGGTCGTGCAGCGCACGCTGCGTTCCGGCCAGAGCCTGCGCCATCCGGGTCACATCGTGGTCATCGGCGACGTCAATCCCGGAGCCGAGGTAGTTGCCGGCGGGCACATCGTCGTCTGGGGCCGGGTGCGTGGGTTGGTGCACGCGGGGGCGTTGGGGGATGAGGAAGCCGTGATCTGCGCGCTCGACCTGGCGCCGATGCAGCTCCGCATCTCGGGTCACATCGCTCGCTCCCCGGAGGACGCTCGGCGTGAGCCTGTGCCGGAGATGGCGGCGGTGCGCGAAGGCCGAATCGTGGCCGTCCCCTGGCATGGTTTCGGTGCACCGCCGTAAACAGGCGGTGCTGGGTGTACACCCGATCCTTTCGCAGGGTCGTCCAGCACCGGCTCTTCCAGACCGGTGCGGTCTTGGCAAACCAGCGTTTTGGGGTGGGAGGTAAGGAGAGTCGATGGCGGCAAGAGTGATTACGGTTACTTCCGGCAAGGGCGGCGTGGGTAAGACGACCATGGTAGCCAACCTGGGCATCGCGCTGGCCGTGCGCGGGCAGCGCGTGGTCGTGATCGATGCCGACATCGGCTTGCGCAACCTGGACGTGCTGCTGGGGCTCGAGAACCGAATCGTCTACGACCTGGTCGACGTGGTCGAGGGGCGGTGCAGGTTGCGCCAGGCGATGGTGCGCGACAAGCGGCTTTCGGAGTTGTTTCTGCTCCCGGCCGCGCAGACCCGCGACAAGAGCGCGGTCCAACCCGAGGACATGATGCGCGTCTGCGACAGCCTGCGAGATCAGTGCGATTTCGTCCTGGTCGACTCGCCCGCCGGCATCGAGCAGGGGTTCCGATATGCCGTCGCCCCGGCGGATGAGATCCTCATCGTCACCAACCCGGAGGTGGCCGCCGTACGTGACGCGGATCGGATCATCGGCCTGGTCGAGGCCGAGGAGCAGGGGCCGACGCGCTTGATCATCAACCGGATCAAGCCTGATATGGTGCGGCGGGGCGAGATGCTCGACGTCCCTGACGTCGTAGAACTGCTAGCGATCGACCTGATCGGCATTGTGCCAGAGGATCAGGACATCCTGGTCGCTGCGAACCGAGGCCAGCCGCTGGCCTTCTCCAGCGACAGTTCCCTGGCGGGTCGAGCGTTTCACAACATTGCACGCCGGCTGTTGGGCGAGGACGTGCCATTTCTCCCGCTGCGCGAGCCGGGAGTTCTGGAACGGCTCTTCCGTTTTGTGCGCTCTGAGGGGGATTGATCATGGGATTTCTTGGACGCTTGCTGGGCCGTGGTGAACATTCGAGTGGGGCAGTCGCCAAGGAGCGGCTGCGCCTGGTGCTTTCGCACGACCGCGCGAACATCTCGCCCGCGCTGCTGGACACGCTCAAGGACGAGATCGTCACCGTGATCTCGCGTCACGTCCCGATTGACGCGGATGGCGTGGAAGTGACCTTTTCCCAGAATGCGCGCGAGACGCGCCTCGTCGCCGACATCCCCTTGAGCACGCGCGGCGGGAGGTACGAGAAGTAGCATGACGGCGTTTCGGCTCTGGCGACACTTTGACTCCGTGCTGCTCGTGGTCACCGTTATACTGACGGCCTTCGGCGTGGTGATGATATACAGCGCCAACCTGGGCAGCCAGGACCCCCGCCTGCACGATCTATGGCGGCGACAGGCCATGTTCGGGGCTACCGGGATCGGCTTGATCCTTCTGCTGTCCATTTTCCCGCGCGATTATCAATGGCTGGGCGATTTCTGGTGGTTGGGCTACCTGCTGGCCGTCGCCCTGTTGGTGCTCGTGCTCTTCTTCGGACAGAGCGAAATCGGCGAAGTGAGTGGCTGGCTCGACCTGGGCTTCATCCGCTTCCAGCCTTCTTTCCTGGCGATGGTCCTGCTCACCATATCCGCGGGGTCGATTCTCGGCCGTCGCCGCCGCCGCCGGGGTCCTTCTGACCCGCCGCTCTTCGGCGCGCCCAAGACGAGCCTGGTCGAATTTACTGCCGATCGCCCGGATTTCGTCGGCTACTTGTTGTCGCTCCTGATGACGCTGGTGCTGGCGGCGCTGGTCTTTCTCGAGCCGGACATGGCCACCGCGGCCGTGTTCGTCTTCGTGTGGCTGATTATGGTATTTACGTCGGACGTGGCGAACCGATACCTGGTGCTCACCGGGCTGCTCGGGCTGGGGGCGCTGATCCCTGTGTGGGAGGTGATGGCCCGCTTCCCCTACATGCGCGACCGCGTGTGGGGGTTCATCAACCCCGGCAGTGACCTCAACGTCCAGTACCAGCTTGACCAGGCGTCGATCGCCATCGGCTCGGGTGGGATGCTGGGCAAGGGGCTGGCCCAGGGCACGCAGAGCCAGCTGCGCTACCTGCCGGTGCGCCATACCGACTTCATCTTCGCCGTCACGGCGGAGGAACTCGGCTTCGCGGGCGTGATGCTCCTGTTTGTCCTCTACCTGCTGCTGTGCCTGCGCCTGCTGCGCATTATGCTGATCGCGGCGGACCCGTACGGGCGGCTGCTGGTGGCGGGCACGCTGGCCATGATCCTGTTCCTGGCCGTCTTCAACATCGGCATGAATCTGGGGCTGCTGCCCGTCGCAGGACTGCCATTGCCCTTTATCAGTTATGGCCCCGCCGCGCTGCTGACGACGATGATCGGCATCGGTTTGGCGGAAAACGTGGTCATGCGCCACCGGAAGCTGGAGTTCTGAGGTGGCCGTCCGCTCAAGCAACCTGATCTCGAAGACCTCCCAGGTTTACGTCCATACAGATGCACGTGGGCGTATTTTGCCTGTGCCTGCCGGTTTTCTGACGCTTCGGCTGTCGAAAACCTCGATGGTCTGGTAGCAGCTATGACCGGCACAGTGGCGCTGGTGCGCGGGGACAGCCGCCGCGGAAACGCCCGGGCGGCGCTCGAGTGCGTCGCGGGTCAGGTCCGGCTGGGCGGAGCTCGCTGCGTCCTGGTCAAGCCCAACTTCGTCTCGACCAGCCGCCAGGTCGCGGCCACGCACGTCGACGCGGTCCGCGCTGTGCTGGACTTTGTGCGCGACCGCACCGGTGGCCGCGTCGTCGTGGCCGAGGGGGCGGCGCTGTCCCCGACCAGGGAGGGTTTCCGCAACTTCGGCTACGAATCGCTGGTGGAGGAGTACGGCGTCGAACTGGTGGATCTCGACGCCGATGGCGCGGTGCCCGTCCAGGTCTACGATCGCCACCTGCGTCCGTTGACGGTCTACCTGGCGCGCATGGCCGTCGAGGCCGACTATCGCATCTCGGTCGGCCCGCCGAAGACGCATGACTTAGTCGTCGTCACACTTTCGATCAAGAACATGGTGATGGGCGCGCTGATCAATCCCCAGGCCCCCC
>Ga0207752_1000367_pt1 | contig 21262 bp, 13 predicted proteins | sample Pon2CUnioCityCA_6_FD_187272 | JGI IMG/M metagenome (GOLD analysis project Ga0207752, IMG submission 187272) | Marine sediment microbial community from Union City, CA, USA - Pond 2C Sediment 2 (SPAdes) | ecosystem: Environmental > Aquatic > Marine > Intertidal zone > Salt pond sediment ...
CTTGCGAATCCGCTCGGGTCCCGAGGTATAGAGTGCCGGCGTGCTGACCGACGGCATCGACAACCACGGAGGCCGCATCGATCACAACAGTATCATACCGGCTGGGCTGCCAGTGCGTTTGGGTCTGAACCCCGCCGTCCCGGCCCTGCCCAAGTGTCACGCCCGTGACCAGCCAGTTATGGATTTGGGCATATCGGCCGTCCTCTCCAACGAAGACAATGGGCCTCGGAGCAGGCCAAGCGGCTATCTCATTGAGGTACTCCTCGAGGTCGGTGTACCCATCATTGTCAAAGTCGCCGTTATTGTTAGCGACATCGACCGGCAGGTCGTGCAGCTTCTCCCAGTCATTGAACATGCCGTCGCCGTCCGTGTCCCAATCCGCAGGTCGCTTGAAGGGAGCCTCGCCGCTGTCGGGATCTGCTCTGAGGGCAAGCAAGTTCCGCCATTCTGTGCCTTCGGCCGGATCATCATCAAAGGGATCATCCGCCCACGCCATAATCCGACCGGCGCCCGTCAAGGTCTCATGGATCAAACGCTCATCGGGCGAATCGATGGCGTTGACGTCGCGATTGCCGGGGTGATAGTCACGCTCCCACCACCCCGCCCCAACATGATTTACGACATGTGCGAAGGCCTCTTCCGCGGTAACGGTAACTCCGAGGGCTCCTGAGGATTCGTCGCAATACGGCCTGCTCTGAGCGCCAATGCCACTGTAACTACCGTCGGCAGACGTGCCGTCATCGGGATCGCCATCTCGGTTCACGTCTTTCAGGTTGCCCTGAACGAAGGCCTGGGTCCAGGTGCTTCCCCGGCCATCGAAGATTCCGGTACCGGCGTTTTTCGTTATGACGCTGGGCCCGCTCACGTCGTCGCCGCCGGGGCCCACAAGATAGAAATTGTGGATGAAGTTGTTCTTGCTGGGTTGACCACTGGCGCCGCCCCCTGCCGTGCCGAACCAGTTGTAGAATACGTTATTGCGAAAGTCGTTGATTGCGCCGGTCCCCACTTCACTGCCCACGCGCGGCAGACGCCCTTTCTGGTGAGCGTACAAGTTACGGATCGCGCTGATCCGGGCGTTGGAACCTGCCTGCAACAGGGACGCGAGGGCGTGCCCGGTATAGCGTCCGCCCCCTTCCGCATCGGCCTGCGGATAGTTCTGGCCCTGAGAGATGTTGCAGTACTGCATCGTGATATCGCGAGCCCGCTCATTGGCGGAGATGGCCTCATCGGTGGCATAGAGCGTGGTGACATGGGAGATCATGACCCCCTGACCACTGATGTCGATGGCGTCGTAAACGTAGGAATCGGGAAAGTCGCCGGGTCGCGGCAGCTCGGGTGGATTGCTGTCGGGCTTTTCGAAACTACGCATGCCGTAGCCCGGCGCAATGGTCAGGTTCCTGAGGATCACGTTCTCACTGGAGATCTTGACGACCCCGCCCATGATGTTGACGGGTCCCGGTGCGGTCTGGCCGGCTATAGTGATATTGTCGCCAATATTGATACGCGACTGAGTGTCCCAGCCGTTGTTGTGCCCCCGTTCGGCGCCGTAGCGTCCCAACCAGAACGTGCCGGCCACGTCAAAGACGATCGTCCGACGGCCATCGCCGGAGAAATTGCCGTCTTTCAGACCGTAGCGCAAGGTGCCTTCGCGGTTATCGCTGAAGTTGCGATCCAGCCTGGTGACATGGTAGACCACTCCGCCGCGCCCCCCTGTGACATAGGCCGCGGCTCCATCCGCACCGGGAAAGGCCGGCAGCTCGGCGCCGCCGGTGGTCCCAGCCCAACATGCTAAGACAACTGCCAAGACCCTTTGACTGGCTCTAAAGACTACGAACAAGGATTTGCCATTTGACTTCATAATCAGTGCTCCTGCACGCCACACCGTCAAAACACAATCTGTTTGTCGCGGACTACCTGGGAAATCCGAGCCAATTCAATTAGAAACTGCTTCTGATCTCGTCCAGAGAACGCCTGGCGTCCGGATCGGTGACGAAGAACTTCTCGAGCTTGTCACAAGGATATTCGAGGCAGTGGGCACATGTGAGACAACCTCTTTCCCGCGCGCACTTGCGGATCTCGCACCTGCGACAGCCGGAGAACAATCTCCCCGCTGGCGTCCGGCATCCATCACAATCGGTGATGTCTTCCGGCTTCAAATCCATCTTGTAGTGCTCGCGCGCAAGTTCCGCGATGCCGACCTTCATCCTTGCCTGTTCCTGCGGGTCCGCCTCTCGGGTCGCCAGATAGATGGGGCAGCCGTCGCATTTCAAGCCGCAATAGGCCATCAATTCGGGGATCTCCATAGCAGCACTCATTCACATGGGCAGATCATCTTACCGCCACTTGTGAAGGCGAACAACGTCTATGTGCTTTCCGCACAACATCGGCGGCTACCGTCACCAACGGAAGAAACGGTAGGGATCGTCCCATTCTTCAGGCTCGTCGAGGTAGAAGCCGTGAAGCCACCGGCTGGACCCACCGCTTCCGGTTGGTGTCGAGAATCGATCCAGGAACGGCGTCTCAGCACTCACGCCCAGGTTGCCCAGGAGCCGCGTCACGAGGAAGCTGGTGCGTCGGAACGTTCTCTTGAGGCCGTAGTTGTCTCCGTACTCGAATTGCCAGGGCGCCAGTTGGCAGAAGACCACGTTGGCGCGCGAAGCGACGGCGAGCACGCCGTTGCCAACAGTCTCTGCGCCCTCGGACACCAGCGGGATCGTGCGCGGGTCGCGGTTGTGCACGTCCGCCGGCCCAACGCCCACGAGCAGCGAGTTCGCTTCCGGTGGATCGAAGTACGCACTGATGTGTTCGGCCTGGTTCATCGAAACCTTGAAAGGCAGGATCGCATCGGCATCTTCCTGCGCCAAGCCGATGGCGAGCAGGCGTCCGCCCGCCTTCACGAACGCCTCGACGGCTCCCCTATACGCCGAGAGGCGTTTGCTGTCCGGCCCGACGATCAACACCTGGTCCGTCTTCAACTCACCGCCGTCGTAGGAGCCGGGGCGGAACCCCGCTGCCTGAAGATGAGCCATCCCCGCCGGCTCGCCGATGTAGAGCGCGTCCCGCCGGGGCGAGGGCTTCCAGGTACGGACGTATTCGAGCAGGTTGGCAGCCAGGGTTTGCGCTGCCGGATCGGTCTCAGTGCGGCCGGTGACATCTATCTGGCAAAACAGCACCACGCCTTTGCCTTCGCGGTATTCCAGCAGCGGGCTGTACTGGAGGCTGAATCCGCCGTCCACGATGGGCAGGAAGTCACCGCACGCGGGCTTCTCGATCAGGACCGAGGCGACGTTGCCTCGGCAGCCGCAGCGCCATGCGCGGGTCACCGGGATGCCGCACCAGTTTACCGTTGGAGCGCCGTTGAACTTGGGATTCAGCTCGTACTTCAATCGCGGGGGAAGAATCGTCGCCTCGCCACGCCAGTCTCTCAGGTGCTCCGCCTGGAGGCCCGTCAGGGCCGGATGATCGGGCACCCGCGCGAAGACGTTTCGCAGGCCGTACTCCGCTATGCGAAAGCCCAAACGTTTCTCCAGCACGTCCCCCGTCTGCTCGAACATGAGCACTCGCAAGCCGTCCCGCACGCCGTCAATTGCCGGCGCAGGCCCGTCCACCGTCAGAGCGCCCTTGCCGACGACCAGCACTTCATGCGCGCCCAGGTCCGCCTTCGCGTCCACACTGTCACAGCGAACGCCCAAACTCTCGAGCAACTCTGTGGTCTCGCCCTTGGGATCGAACACCGCGACCTTGGCCCCGGCGTGGACCCGCGCCGGACGCGGAAGGACATGGATTGTGAACTCGTTTTCCTGAGTTCTGCCAACGTTGAAGATTGCCTTCGCGCTGAGCCTGTAGGCGCCAGGCTCGATGGCTGCCGGGAGGGTGAAGCGCAGCGGTATCCGTGCCTGCTGTCCCGTCTCCACGGCAACTGTATCTCGGCCGACAATCGGCTCGGGCAGAGCCAGCGACCACGAGCATTTGCAGCTCACCGGCACGCGTGAGTTGTTGATCACGATGATTTGCTTTTCGACCGTCTCGCCGGGGGCGAAGAGGTGGTCCTTGCTGGTGAAGCGGGCGGGCTTGCCGGCGATGTAGGCCAGCAGAGAACGGTTGTTTCGCATCAAGGCTTCGGCACCGGCCGTGGGGACCCAGTCCGAGCGTTCGTAGGCCAGGTCCATTCGCTCATATCGTTGCTCCTGGTAGTCGGGGCTGAAGCCAGGTCTTTGCAGGTTCGCCCAATCGGTCTTGAACTCATCCCGGCGGTTCCGATCCATGCCGGGGCGCAGCGTGAAGAGAATATGATGTTCCCAGGGGGAGTTCGCCGAGACGCCCCACGTGCGGAAGGCCCGCCAGTTGTCCGCGTAGTACATGGCGAATACCGGCTCGCGCTCGGTGAAGTCGGTCGAGCCCAACTGGTGCGGGTAGTCCCAACGGTGCCAGAGCCTTCCGGCGCGGAACTGCTTCGCCTCCCAGCGCAGGTTCCGTTTCTCCATTTCGCTGATCTGGAAGGCGCGGTCCCCGAAGAACTGCGCGTTCCACTCGGCCAGGCAGAATTCCCACGGCACGACCGCACTGCCGAATTCTCTCTTGCCCTTGTACCACCCGCGGTACATCGCCCAGTCCCAGGTGAACGGGGCGCCGTATTCGCATAGGAAGACCGGCTTGACGCCTGTTGTCGCCCAGTGCTCGAACCAGTCGGACAGTTCCTGGACCGGGACGAAGTTCGGGTAGAAGTTGATCGGGTGCATAGAGCCCAGGTTGCCGGAAGCATGATGATAGACAATGCGCCCGGGGTCCAGGCGCTTGACGATCGCTTCGGCCCGCAAGGCGCGCTTCACGTTCCGCAAGGCCCAGGTGTCACGGGCGTCGTGGATCCCGTCGATCATATCCGGGTTCATGTCCTCGTTGTAGCCCGTGGCGTTGTGGCTCATCGAATACGTCACGACGGACGGGTGGTTCTGTGCTGCGCGGACGTAGAATTCCGCGTGGCGGGCATAGCCGTTATTCTCGTCGGCGTCGGGCGCCTGCCAATCGTAGTGACTGAAATGCGGCTGCGAAAAGGACACCAGCATCCCCACGTCATCGGCGGCTCGCAGGATCTCGGCAAAGCCCAGATGCGACCCCGGCGTGCAGCCGTAATTGTGTGTGTAGACGAAGTTGATGCCGAGAGTTTTGAGACGCTCCAAACTCTCGCGGGTCGCCTCATAGGTGGCCAGAGCGGCGCCGATCTGGGCATTATCAAGAGGCAAGGCCGAGAGAAAGATACGCGTGCCGTTGATGAAGAAGTCTCGGCCCTCGATCCAGAACTCGCGGAACCCAAATCGAATGGGCCGGCCCACATCCAACACGTTACCGCTGGCGTCCAGCAGCGAGACCTCCAGGTCGTAGGTGTTCTGAGGTGTGTGCACATCCCAGAGTTCGTCGGCAATCCACTTCTCGGAAAATGTAATTCGGCCCTCTTCCAGATCGCTTGTGCGAAGAGTCCGGCTCGAGAACGCCTTGATGGTCTGGCCATCCCTCGTAATCCGCGCACGCAAAGCGTACTGCGCGTCCGGCACCAGTCCGTTGAGCGCTGCATCGAGTGTGAGTTCCTTCTCGCGCACGGAAGTGTCTACCCGCACGTCGATGATTCGCGGCCCGGCCGGCGTGCCGACCAGATAGACGTCGCCGCACAGGCCCCGTCGAGCCACTGAGCCCTTGACTTCCCTCGCGGAGGCGCTGTCCGTGTACGAGAGCATGACACCCTTGAGCGGCATGGCCACCACGAGCAGACTGAGCCGGTAGGTACCGCCGGGACGGCACGTCGAAGTCAGATCAACCTCGCCTCCCGGAAAATGTGTCTCGCCTGCCCGGCTGCCATCCACATACGCGACGGCGTAGGAATTCAGGTACTCGATCCGAAGCGCAATGCGACGGCCGGCCCAGGAGGTGGGAATCGTGATCTCGCGTTCGTACCAGGCCGTCGTGACGTCGCGGAGCCTCCGGTCCTTCCACGCCGGATGAGCGTGGACCGTCTGGCTGTCCTTCTGCATGTAGTCGGTGACGCCGGGCCAGCAACCCGGGACTTTGAAGTGCCCCCATTGGCCGACGGGCACCATCTCCGCGCCATCGGAGGCCGGCTGCCATCGCCACAGCCCGTTGATGCAAATACGCTCACGGGTGGGTGTCGCCTCCCGGTATACCTTCGAGAGGTCCCAGACGGCGCGGACTCCCTCCGGCAGATCGACATCGTCCGGCACAGATTCGCCGTAGGCCGCCGTGACCAGGACGACTGCTATGCAGGCCTTCCAGACAACGACCGATCCGAAGCCCTGGTCGGTCCATCGTTTCATCGTCTCATCCTCTCATGAATAAGGATGTGTTCTTTGCTGCATCCCGGTCTCTGTCATTTCACAGGATCCGGTTCGCCGATTGACATCAGGCGTGAGTAAGTGCGTAGGTACATCACGCCTGCCGCTATGGCCGGCGTGGCCTGGCTCTTTTCGCCCAGCGGGTTGACGGCCAGGAGCTCATACTTGCGGCTCGCCCTCAAGACGATGACCTGACCGTCTCGATTGATGCAGTACAGCAGGCCGTTCACCCAGACCGGCGAGCCATAGAACTTCCCTGCCGGCTTCTCGCGCCAGAGCACGTCGCCGTTCTCGATCCGCAGGCAACTGACATCCCCCTGGTCGTGAAACGTATAGAGCAGACCGTCCTTGGCCAGAGGCGTCGGAACGTACGGCGCGGATCGACCAGCGCACGTATAGGCCAGCTCGGCGCGCCTGTGGTCGCTGCCGGGAACGATGCGGACGGCAACCAGTTGTCTGCCGGCGGCCCCTTTTCCGCACGTGCCGATCAGCAGATCGCCGGCGATGACCGGGGAGCTGATCGCGCGGGCCAGCTGAGTGAACGGCACCTCCCATACGACCGATCCGCCTACGGGATCAACTGCGGTTATGCCGTGGGCCTCACTGGTGAAGATCAATTGAGCGTCGCCGCCGACAGGAGAGTAGATGCAGGGTGTCGAGTAGGAGATCTCGCTGTTCCGCCGTTTCGTCGTCCACCGCGTCCGGCCCGTTTTGCGGTCGATGGCCAGCCACGCGCTTTCATACCCTTTGTCATTCTCCCACTGCTCGTGCGCGAAGACCACCAGATCGTCCACGACGGCTGGCGAGGGTCCCGGCCCGAACTGAGAGTACACTCCAGCGAAATCGCGACGCCAGACCTCTTGCCCGCTGTGATCCAGGGCCGCGAGAATCGTCTCACCGCTGGTTTGCCAGAGGACGTACACGTGGTCGGCATCGACCGCCGGCGTGGCGACGGCATAGCTGTTGTCGCCGTGGAAGCGGTAGGAGGTGAGGCCGTACGCCTTCTGCCAAAGGATGCGACCGGTCCCGGTGTCCAGGGCCAGGAGAATGCCACCCGGGGACGAGGGGTCTTCACAGGTCACGAACACGCGTTCGTTCCAGATCACCGGCGAGCTGTGTCCCCCGGCCGGTAGTTCCACTTTCCAATTGAAGTCCCGATCCGTCCATCGGACGGGAATGGTCTGCGCATCACTGATGCCCTGGCCATTTGGCCCGCGAAACCGGGTCCATTCTTGCCCCATCGTCACGCCGGGCAGCGCCAAGCTCAACAGGAGAATTCTGAGGATGGGCTTGAGGGCCACGACGAGCCTCCCGTTTCAGGCGTCTATGTCTTCGATGCGCCATGGGTCGGCGAAAGTGACTCATGGCTTTCTTTCGCTCCGTCAGGAGCTGTTTGCTGTCACAATCGGTCGGCTGTGGAGCAACGTTTACTTCCTCACGCACGAACGACGATCTCTCTATCGGCCGTTCCCATTCATCCCTTCCTTCATCAGCTTTCCCGCTCTGAAAACCACTCTCCGTCTGGCCGGGACCGGCGTCTTTTCCAGGGTCCTGGGGTTTTGTGCCATTCGGGCCGGCGAGGTCTTTGTGTCTAATACAAAGAAGTCGCGAAGCTCGATACGGTTTCCCTTGGCGAGCTCAGAGATGATTTCGTTGAAAAACTGTTGGACGACGGCCTTTACGAGCACATGGGTGTGGCCCGTGCTCGCGGCGATACGGTCGATCAAGTCTTTCTTGGTTTTCGTCATGGCAGGGCCTCCGGATTGGCTGTCAATGCCCGTCAGTATCTTCAATGCCATGGAGCAGTGTATTGGAAAACGGGCCATTTGGCAAGTGTCTGTGCGCGGAGGGTGCGTCGGTCGCGCCGCGAACCGATTGACAATCGACTGAAAAAAGCAGAACATTCTTGGGCAGCTTGTCACGCACGGGTATACGGGCATACGCCTTCGGCGGAGCCTGCCTGCGGCGATCCTGGTCGTGTTGGTTCCAGTGCTTTCGGGACCCGGCTGCAAAAAGGATGCCATTTGAACGCCTTCTGACACAGGAGATTGGCTATGACTACTTCAAATCCGACAAGCTCCGAGCCACTTAGCCGGGCCGATGACTGCTCGCGACGAGAGTTTCTCAAGCGGGGAGCCGTGGCGGCCGGTGTCACGCTGCCGCTGTACTCGACGCTGGCCGTCGGCGCGGCGCCGAAGAAGGTGCGGATCGGCGTTGTCGGCGGCGGGTTCGGTTGCAGCTTCCAGTGGCACGAGCACCCCGACTGCGTCGTCGAGGCCGTCAGCGACCTGCGGCCCGAGCGTCGAGAACGGCTGATGCGCACCTATCGGTGCGGCAAGTCCTACAACTCGCTGGAGGAACTGGTGCTGGACCGGAACATCGACGCTGTGGCCGTCTTTACGGAGGGACCGAACCACGTCAAACACGTGGTCGAGGTGATGAAGCACGGCAAGCACGCGATTTCCGCCGTGCCGGCCTCGTTGGGGGGCGGCGTCGAAGAGGCGGAACTGCTGCTGGCGACGGTGAAGAAGTACGGCCTGACCTACATGATGGCCGAGACCAGCTACTACCAGCAACCGACCATCTCCGTCCGAAAGTTCCACGAGCAGGCCAAGTTCGGCGAGATCTACTATTGCGAGGCCGAGTATCAGCACGCCGGCCTGGAATCGCTGTACTTCGAGAACGGCAAACGCACCTGGCGCCACGGGCTGGCCCCCATGCACTACCCGACGCATTGCACCGCTTTCCTCACCGGCGTCACCGGCGAGCGGCTCACCGAGGTCGTTTGCCACGGCTGGGGCGACGACGATCCCATCTGCAAGGACAACGTCTACAACAATCCGTTCTGGAACGAGTCGGCGATGTTCAAGACGGATCGCGGCCATGCCTTCCGCTGCAACGTATGGTGGAAAGGCGCCCATCGCGGCACCGAACGGGCCCAGTGGATCGGCAATCGGATGAGCTTCTACTGCGGCGAACCGAACGGGCTGGGACCGGCGATCGTCCGCTCGGCCGAAGGACGCAAGGAGAAGGATGACGCCGGTTTCGTCCGTGACCTGCCCGAGCTCGAGCGCTACGAGCAGCCGGCGTGGTGGAAGACCGACATGCTGCCGGAGCCCCTGCGCCATGACACGGGCCATTACGGCTCGCACTCTTTTCTGACGCACGAGTTCATCGACGCTCTGACGCACGACCGCCGGCCGACCGTCGATGTCTACGAGGCCCTCGCATACACCGTGCCGGGGATCATCGCGCATGAATCCGCCCTGCACGGCGGCGAACTGCAGAAAATCCCGCAATACGACCGGCGCGCATAACGCACAACAGGAGTACCTGCATGTCAACGAAACGAATGCTTTTGCTTGTGGCTCTTGCGACGGGGATAATTCTGGTCCCTGCCGTCTCCGGCGCCCAGGATGAAGGAGCGGCGCAGCTTGCCAAAGAGGTGGGCGGCAAGGGGTGGATCGGGTATGCGGCTCGCGGCGAGAATGGGACCTGGGACCTGTTCCTCATGCGGCCCGACGGCTCGCAACGCCGCAACATCACGAATACCCCCGATTACGAGGAAGGCGGTCCCCGATTCTCGCCCGACGGCCAACGGCTGCTCTACCGTCGCTTCCCGAAGGGCACCGTCATTCATCACGATCGCTGGGGCTTCCAGGGAGACCTGATGATCGCCCGCGCCGACGGCTCGGAACCGAAACAGATCGGCGGCGACCGGGAGTACCCCTGGGCGTCGTGGTCGCCGGACGGAAAGCAGATCGCCTGCCTGACGATGAAGGGAATTCAGATCGTCGATCTGGAGACGAAGAAGGTCGTGCGAGAACTACCCCGCAAAGGTATCTATCAGCAGCTCTTCTGGTCGCCGGACGGGCAATGGTTCTGCGGGGTGGCCAACGCCCGCATCATGTGGACGGTCGTTCGCATGAACGTGGAGACGGGCGAATTGAACATCGTCCACGAGTTCCAGAGCTGCACGCCCGACTGGTTCGGCGATTCGAAGCACATCATCTATCCCTGCCGGCCCGCCGGCCAGAACGGCTACGGCTTCACCCAACTCTGGATGAGCGACGGTGGGGGCAAGGAGGCTCGGATGATCTACGGCGAGGATGGCTTCCACATCTACGGGGGGGCCCTGTCGCCGGACGACCGATACGTGCTGTTCACCCGCTGTGGCGCCGATGGCGGCGGATCGGAGGATTCAGGGGCCCCGATCTGCGTCATGCGGATGTCCGACGCCCCCGCCATTGCCGGTCCGAGTCCGGCCCTCCGCAAGGTGCACCCCGACGCGAAGGATGCCCCTGTGCTCCAGCTTGCCGATGGCTGGGAGCCCTGCTGGACGTATGCTGAGACAGGAGCCAAGGAATGAAGTTGATTTGCAGGAACGCTTCGATGCCATACAGAATGAATCTGCCGTTGATTGCCTTGCTGGCTTTGCTGCTTAGCGCGTCTTGTGCGAAGAAAGCGGATACCGGGGCAGACGCGGACGTGACCACCCGCGGCAGTATCGAAGTCACGGCCCGCCTGGAGGAGATCCGCGGCGACCTGATTGACGATCCGATGTACGATTATGCACACGTGATGAAGTACAAGGTCCTCCAGGTGCATCGCGGGCAGGTGGACACCGAGACGATTTATGTCGGGCACTACAATCCCGCCGAGCCCCGGGCCGGCGTCGCCGACGCACGGGTGCAGGAGATCGGCGGCAACGTGAGGCAGTTCCGCGTGGGCGATACGCATCGCATGGCCCTGGAGGTCCCGATCGACGATCACTACATGGGCGGGATCATCAACAAGTACTTCGGCGAAGTGGACGACCCGATCTACTGGGCGGTCTGGACGAATCGAGTCACACAATAACTATGGCGTTCACCTCCCACATCTTTCTGTTCTGGTTCCTGCCGGCGTTGTTACTGCTCTACTACCTGTTGCCGCACCGGCTCCTCCTCGTCCGCAACGCGCTGCTGTTAGCCGCCGGATACGTGTTCTATGCATGGCTAAATCCGTGGTTTGCGGCGCTGCTGTTCGGGATGACTGTGGTGAACTACCTATTGTCCCGTTTCATCGCTGTCGGTGGCACGTGGACGGCTCGCCTGCTGCTGACGGGTTGCGCCATCGCAATTGACCTCGCTGTACTCGGCTTCTTCAAGTACGTCGTCTTCGTCGAGGACAATCTGAACGGCATCTTGTTGCTGGCCGGTCGTGAGGTCCTGCCCGCAGTCAAAATCGCTCTTCCCGTCGGTGTCTCGTTCTACACCTTCAGGGTCATCAGCTACATCGTGGACGTGTATCGCGGACAGTCGCCACCCGCTCGGTCGCTGCTGGATTTCGCCTGTTATGTGTCGTTCTTCCCGCAGCTTCTTTCAGGACCGATTCAGCGCTTCGGCACGATCGATCCCAAGTCACAGAGCGTGCCGACGTTCGCCCGGCAGCTCGCCGCACGCGCGCACACGTTGGACCGATTCTCCCAAGGAACGGCCCTGTTCATGCTCGGGTTTGCGAAGAAGATCCTGCTGGCGAACGCGGTGGCCCAAGCGGCCGATGCGGTTTTCGCCGCCGAGGCCTCGGGCACGATGGATGCGTGGTTCGGGGCCCTCGCCTATTCGTTCCAATTGTACTTTGACTTCTCGGCTTATTCCGAGATGGCCATCGGCCTGGGTCTGATGTTCGGATTCGAATGTCCCCGGAATTTCGACGCGCCGTATCGCGCCGACAGCTTCGGCTCCTTCTGGCGCCGATGGCACATCTCGCTGTCGAGCTGGCTGCGCGACTACCTGTACATCCCGCTGGGCGGCAATCGTGTCGGCATCAGGCGTACGTACATCAATCTGATGATCGTTTTCCTTCTGTGCGGGCTGTGGCACGGGGCCGGTTGGACGTTCATCGTCTGGGGCCTCTGGCATGGCCTGTGGCTGGTCATCGAGCGAATCCTCGGCAAGAGGGCCTTCTATGCGGCCCTGCCCGCCTTCGCGCGGGTCTGCCTGACGTTTCTGCTGGTCACCGTCGGATGGGGCATCTTCCGCGCCGACACACTCGCACAGGCGTGGCGCATGCTCGCGACCATGTTTGTCCCGAGGGCGGCGCAGGGTGGCTCGGTCCTCTTGAGCGGGGTGATCTATACACGCGGCCACCTGATCCTTATGGCACTGTGCGTCGTGCTGGTCTTTCAGCGAGTTCAGGCCTTCGACTGGACGCGAAAACTGAGCTGGCCAAAGGTGTTCATTATTGCCGTACTATTCATTCTGTCGCTGATGACGATGTTCGCGCAGTCATTCAGGTCGTTCTTGTATTTTCAGTTTTAGGAGATACGCCGGTGACGACGGTTCGCAGACAGTCGCTCTGTCTGATCCTCACCTTCCTGGCCTTGATCGGCCTCGTCGCTCCGATCCAGATCGTGCTCGATCTGCGGGCCGGAGAGCGGTCCGAGATCGTTGACCTCTTTCAGCGGATACCCACCCGCGCGAATCTCAGGCGTCTGGAAACGAGCCTGGAGAACCGGTGCAGGCCGGCGCAGTGGATTCGTCCCTGGGCACAATTCGCTCAGTTTATCCTCCTGCACGACGCGGGCGATAAGGCCCTGCCAGGCCGCTCGGGCTGGTTCTTCTATAAACCGGCGGTCCAGTATCTGGTCGAGCCCTGTTCGCCGGGCGACAACAACACGCAGGGCAACATCTTCGATGCGATCATCTCCTTTCGTGATGAGTTGTCCAAACGGGGCATCCGGCTGCTGGTTGTGATCGCGCCCAACAAGGCCAGTGTCTATCCGGAAATGCTGGCGGCTCACGCCGGGGCCGCCGGTACACCGGTCAATCCGGTGACCCGCGATGCGCTGACCAAGCTCGATCAAGCGGGCGTTGAAGTTGTCGACTTGTTCGATATCTACCATCAGGCGCGCCAATCGCCGGACAATCCTGCATATTACCTTGCTCAGGACAGTCACTGGTCCCCCGAGGGGATGCGGCTGGCAGCGGAGGCCGTGGCGAGCAGACTCCTCGATGCGGGCTGGGTCCGGAAGGGACCGGTTGAATACGAACTCAAGACGATGATCGTCGAGCGGCGCGGCGATGTCCTGCGGATGATCCGGGCGCCACAAATCGAGCGGCTGTACCAGCCCGAGCGATTGCACTGCACGCAGGTGCTCAAGGCCCGGACTGGAGAGCCCTACGCGGATGACCCGAACTCGCCGGTTCTCGTGCTCGGCGACAGCTTCCTGCGAATCTTCGAACGGGACGAGCCCGGCAGTGGCGGCTTCGTCTCACACCTGGCGCGCCAGCTCGGCTTCGGTCTCACTTCCATCATCAACGACGGCGGCGCCTCGACCTTGGTTCGCCAGCAATTAGCGCGCAAGCGGGAGCTTTTAACGGGCAAGAAAATCGTCGTCTGGGAGTTCGTCGAGCGGGACATCCGCTTCGGCACCGAAGGCTGGCAGGTGATCCCCTTGCCGCGAAAGTAGCTTGTGCGTGGGAATCCCTAATGGGTCTTCGCGAGCTAAACGCCGGGAGTGCGGGAAGACACGAGCCTGTGATACTGGGCGACCACCTCGCGTTCAAATTCGCCGGCCGGTTCGACGCGTGATACCTGCCTGAGCGTTTCTTCAACGCCCCGCGCTCGAATCATGCCTTGCAGTTGCACCGCGCGTGCATCCTGAGGATAGTCATAAGCGAGGGCGGCGGCGCAGACGGTGGCGATGTGACGGGGGACGATACCCGGGGACCGGCACAGTGCGGCCGCACCGATGATCCGGTCGTCCCGGCCCAGCTTTCGAATTGGGTCCTTGGCCACTCTTGTGATGTCGTCCTTCAGAAGAGGGTTGCCGAAACGGACCCGGACGTCCTTTCGGATCTCCATGTGTGCCTGTCGGTCGAGACCGTCGGGATACCGCCGTAGGAGAGCCTCCGTTGTCTCGTCGAGAGCGCCATCGAACACGGAGCGCACAAACTCGTCCTGGAACGTCTCGTGGATATGGGTGTGCCCCCTGAGATACCCAAGATACGCCAGAGCAGCGTGCCCGATGTTGTGTGTGAAGATCTTGCGCTCCACCTCCGCCTTGAAGTTTCGCACGGGATGGAGCCCGTCGATGTTGAGCTCACTCGCGCGGCTGGCCGGACCGTCACAGGGGATATCGCGATGGACGTCCGCGATGACCAGGAGCGGATCGTCCCGGGACGAACGAGCCCCGGCGCCGCCGACGATACGAGCCACGCTCGTGCCTACGAAACCGACGTCCGTCCGGGCCCACGCTCTCGCCGGACCGTCGAGCCGGGCCATGACCTTCTCCGAGAGCAGTTGGGCGGCCCCGAGCAGGTTCTCGCAGAGATAGACGTCGAGCGGTTTGGTGTTCTGCAGGAACCGTCGGCGTAGACCCGCGGCCAACATCGGGGCAATCGCATCGAGGTTCGCTACGCCGACGGCGGTGGCCACTACGCGGGCGCGCGCAATCGCCTCGGCAATCAGGGTCTCATTGCCGGCCTCGAGCGCGGTGAAGCCGTCGATGGTCAGGTCGCGGGTCTTCGTCGAGTACGCATCCAGCAAACGTAGCGGGTAGCTGCCCCTGCTGTTGAGCTGGTCCACGAGAGAGGCGTTTGCATCGACAAAGACGATGGTGAAGCCCGCCTCCCGCAGGAGCTGGCCCATGAGCCCTCGACCGATATTCCCCGCTCCGAACTGGACCGCCAGCTTGTCCTTACCTGGTGCCATAGATGTCTTCGTTCGCACTCGTTACGCACATAATGGTCTCCGAAGAAAATCCGATTATATCAGAACATCTCCGCAAGGCCACAGCCGCCACGCCGCCACGCCGCCAGGCACGTGATGACGAGCCAGCCGGAAGAGGTCTGCCCGCTCGTCGAGTACCTGGCCCAAAAGATGCAGACCTACTGCGATTTTGAAACACACCGGCCCAGCCCCGTCAAGGGGATGCTCGAGCTTCCGGACCGCCCCGGCGTCGGCATCAAGCTGGATGAATCCCGAATCGAGGACATTCGGCCCGTGGCACGGCGGCAGAGTTGAGCATGATGGCGGGAAAAAAACGCTTGTCCCGGAGCCTGGCCTGGTTCATAATAACTCCCCATAGAGCACAACAACAATCGCGGAGTCGGCCCTCGGCCGAGGCTTGTCCGATGTGCCATTTTGCCTTTTCGTTTTGCTCTTTTGTCGTTTGATTTTTGCGTTGGAGTGTGATGTCGCAGGCAAACCCAATCAATAGGAGAACACGTACTATGAACGAGGTCAGGAAGAACGGTACATCGCGTCGCGAATTTCTGAAGAATACCGGGCGATTCGCCGCTGTCTCGGCCGTGACGGCGGGGATCGTCCCCCGCATGTATGCGGCTGAGGACAACACGATTCAATTGGCCCTCGTCGGCTGCGGCGGACGCGGTTCCGGTGCCGCGGCCAACGCGCTGTCCGTCAAGAACGGGCCGACGAAGCTCGTGGCCATGGCGGACGTCTTCGAGAATCGTCTCGCCAACAGCTACAAGGCCCTCCAAAATCGGCATGCCGACAAGATGGACGTGCCCGACGGACGCAAGTTCGTCGGATTCGACGCCTACAAGAAGGCGATGGATTGCCTCAGGCCCGGTGACGTGGCGATCTTCGCGACACCCCCGGCCTTCCGCTGGGTCCACTTCACCTACGCCATCCAGAAGGGCCTCAACGTCTTCATGGAGAAACCAGTCACCGTGGACGGCCCAACCACTCGACGGATGTTCAAGCTGGCCGACGAGGCAACCGCCAAGAACCTCAAGGTCGGCGTCGGACTGATGTCCCGCCACAGCCGGGCGCTCGAGGAGCTGGCTAAGCGCGTTCACGACGGCGAGATCGGCGACGTCATCCTGCAACGCGGCTACCGGATGCATGGGCCGATCGGGTTCTTCTCTTCCCTGCCCGCGCCGGCGGGCGCCAACGAGCTGCTCTACCAGGTGCAGCGCTTCCACAGCTTCATCTGGGCCAGCGGCGGCAACTACAGCGACTTCTACATTCACATCATCGATCATCTCGGCTGGCTGAAGGGTTCCTGGCCGGTCAAGGCCCAGGCGCTGGGCGGCCGCCACTATCGCCAGAGCCCCGATGGGATCACCTACGTGGACCAGAACCTCGACACATACGCGGTCGAGTATACCTATGCCGACGGAACGAAGTTCAATTTCGGCGGGCGCTGCATAAACGGCTGCAACAACATCTATTCGAGCTATCTCCACGGCTCCAAGGGCATCGCGATCGCTTCCAAGAGCGGTGACTGCGGGCTGCCCTCGAGCATTCATACGGGCCAGAATCCGGATCGCTCCAACATGGTATGGGAATCCAAGATCCCATTCGACCAGCGGGACCCCTATCAGAACGAGTGGAACGATCTGATGGACGCCATTCGCAACGACAAGCCGTACAACGAGGCCAGACGCGGCGCTGAAGCCAGCCTCGTGACAAGCATGGGCCGCATGGCCGCCCACACCGGCCAGGAAATCACTTACGATGGCATCCTCAACTGCGACCACGAGATGGCGCCCGGCCTGGACGAGCTGACGATGGCGTCGCCCGCGCCATTGGTGGCCGATGCCAACGGCCGGTACCCTGTTCCGCAGCCGGGTATCGTTACCAAGCGGGAATACTGAGATATTGTTCGCCGCGTTCGCGATGGCCGTCGGCTGACGGACGTCGCCGGCGAGAAAGCATCCGCACACCCTGGCCGATATCAGAGTCGGCCAGGGTGTTGTTGTTTCGGTCTGCGTCAATTCGGGCGCATCGAAGGCCCTGATGACGTTCCGCACCGTCATCGGAATCATGCCTGGTGGAAAACGACAGAGGCCCCCGGCGTCATTCGTCGAAGCCGTATGTGACAATCCGCGACTGGTCGCCGTCCGAGGCATGATCCAGGATGAGGTGAATGAAGCGGATGTTTCGGTCTCTGAGCTGGTCCACGATCTCGGCGGATATGCCGGGCTCGAGCCTCGGCTCGAAGAGGAAGTGCTCGACGAGGTTGTGATGCTCCGGCCGATACGTCTGTGAGTAGTATCCTTCCAGAACGATCGGCTCCGTGGTGAGCCCCTCGATGATGGTCTGCTCCCAGCGCTTCAGCGGGGCGGTCGCGCCGGCACCGGCCACCCAGTCACTTGCTCCTTCGGGCGGCGCCGGATAGTAGAACGACGTGCTCACGGAGACTCCGTCCGACGAAAACGTCCTTTCCTCGAATAGATCGTCGTCGCGAGGCGGTGAGCAGGGCCACAGGTGCACTCTGTTCCGCGTGGTGAAACGCGTATCCGAAGCCCCCGCCGCCGCGTTCGACGGTCGGTACCACGAGAGGACCGGGCGGTCGTATTCCACGTCCAGCGTCAAACATTTGAACGGGACGTTGAAACCGTGTCTGCCGAGGTCGGCCAGCGTAAGAATGGGGGATTGGGAAGGGGAAACAGCCGTGGGAACATCGGTCGTTCGCAGGTGATAGGTGCGCGGGTTCGCCAGATCACGCAGTTGCCAGTTGTCGATGGCATCCTCACCGTCGAAGCTGTGCGTGGCGAACGGCAGAAGGGACATCTGGCCGGAGATCGTTTGAATGCGGTCGCCGTCGAGATATTCGATCTGCACGTTGCCGTATAGCCGCTCGCCGAGATTGTTGCCGTCCAGGATCATGTTCTGGGTCTCGAGCCGCCATCGCGATTTCACGCGGTGATCCGCGAGTACGTCGGTTGCCTCGAACAGATCGAACTCACCCGTGAATACTTCCAGTTCCAGAGGCACGTTGACGAGGAAGGGCGTCTGGGCCTGCTGCGGCGTGGGCACTTCGCGAACCTGCTTGACAACCAGCCCGCCGACCGGCAGCACGCTGCTGCCGACCGCCACCTTCTTGTATTCGAGGTCGAGCACATACGCGGTCTTGTCCGTGATCTCGCGGAACGTATCGCTGACGCGAATCAGCAAGTCCGTCAGTTCCGTATAATCGCCGGGCCACTCCATGACGGTGCCCCCCAGCGGGATCAGGCTGGACGAGCGCTGGAGCTTGGGCGGCACGATGCTGCCCGAGGGAAGAATGGTAACCGTGACCTCCTCCGGCGTCGAGCCATCTTCGGGATTGGTCACCGAAATCGCGCCGGTCTGGCTGACCATGGTGACGATGGAATTTTCACTGCTGCCTTTCCACTCGACGGTGGCCACGCCGTTGGCCAGCTCGATGTCGTCCGGGAAGGAATGATGGACCAGCACGGCCATGCCGACCTCGGCCTCATTGACGTCGTGACGCAACCGTTCCAGATAGGCGTTGTCGTTGTAGAAGCTGGCGAACACCCGCCGGATGGCCCGAAAGACGCTCCGTTCTGCGTTCCTGTTCGGGTCGCAGGCGCAGGGGCCGCCGTCATCGTCATCGAGGTCGTCGGCGAGGCAGCCACTGTAACTGTCGTACAGACCCGCGCCGATGAAGTCTGCGCTGTCCTCCACATTGGTCGAGCTGCGGAATCGCAGCATCGCAGTGGGATCAAAGCCGTACTGCGGATCGGTTAGCACGTCAAGCACGGCGTCGTGAAGAGCCTCGTCGAAGTGCGTGACGGCGGAATTCCTGAACAGATTGCGGATGGAGGCCAAGTCCCGGGCCAACATTTGCATATCCGGCGGCGGATAGGAATCGTACGCGGACAGACGCCACGCGATCTCCTCACGCAGAGTCGCGCCCGTTACCGCCGGAGGAACCTGCCATGAGGTTGGATCGTTCATGTCATCTGTGAGGTACATGCCGCTGAGCGTGATTGGGTTATCCGAGGCGTTGTACAATTCGATCCAATCGGGGTATTCCCCAGCCTCGCATGGGTCCTCAATCGTTCTCTCGTTGTCGGCCATGAACTCGTTGATGACGAGCCCGTGACTGCTCCCGGGCCCGACGGTTGAGTTCGGCTGTCCCGGCGTCGGCACGAGGAAGGATTCCCATGTGTCGCCGCCATCCACGGACCGGCCCCAGGAGACATCACTGGCCTGCGGCCCGAAGGAAACTGAGTCCATCCGCGTGACACCATCGACATCAAACAGACCGATCGATTCGCCGCTCCTGCTCAGCCGAAAACTGGTATGGGTAGGTCCCTGATCCTCGTCGTCATCGGCCCAGAACAGAATGTGTTCGCCCGGCCCCAGGGCTATCGACGGGGCCGGCACGAGCGGCTGATCGAGGAACGCGTTCCATAGCTCGAAGCTCAAGGCAATCGCGCTGGGGGAATTCTCAGGTACAGCCTCCCGCAGGATACCGAAGTTGGCGGCCTTGCCGCCGACGTATCGGATGTCGGAGGGCAGCAGCCCCTCGGTGGAGATCCCGAACGCGCCGAGCGGCGTGGTCGGTGCGATCTGCAGCGGCGAGGGCCGTTTCAATTCCAAAAGCTGTTCCGCCGTCGCATCATCGAAAAGGTCGTCAGTATCGATCAACCTCGTGTCGCACGTGCCGTACGACTCGTACGCACTGAGGATGATCCGATGTCCGATAAGTTCCTGCGCGCGCTGTGCGTCGTTGGCTAAAGCGAGGTGCACGAACGGCACGCCATAGGTCCGGGCGAGGATTGCCACGTGCGAATTCGGCGTGGATGGGACCAGAGACATGATGCCGGCGACAAAAGGCACTTCCGCCGGTACGCCGTCCGTCAGCAGGATATCGCCCGGCAGCAGAAGGCCGCTGTGGTAGGCGCTGCTGATGTTGTCGGCCGTGACGAACTTCACCGGGCCAAATGCCCATCCCGGCGAGTAGCAGGTGTTGCCCTTGGCCCACCGTGCGGTCGAGCTCAGCGGCACGCCCTGCGATTCGAACCAGTCGCGATGGGCCGCGGCCACTGCCTGCTGTTCGTACGTGGGGAAGTAGAAGGCCTGTACATCGGGCGGGGCCGTGACATGTGCCTTGACGAGGTGGAACAGGTCGCGGATCTGTTCCCGCGTGTAGGGATCTTGGCGCACGAACTGGATGCCATACTCCTGGAATTTCGGCTCCGGAGGCCAACCCGTAGCCGGGGGAAGAATCACAGTGCCCAGGATCGCCTGCTGGTTCTGCTCGAACAAGGTGACCGCATTGAACTGCTGGGTGCTCATCCCCTGGAACGGATCGAGCACGGCCGTCGCAAACTCATAGTGGAACACGTATTTTCGGCAGTCCTGGAAGGTGACCACGTTCGCATCGTAGGGGTCGAGCAGGATCGTGAATTTGACCCACTTGATGCTTTCTTTGGAGGTGCCCCGCGAAGCGAACGAATCGTAAGGAAAGACGATCTCGTTCTTCCAGTAGGGAGACGGAGTGATTGTCTGGCCTTCCGCGAGCGCCGGCCCCAGGCCGCACAGCAGCAGGAACACCCATACCCATGGTGATAAGCGTCTCATCTGTGACATCTTCCTCACACTCACTCTGCAGCGTCAGATAAGCTGGCCTCGCCGGTACCGCCATAGACGCCCATGTTGATGCAGTTGCCGTTGGGAACCGGCTCGGGCCTGACCGGACTGGTGGGAAGACCCGCATCGATGCATGGGCTGGTCACATCATCCCGGACCCAGTCTCCCAAGTCCGGGTCCCACCGGCCGGCCTGCGACCTGAGATGATAGTCGCCCATCACCCAGACGGCAGTGGGATCATTCGGCCCAGACACGATCTGCGCATCATCGGGGTTCACCCAACAGCCCATACACGCAAACTGCGGATCGGCCTCGATGTTACCCCATCCCGGCCACCCGCCGGCGATGTTGCTGTTGCGGATCGCGACCGCGCCGCCGTCCAGGAGAATCCCATTGAGCCTACTACCGGACCAACCGTACGTGTTGTTCCAGAAGATTGAGCTGGTTACCGTGACTTCGCTGTCGACTATGCGAAATCCCATCGTGCCTGTGCCAATGTGATTGTCTGCGATCGTGCAGTTGACAAATGCGACGTTGCTGTGTTCGCAGTGAACGACAGCCGCGTTCAATCCCTTCGGCCG
>Ga0207752_1000368_pt1 | contig 21192 bp, 25 predicted proteins | sample Pon2CUnioCityCA_6_FD_187272 | JGI IMG/M metagenome (GOLD analysis project Ga0207752, IMG submission 187272) | Marine sediment microbial community from Union City, CA, USA - Pond 2C Sediment 2 (SPAdes) | ecosystem: Environmental > Aquatic > Marine > Intertidal zone > Salt pond sediment ...
CGAGCCTGTCTGGTGTTGCCGGGTCTGTTTCATCTACTCAACTCCGATCTTTGCCAACTGATCGATCACGTCCTCCTTGGACCAGTACCCCACGTGCCTTGTTATCTCTTGGCCACTGCTGTCCAGAAAAACCTGTGCGGGCGTGAGCGTAATCTGGTATTGTCTGGCCAGATCCTTGTGGCTCATCACTTCGACGATCACAATGTTGCACCTGCCGTCATACTCATCAGCCAGCTCTTCGAGGGTAGGCCTCATGTCCTTGCAGCCACATTCCTCTCCAGCAAAACCCGCCAGCGTTGGTTCTCCGTTCGTTAGAGCCTCATCGAGCGGGCTTTCCGTGGCAGTGCTCTGGGAACATGCACCGGGCACCCCCAGCATCGCCAGCATGACAAATGCCAGCACCAGATACCTCCTCCAGCTTGTCATTCGCACACCGTCAATCGATCAACCACAGCACGATGAATTGCCGCTGTCACGAGCGGCGTCACCAGCGCATCGTCAGGTGCCACCCCTGGCTGTCTCAGCAACCTCTGGCGAATTATGACCGAGTCGCCCCACGGCACAATCCTCGTGATATTCCCGTAGTCTTTCTATGATTTCTTCATCGTCGGGCAGACAGCCGCCTTCGTTTAGGTTGGAGTACACGGTACTTCTGTCAACGTTTACATTAAAGGCGCCGCGTGGTCCACTCTTTATCTCCGGCACGATGCCAAATTCCTTCTCGATAGCAGCCACCAGACCGGCGGCTCTGGAGTGGAATCCTCACTCGACACAATACAGAATCTCCACCTTTCCCAGTCCTTTGTCAGCCTGACTCATGGCACACCTCTTTCTATTCTCGATGCTCCGGCGCTTATTTCCCGCCCTTCTCTTTGTCCCGGGCACTGGAAATGAACTGCGTCACCTCAGCTTTGTTCGGTACTCGACCCGAACATAGTACTTCGCCATTCACCACCAGGCCCGGCGTGGTGAGGATGGGATAGGCCATGATCTTCTTCACGTCCTTTACCTCTTCAATACTGGCGTCAATCCCCAGTTCCTTCACTACCTCTTTCACCGTCTTCTCCAGCTGGTTACATCTGGCGCAGCCCGGTCCCAAGATCTTGATGTCCATCTTTTACCTCCCTGCAATCGATTCAGTCGGCTATCAGCCCAAACGCAAATCCCGTGATGGTGGCAAATACCACCACCAGGGCCGCGTAGGTCAGCGTCTTCCTGGTTCCCATGATGCTGCGCAGCACCAGCATATTGGGAAGAGAAAGTGCCGGCCCAGCCAGTAGCAGAGCCAGCGCCGGTCCCTTGCCCATACCAAGGTCCATGAACGCCCTGATGATGGGCACCTCCGTCAAAGTGGCAAAATACATAATGGAACCCAGAAAAGAGGCAATGAAATTGGCCAGCAGGCTGTTGCCGCCCACGTAGTCGGTTACTACCGACTCTGGAATAGCATACTTGATGATCCCGGCGGCGAACACCCCCACCAGAAGCCAGGGAGCAATCAGACGGACAAAGTGCAGTGTCTCCTTCATCCACTGTACTATCTCGTCCTTGCTGAACCAACGCCATAGAACAACCAGCAGAGCCGCTCCCAGGACGCCCGTGCCGATCCATGCCTTAGAGGCCGCCGTAACCAGAATACCCACTAGGACACCAAAGAACACCAACTGTTGCCACAGACTTTTGCCCTCCGGATCAGCGCACAAGGCGGCAAATGTCTGGACGTCCTTTGCCGACTCCTCCTTACGGTAGATGAAAGCCATAATCAGACCTATTCCCGCCGCGAAGGCTACCGCCCCGATGGCCCTGGCCGCCCCCAGGTCATATCCCAGAAGCCTGGCCGAGTAGACAATGGCGAGGACGTTTATGGCCGGACCGGAGTAGAGAAAGGCTATCGCCGGCCCCAGCCCTGCTCCTCGCTTGTAGATACCGCCGAACAACGGCAGTACAGTACACGAGCAGACCGCCAGTATGCCCCCTGACACTGAAGCCACGCTATACGATAGCCACCTCTTCGCCTGAGGGCCGAAGTACTTAAGTATGGCTGCCTGAGAAACAAAGACGGCAATGGCCCCTGCTATGAAGAAAGCCGGCACCAAGCAGGTGAGTACATGGGCCGACAGGTATTCCAGCAGGGCATCCAGCCCGCTATTCAAGAGATCCAGGAAGACCTGCATACCTTAAATCCTTGCTTATATGCGCATTAGCGCACGTAAATTAGCCAAAAAAAGAGGGCCTATCTGAGCTTGGCCAGTTTCCGAACACAACCGGGGCCAACCCGTTCTGCCTTCCTAAGTCTCTCCCGGTCGTGTACCAACACATCATTGCCTGCCAAAGACTCCTCGACAGCCCGAACCAGGTGAGGAAGATGCGCGCTCATTCTCTCAGAGTCGATCGAGTAAAGAGACCACAAACCATCTTTGCGCATTTTCAGTAGCCCGGCCTCGTGAAGTATGCCCAGATTCCGAGAGGCCCTCGTCTGTGATATGTCTAACGCCTGCATCACTTCGCACACGCAACACTCCCTCTCCATGAGCAGGCCGAGTATCCTCAGCCGTGTTTCGTCCGATAGCGCCTTCATCGCTCTAACGAGATCTCGCATCGCTACCCTTCATCTATATGCAGATATCCGCTTATAGCTTACCATTCCCAGCTTGTCATTCGCAACAGACCATTGGAGCCCATCTATTTTCGATAGGCGACGTAGATATCCGCCTCTATCATATTGCCGTCCTCGTAGAAATGGTGGACAAAATACAGATTGCCCTGCCAATCCAGCGTTGGCTCGCCGGCAAACTGGGAGACAATCAGCTCAGGCTCTTGCCACTCTCCATTCACTCTCTTGGAACGGAAGATTGCCGGACTGCCTTGGTAGAATCTGTTGAACCAGAGTTCCTGCCCGTCACTGGTGACGTAGGGCATCCCTTCGTCTCCGTCTGTGTTAACCACCGCTACATTCACTGGACCCTGCCATTCTCCGTTCGTTTTCTCTAACATCCAGATGTCGGAGCCGCCCTTACCCCCATCAAGGTCGGAGTGATAATAGAGTTCTTCTCCCCAGATATGAAGCTCTCCCACACTGTACTCGGAAGGAAAGTCAGCATTTGTCCATTTCTTCCACCCGCCATCTTCGTAGTTAGCTGTGAACCAGTGTACCCCGACATAGCCTTCCCGGGCCGAGCAGAAATACATCCTGTCCGCTGCAACATAGGCACATCCGTCCAGAGCCAGTTTTCCTTCTTCCTGCAGCCATACCCTCTCGGCTTCCTGCCACTTTCCTCCCTCCCAGCGGGACACCCAGATACCAGTCACACCGTCCAACAATTGTTCCTCGGGAGTGATATTCGGGTCTGGTGTGAAGAAGAAATAGAACTCCCGCCTGGTTTCCACGACGAAAGGAGAATCCTCCGCTCCGGCCGTGTTTACGGGGCCCGGCATGGGCACGGGGTCCATCCAGTCCGAGGAATTCAGAACAGGAGGATAAAGGTCATCCTCCGGGCCCATTTTCTGAGCGCTCTGTGGTATGGCTTCCTGTCTTGTCAACACGTCCACCGGACTGTCGCTCTCGGTACACGCACTCACGATGGTCACCATCAGAAAACATAGAACCAGGATTCGACCGAGCTTCCACGTTGCCATGCTCCTCCCTTATAGTCAAAGTCAACACAATAACGAACTACTTGAATACGGGGTATCCTCCGGCTCTCACGGCATATTAGTATCTCGCGTACGTGCCGTCAACACCCCCGGGCTTGTCTTACGTCTACAACTTTGCTAGGCTCGATTCTAGTCTCATAAGACTATCCCTAGAAGTCAAGACTGAAATCGAAAGAGCCTGTAGAAGAGATTCGTTGGTATCCGGGATGTTTGACTGCCGTGTAGGCGGGAAACGATTTGTGACGAACGGGGACAAAAGTGCTAAGATACTACGTGTCTTTTGACCTTTAGGGCACGGACAAGAACATAACGCGAGTGACAATTGAGACGAATGCATGGCCGTTAAGGTAGTCACAGACAGCACGTCCGACATACCCCCGCAGGTGCTGAAAGATTTGGACATTACGGTAGTACCTATCTATGTGGTATTCGGAGAGAACACTTACCGTGACAGGGTGGATATCGGAGAAGAGGAGTTCTACAACAGGCTGTGTCAGGACTCTGTACATCCCACCACTTCGGTTCCGTCCCCCAAGGATTTCGCTGATGCCTACAGTAAGCTGACAAAAGAGACGGATGAGATCATTTCCATACACCTCACGTCAAAGGAGAGCGGAACCTTTAACGCTGCCAGGCTGGCCAAAGACCTGATAGGGCCCCAGTGCCGCATCGAAGTAATCGATTCACTGTCCGTATCTATGGGCTCCGGAATGCTGGCCATCGCTGCAGCCCAGCAGGCGAAGGCGGGGAAGAGAATGGAAGATATCATCCCCATGATCCGTCGATCTGTACCCTTGACTCGCATTCTCATCATGGTTGATACCCTGAAGTATGTAGTCAGAGGTGGGCGTATAGGCCGACCTCAAGGCGTGCTGGGTAACGCTCTCGGTGTTCGACCTATGCTCACTATGAAAGAGGGCGACCTCAAGCTGACGGGACTGGTCCGTACTCGCGCAAAAGGCATAGATCGCCTGTTCGATTTTGCTGTGAAGCCGCCCGTATTGAAAGAAGCGGCGGTTTCGTACACTACTGACCGAAAAGACGCCGAAGCTCTCGCCGATCGAATCAGCAAGACTTTCCCGTCGGCCCCCGTATATGTTACCAGGGTGGGACCCGCTCTGGGCACTCATGCCGGTCCCGGCGCAATGGGCGTCACCGTCAGAGCAGAACCTGAGTAGCTCCTCACTCTTAACCAGCCCAAGACCCCCCTCTGCCTTCCACCAATCAACCCGGACCCAGGGGACATGCAGAGGATCTGCCCATTATCTCCCCCACCAGCCGAGAGGGCTTTGTGATAATGGCCGCATATTCTGTGATGTCAGGGAAATCTGACACACCTACTATTCGTATAGTGCATCCCGTAGAGAGACATGAAGCCGAAGGAACTTGACAGCTCGATAGCGAGAGGATACGATGGCCAAAGTCAATTTCTCTAAGACGCCACGGTTCCTGCAGCTCATCACAGCGCCTGCTCGAAGCGAAGCATAAGATGATCTGGCTGAGACGTCTGCTCACTATTCCGCTGATCATTCTCTTTATAGCCCTGTTTATCACCCTCCTCATCGCCACCCATTTGAGTGTCTCAGCAACGAACCCGGATTTCTACAATGATCAGCTCGAGAAGGCAGACGCCTACAATTGGGTCTACGATCGTTTCCTGCCTGCAGCACTGGAGGAGATGGAAGAGGACAACCCTGATCTGCCCATCGGCGTTTACGCACGGGACGACATAGTCTCCGCTGTCGAAGAGACGCTGCCCCCGGAATGGCTGCAAGAGCACACCGAGTCAATCAGCAAAGCGATCATCCCATATGTAGTCGGGGATACCGACGCGTTCGTCTTGGTCATACCTCTGAAGGACAGGGTAGAACTGGGATCTAAAGTGATCAAGAACGACCTGCTTGAGAGTGATTCTGCCACTGATCTATACAATGATCTAATGGACTACATGACTGAACAGGTCATGGAGAACGTGGACAGCCTGCCCTATGACCTTTCTTTGACCGAGGAAGGTGTAGAGAACGCCCTCAGAATGGTGTTTTCACAAGAGTGGGTGGTGGCCCAGCTCAGTAGTGCTGTGGACGCGCTTACACCTTATCTTACCCGAGACGCGGAAGATTTCACCATCGTGGTTGAAGTAGAAGATCTGATCGATCCCGCCGCCGAGGCCACTTTGCAGGCCCTGCAAATGTACAACCACCGTGCCTACGACTACATCATTGATGAGACCATTGTTCCCGTTGTGGAGGAGAATCTCGGTGCCTCGGTGGACCTGCCATTCGACGTCAGCTTGAGCCAGGAACAGATCGTATCGGCCTTTAGAGAGGTCATATCACAGACCTGGATACACGAACGCATGGAGGAAATCGTCTACGCCATGGCTGCCTACGTCAAGGGAGAAGCCGACAGGATGGATGTGACCATTGATCTGGGCGACCGCAAAGTCGCAGCCATGGACATTCTGCAGAATCAGGCAGACGAGGAATTGCGTGCCATCTTTGAGGGTCTGCCGGAATGCACCCCACTGGAGTTTGAGTCCATCGTAAGCACGCTGCCTCCGGGAACCCTGCCGAGCTGTCGGCCCGAAGGACAGACCTACGATTATTTCAAAACGGCCCTGGGAATCGACGTCGACGCGGCGATCGATACACATATCGGCGATCAGATTCCGAATTCCTGGATTTTCACTGACGAACAGATCAGAGAGTCCATCGGCCCGGAGAATTCAGAATTCATCGACAAGGCACGAGACTGGGCAGCTTCCGGTTGGACCTTCTCCGATGTGGACCTTAGATCCAGATTGGACACCGACGACGAAGATACTCTTGACGATGTCCGCGACAGCATAGCCAACGGCTATTCCGCCACTGAAGTCGACCTGCGAGAGTGGCTGGCCGATGAGGCCGAAATGGACATGGACGACTTTGATCGCGCGCGTCAGCTGAGTCATGATCTTCGCGCGTGGCTCTGGGTATTTTGGCTCATACCTGTCCTTTTGTTGGTAGCTATCGGCTTCTTGGGTGGCCGCAACTGGAGAAGCCGTCTGGCTGGGCCCCTGGTCATTCTCCTGGTTACCTGTCTCGGCATCTACGTTGCGCTAGCTGTAACACAAGCGCGAGCTGTCGATCCCCGAGTAGATGACTTCGTGGAGAATCCGATGCAATTCGAGGGAGTGGAAAGGGCAGTCGTGGAGCTGAGCAATGACTTGGCCTACAGCACCACCACCAGCTTCATATCGGGAATGGAACGGACAGCGCTGTACCTGATGATAGGCAGTGCGATTCTTATCCTCGCCTTGATTATCTCTTCCGTCCTCAGACCGAAGAGACATCCGGGACCAGAGACTCCAGACACGTCTCCCGATGAACCGCATGAGCTGAGACCGGATAAACCGCCACGGCGCTAGGGTTTCGTGGCTAGAACAGTCTCCACGGACAGACCTGCCATTGAGCTGGTGAATTCGCTTTCCACCCGGTACCCCGCTTCAGTCAAGTGAGCCGTTGGATAGACAGGCCGGCAATCCAAGTACTTGGGCCATTTCTGATGAGCCCATTCGTATATCCGCAGCATCAAAGAGCGTTTGCCACCCCGGGACATGGCTACTACGGCTATTCTTCCCCTCGGCCGCAACACTCTAGCTGTCTCTTGAAGTACTTGCGGTATCTCCGGAGTGTCGAATAGTTCCAGAGTGAAAGACATGAAGACAGCATCGAAGCTTTCATTCTCAAAGGGTATCTGTGCCGCGTCCCCACAGCATAGGTCAATCCTGTCGATGGCACCTGACTTCCGAAGACGTTCTCTGGCAACACGCACCATACCCATGGAGATGTCCAGCCCGCAGCCTTTACCCGTCTCTCCAATCCGCCCCGCCAGGGAGTCGAGACACCGGCCTGTGCCGAACCCGATCTCAAGAATCATCTCTCCCGGTTGTGGAGAGAGCCTTGCCACGCCTCCAAGCGAATGCCCGGATTCAAACCAGCCTCCAATCAGGTCATACACGCGGCTCAAGCTATCATAAAGTCGCCGTGCATCAGCTTTGGTTCTCGATACCGGTAACATGGTTTCCATTACGGCACTGGTTGGTCACGAGACCCGTGTTGTGGGAGACACGAATTCTCTCTGGCGCCCGAACCCCTTCGACTGGCAGGCGCAAAGCTCAGACAACCGCCAGCGCGTACAGAGCCTTTCCGCTCTGGTCCATCCTGAGGACGGTCCCTTTGCTTTCAAGGAACTGTAGGTGAGCCACCGTCTCTCGTACGGCCAGCAGACGATTGGTGGCGTCCATCTCCTGCCACTTGCCAACAGACCACTCCACCTCCTGAGCAATCTCCCACGGGCTCAGGAAACCGTGCGAGATAGCCACCACCACCTCCTCCAGGCGGATCCTATGATGCTCCAGAAGTTCGTCCACTCGCTTGCTAAGCTGATCAAAGGGAGCTTCATGAGCTGGCAAAATGACATCGGCTTCGAGATGTTGCACCTTGCGCAGTGCGTCAAGGTACTGGCCGAGCTGGTTGTAGCTGGTCAGATGACTGGGAGAGATATGTGGAGTAATTCCGGCCAGAATGTGATCACCGGAGAACAGTATTCTTTCTCTCTTGTCATAGAAGCAAACGTGGCCGGGGCTGTGACCGGGGGTCAGAATGCCCGTCAGTCGGCCGGTATCTGCAACTGCATTCTCCTCCCCACTGAGCAGAATGTCAGCTTCGAGCCCCGACGGGAAAAGGCTCCTTCCCAGATTGGCCGTCTTCTGGAAGCCGTCCAGCTCTTCCTGCGGAACACCCAGAGACCGGGCCCACGGAATCATCCCATGGATGTTCCACAGCTCTGTGGACGCCACGACGCTCTGCAAGATCCGCCAGTCATCTTCGTGAATGACCACCTTTGCTCCGGAAGCGGCTTTGATCCGGTTGGCCAACCCGCTGTGGTCCGGATGGTAGTGAGTGAGCAGAACATACTTGATGTCCGTTAGACGTACCCCAATGGAGTCCAACTGAGAGCGCAGGATGTCAAAGGAACCGGCGTCATTGTAACCGCAGTCTATGAGAAGCCATCCGTCTCCATCATCTACCAGATAGCAGAGGGTCACCGATTCCTGCTGCTTGGCCGCCAGGCCCACGATAAAGGCAACCTCCAGCATATACACACCGGGGGCAACCTTGCGTGGACCGGCTTGGATAGAACGCATCGCCAGATTTCACCGAGTGCAAAAAGTATAGCACAGCGGCTTCGCGCCCAACATGTCAGCGCTACAGAGCCAGCGTGCTGAAGCCATTCTTGATAACTGATTGTGACACCGAAGGTTCTTTTGAGACTCTGTAGTGACCGTCGCCTGGTAGCGTTTATCTATTCGGGAAATAGGCAGGAAGCGACTGGAATCATGGACGCCTCACTACCGACAGACGACACTGACATCGAGCCCGCAACGAATGCCCCACTGGACATTCTGGCTCTGCTCACTGCTGTCGCTGCCGCCGCTACGGTGGCAGTGCACCACCCCATCACTGACCAAATAACGCAGACCGCTTCCAGAGAGATCAACAAGACCCAGACTCTTCTGGCCACCTGGCTGGATTCACTGGGCAAACCGAAATAGATACGGAATTCAACTTCAGGCTCTGCAAAGCCCACACCGTTACCCATACCGGGCTGCTCGCTTGAGCCGGACACACCTTCCACGGAACCTATGCTTGACATCTATTCGGAATATGCTATATTTCACGTGTCCCAAAGGAGGTGGCAAGAATGGCTCAGGCATATTGCTTCAAATGCAGGACCAAGGTCGAAATAAAGAATCCTAGGAACGTAACCTTGAAGAACAAACGACCGGCCACCAAGGGCATTTGTGCTAAGTGCGGAACGCTGGTGTCGAGGATAGGAAAGCAATAGGCAGAGGCCAAACCTATATATGTGCAGGAGGCGGTATTCTGCCGATCAGATCAACGGGAGCGGATTCTATCACATCAAGTATCTGCTGTTCGTCCAACCCGGCACCTTTTAAGATGCCTTTCGCCAATTCCTTCGTAAGTAGATCCGGGCTATCATGGGCATCTGAGTTCAGAAGCAGCTTCGCCCCCGCAGCCAACCCCACTCTGACGACATGACCGTTAGTCAGGCAATGTCCCTTTCTAGCACTTATCTCGAGAGACACGCCGTTCGCTTTGGCCAGGATGGCCTCCTCCAGAGAAAGCAAGCCGGGATGAGCCAGGATATCAACATCCTTCGACTGGACAGCCGCCATATTTGTACCCGGCTCCACCGGTTCGACTATGGTCTCGCCATGCACCACCACGACGCTGGCGCCCAGATCTTTGGCCCGTCTGGCTGCTTCGGCGATCGCGTTGGGAGGTATATGGGTCAACTCCACCCCTGGAAACGCCAGAATATCCCAGTGCCTTCGGGCGACCATACAATCCTCAGCTACTTCCGTGATGATCCGTTCAAGGGAGCCAAGACCAACATGATCCGTCAGGGCAATGCCCTGATAACCCCGTTTGGACGCTCGGCGAATCAGCTCGAGGGGGGATAGAGCACCATCACTTAAGCAGGTGTGAGTATGGAAGTCGTAGATAGCACCTTGCCTCAGAATAGCCTATTAGTATATAACTATAGCATTGAGAAAGAGGGGCTCACAAGAAGGTGATGACTTGACAGCACAGGCTAAGCCGAGGTTCAAGAAAATCCTGGTGCCTTTGGATGGCTCTCAACTCGGTGAGGCTGCTGTCCCCTACGTGGAAGAATTGGCCTCTATAGCGGGTGCGGAGGTCATTCTACTGCAGATAGTCAGGCTACAATACGATTTGGCCCTGGTGGATGCACACGCATCGGACCTCGACCAGATATCCAGCGAATACGCTGCTCACGCTTCAGGAGCCGCACAGGAATACCTCGACTCCATAAAGGAGCGCCTCACACGCAAAGGCGTAGCAGTACAGACCCTCGTGGAGACAGGTTCGCCCGCCGAGAAAGTGGTCGCCTGCGCTAGAGAAAAGAACGTGGACCTCATCGCCTTATCTACGCACGGGCATCCCGGTATCGGTCAGCGCGCTCTCGGAAGCGTGACCTACAAAGTTCTTCATTATGCCGACAGACCGGTTTTCTTGGTGACGCCATCCGCCAGGGCAACTTCATGAAACCTGACAAAAGAAAAAGAGAGGTAGAGAAGTTGGGTAAGATAAACGTCGCTATCATAGGTGTGGGCAACTGCGCCTCTTCTCTGATTCAAGGCGTGCAGTTCTATCGCGATGCTGAGGATGACGCCATTATCCCAGGCTTGAGGCGCCCCAACCTTGGTGGCTACCACATCAGGGATATCGAGTTCGTAGCTGCTTTCGACATAGACAAGAACAAGGTGGGCAAAGACCTGTCAGACGCGATATTCACCTTCCCTAACAACACTTTCAAGTTCTGCGACGTGCCTCCAATCGGCGTCAGAGTCAATCGAGGCATGACGCATGACGGACTGGGCAAGTATCTTTCCAAGATGGTCACCAAAGCGCCAGGCTCAACGGCCAACATCGTCAGTCTCCTGAAGGAAAGCGGCACCGATGTCGTAATCAGCTACCTGCCTGTCGGCAGCGAAGCAGCCACCAAGTGGTATGTGGAGCAGGTTCTGGATGCAGGCTGCGGCTTCATCAACTGTATTCCTGTTTTCATAGGCCGCGAAAACTACTGGCAAGGGAGATTCGCTGAAAGAGGACTACCCATTATTGGGGACGACATAAAATCTCAGTTGGGCGCCACTATCACTCACCGGGTCCTGACCCGGCTCTTTCGCGAGCAGGGCGTCAAGCTTGAACGCACATATCAGCTGAATTTTGGCGGCAATACCGACTTCTACAACATGTTGGAAAGAGAGAGACTGGAGTCAAAGAAGATCTCCAAGACCAACGCGGTCACCTCCCAGTTGGACTATCAGCTTGAACCGGACAACGTGCACGTGGGTCCGAGTGACTATGTGCCCTGGCTGACTGACCGCAAGTTTTGCCATATTCGTATGGAGGGAACCACTTTCGGTAATGTGCCGCTTAACCTGGAACTGAAACTAGAGGTATGGGACAGCCCCAACTCGGCCGGCATCGTCATCGATGCCATAAGGTGCTGTAAGCTGGCGCTGGACAGGAAACTGAGCGGTTCTCTGGTGGTACCATCCGCCTGCTTCATGAAGTCTCCGCCTATTCAGTTCTCCGACGATCAGGCACGCCGAATGCTGGATGATTTCATCGCTGGAACGAACAGCGATACCCTGCCTGCAGGGGAGTAGCCGGGAAGCAACCTTTGGTTTCCATGCCATGAATATTGGGTTGGTTTCTCCCTACGACTATGCGTACCCCGGAGGGGTCAATACCCACATCTCCAACCTGGCCATGACCCTGGCCAAGATGGGTCACCACGTACGAATCCTGGCCCCTTGCTCCAGCAAGAAGACTCTCCCCACCAATGCCGACATCATCCCGCTGGGCAGGACAATTCCATATCCGTCTAATGGTTCGGTAGCCAGGCTGACTCTGTCCCTGTGGCTTATACCGAAGATCAGAGGTATCCTGGAACAAGAGAATTTCGACATCCTGCACTTTCATGAACCTTTGTTTCCTTCGCTTCCCTGGATGGTTCTGCCCCTGTCGCACTCCATCAACGTAGCCACCTTTCATGCCTACTATAAGCGCTCCATCGGTTACTCGATGTGGAAGCCGTTGCTGAACAGGTTTTACAGCAAACTTGACGGCAAGATAGCGGTGTCCGAGCCAGCGCGTAGATTTGTCTCCAGGTATTTTCCCGGTGAGTACAGAGTAATTCCTCACGGCATCGACCTGGAGCACTTTTACACAGAGGTTGAGCCGATGCCGCAGTACCGCGACGGCAGGCTCAACATACTGTTCGTGAGTCGCCTTGAAGAGAGGAAGGGAGTCAGATATCTTCTGAATGCCTACAAGCTAGCCAAGAAAGAATGTCCGCCATCACGGTTGATTCTGGTGGGACCGGGGGAAAGGTCGCGGCAAGAGTACGCCAGATGGGTCAGGGCGGTGAAACTGGACGACGTTATTTTCACGGGCCGCGTATCCTACACAGATCTTCCCCGCTACTACCACACCGCTGACATCTTCTGCATGCCGGCCGTAGGTCAAGAGAGCTTTGGTCTGGTATTACTTGAAGCTATGGCCGCCGGCAAACCCATCATAGCCACCAACATAGAGGGCTACGCCAGCGTAGTGAGCGATGGCGCGGAGGGTCTACTGGTCAAGCCCAGAGACTCGAGGGATCTGGCCGACACGCTAATAACGATGGCTAACGACCCTGACCTGAGACGGGAGATGGGATTGAAAGGTAAAGAAAAGGCTCTAGCCCACAGTTGGCAAACCATTACTCAGAGAACTGTCGACTTCTATGAGGAGCTGGCCGGGAGGAAAGCTGCTGGCTAGTCTTCCTGAGGCGCGACACCTGCTGGCAAGATATTTCACCGGACCTGTGGTCAAGATCCTTTCCCGGACGCAAATAACCCCCAACAGCCTCACGATCACGGGCTTCCTGGTAAGTGTAGGAGCGGCCGCAGCGATAGCTGAGAGTCTTCTGCTGGTCGGAGGCCTGCTGGTGTTGTTTGCCGGGCTTTTCGACCTCCTGGATGGTCCCCTGGCCCGTACCAAGGAACAGGTGACCAAATTTGGAGCTATCCTGGATTCGAGCCTGGATCGGCTCTCAGAAGCGGCCGTGCTGCTGGGCGTACTGATTTACTTCGTTAGCGCTGACCACAGTTGGGGTCCGGCGCTGGCATTCGCCGCCCTCATAGGTTCGTTCATGGTTAGCTATACGAGAGCCAGGGCCGAGGGACTGGGGGTCGACTGCGAAGTTGGCTTCTTCACCCGCGCCGAGAGAGTGGTGGTCCTGGCCGCGGGTCTTATCATCGGCCAATGGTTAGAAAAAGCGATACCAGTGGTTCTGGCACTTCTGACGGCACTCTGCCTGCTTACCTTCGTCCAACGACTGGTCCATGTTCGAAGACTAACCGGGAAGAGTCCTGAGGCATGAGCAACTGCCGTTACCCAATGCAGCGCACAGCGGCAACATCCGGCCGGCCGAATTGACACCGTCTATGAGCCGAAAGCAACCACCGGAATTGGAGGCGTGGAGGCATTGCGCCCGATCTGGTGTTGGTCTACTATTTGGAGGGAATATGCGAGGTTCAGTAACCGGTCCAGTCTGTGAGGATGTATGCCGATAATTGCTATTGTTGGAGCACAGTGGGGAGACGAAGGAAAAGGCAAAATAGTTGACCTTCTGGCAGAGAACGCAGATTTGGTGGTTCGCTTTTCCGGAGGCCCAAACGCAGGCCATACAGTCTACAACCCGCTGGGGAAATTCAGCCTGCATCTAGTGCCATCCGGAATCTTCTATCCTCACACAACATGCGTGATCGGTAACGGGGTAGTAATCTCTCCTAATGTGCTTTTGCAGGAACTGGAACAGCTCTGGGAGACGAATCTCGACACTTCAAGGCTGTTCATCAGCACAAGGGCCCATCTCATAATGCCTTACCATCTTCTGCTGGACAAGCTTGAGGAAGAAGCCCGGGCATCCAAGGCCCTGGGAACGACCCGCAGCGGAGTAGGCCCCGCTTATGCCGACAAAGCCGCGCGGCTGGGGATAAGGGCGGGCGATCTGCTGAACAAGGACGACTTGCTGAACAAACTCCGGGTAGTGCTGGCGCATAAGAACGCCATTCTTACTCATGTCTACGGGGTTGAACCCCTTGCGGTGGAAGAAGTATACCAGCAGTACCGCGACTATGCCGACCGCCTGACGCCATTTATCCGGGAAACCGAGCCGCTGCTACACGAAGCCCTAAGAGACAAGAAGGTCATCTTACTGGAGGGGGCGCAAGGGACACTTCTGGATATTGACTTCGGCACCTATCCCTTCGTCACTTCCTCCTCCGTAGTTGCTGCCGGGGCTTTGGCCGGAACCGGCCTCGGCTCATCGAGAATCGACTACATTCTGGGTGTGTTGAAAGCCTACACCAGCAGAGTCGGCGCAGGACCCATGCCCACAGAACTCAATGACCGAACAGGAGAGTTGATTAGGGAAATTGCCCATGAATACGGTGCAACCACGGGGCGACCCCGGCGCTGTGGCTGGTTTGATGCGGTGGCCAGCCGATATAGTGCCTCGGTAAACGGCTTCAGCGGGCTGGCTCTGACTCGCCTGGACGTGCTTGACAGCTTTGACTCAATCAAGATATGCACCTCATATCAAGTGGAAGGCAAGGCTATCCATCAGTTTCCCAGCAGCTCAGCGGTACTGGAACAGTGTCAACCAGTTTACGAGGAACTGCCGGGATGGCAGACGCCAACTACCCAGCTGAGGCGCTTTGAGGATCTCCCAGAGCCGGCCCAAGCATACGTGAAGAGGTTGGAGGAACTCGTCGGATCCCCCATTGATATCATCTCGGTGGGATCCCGGCGTGAAGAGACGATAATAGTGAAACCGCCTATCCAATGCTGCAACCCAATTGAGAACCGGCGAGGACCGGCCTAGACACTCCAGGATTGTCTCAGGGGTGCCTGCGTCATGGAGAGAGTGATCTCGGGGCAAATCAAGGAAGAAGATGTCGTTCTGGACAGCAGCCTTCGTCCGCGACGTCTAGCTGAATACATCGGTCAAGACAAAGTCAAAGAAAGCGTCAGAATTGCGATTGCCGCCGCCCAGGCAAGAGAAGAGTCTCTGGATCACATGCTCATCTACGGGCCGCCCGGCCTGGGCAAGACCACACTGGCGCATATTGTGGCTGCCGAGAACGGGGCCAGCATCAGGATCACTTCAGGGCCAGCCGTAGAACGCCCGGGAGACCTGGCCGCCATCATTACCAACCTGCGAGAAGGCGACATCCTGTTCATCGACGAGATCCACAGACTGCCGAGGGTCGTGGAAGAGGTGCTCTATCCGGCCATGGAGGACTATGCTCTGGACATTGTCATAGGCAAAGGGCCTGGAGCCAAGAGCTTGCGGCTGCACCTGCCCAAGTTCACGCTTATTGGAGCTACCACACGTTTCGCCATGCTCAGTCCGCCGTTGCGTGACAGGTTCGGCGCCATCTTTCGCCTGGATTTTTACGATCAAGATGCCATGGAAGCCATAGTCCAACGTTCTGCCAGGATTCTCAAGGTAGAGACGGAGCAGGATGGACTGAGGGAGATTGCCTGCCGTGCCAGAGGGACACCCAGGGTAGCCAACCGGTTACTCAAGAGAGTCCGAGATTACGCCCAGGTAATGGCAACCGGGAAGATTACCAGAAAGGTGGCCATCGCAGCTTTGGAGCAACTCGAAGTCGACAGGGTAGGGCTGGACCAAGTCGATCACAAGGTTCTCCGTACGATACTGGAGAAATTCGATGGTGGCCCGGTGGGTCTTGATACCATAGCCGCCTCCATCAGCGAGGAGGCAGATACTATAATGGACGTGTACGAACCCTATCTCCTACAGTTAGGCTTCCTGGAAAGGACCCCCCGGGGAAGGGTGGCTACCCGCCTGGCGTACGAGCATCTGGGAATACCCGATCGAAAAAGACAATCCCCCCAGCAGCCTCTGCTCTAATATGGAGAACTCTCTGCTCCTGCACACTTGTTGCGCCCCCTGTGCCAGTGGCTGTCTTGACCACTGGAGAGAGAAGGGATTTGAAATCACTCTCTTCTGGTACAATCCAAACATCCATCCGTTCACGGAGCACAAGCGGCGACTGCAGGCAGTGGAGCAGTACTCTTCGCAAATGCAGCTGCCGCTCATCGTCGCCGAGGGATATGACATGATCAAGTACTTCCGGGCTGTTGTCGGGCGTGAAAGAGAGCGATGCCGGTACTGCTTCGATTTACGTCTCAGTGTTGCGGGAGAAGTGGCCAAACAAAGAGGATTCCGAGCCTTCTCTACAACACTGCTGATCAGCCCTTATCAAGAGCAAACAGTGCTCAAAGAAGTCGGTGAGGCCATAGAGCGCAAGGAGAGGATTCGATTCGTCGGCGAGGACTTGCGATCATGCTTCAGCGAATGCCGCAGGATCAGTCAAGAGTTAGATCTCTACAGGCAGAAGTACTGCGGGTGCGTTTACAGTGAATGGGAGCGGTTCGGCAAAGTCAAGATATAGCTCATTGACCCGGCCCCGCTCGCTACTTCAGAAGTCTCTTCTTACTAGCCACCGACGACCTGACGGCCCTGACGATTTCTTCGGCTGACAGCCCATAACGCTGCAAGAGTTGGTCCGGGGTGCCCGATTTCGCGTACACATCTTTCATGGCGACGAACTCCATAGGCACAGGACTGTGCCGCACCACAAACTGGGCCACCCTGCTTCCCAGACCGCCATGTTGGAGATGCTCCTCAGCAGTTATGATGGCACCTGTTTCAGCGGCCGCCTGAGAGACAGCCTCCTCATCGAGCGGTTTGACCCAGGGCATATGGAGAACCCGGCACTCTATGCCTTCTTGAGCCAGACTGTCGGCTGCCTCAAGAGCTCTGGCACTCATCAAGCCGGTAGCCACAATGGTAGCATCATACCCCTGCCTGAGAACCACCGCTTTGCCGTAGGTTAGTTGATAAGTATTATCGAATAGTCTCGGTACCTTGGGCCGCCCCAAACGTATATAGAACGGGCCAGGAAGGGCACATGCCATTCTGACGGCCAGCTCCGTTTCAACGTCATCAGCCGGCACCAGTACAGTGAACCCGGGAAGCGCACAAACAAGAGCCAGATCTTCTATAGAGTGGTGAGAAAGGCCGTCTTCCCCCACGCTGATGCCCCCGTGGGTGGCGATCACCTTCACATTCGACCGTGGTTGGGAAATGCAGATACGCAACTGATCGAAGCAACGGCTGCTGGCGAATACAGCAAATGTGCTGGCCACTGCCGTCTTGCCCGAAGCCGCCAAGCCGGCAGCGATGCCCATCATATTCTGTTCTGCTATGCCACAGTTGAAGAACCGTTCGGGAAACTCTCTGGCGAAGTATTGGGTCATAGTCGACTTGGACAAGTCGGCGTCCAGAACAACCAGATCCGGATTCTCCTTTCCCAGCAACGCCAGGGTTCTGCCATAGGCTTCTCTGGTCGAGCTCAGTTCCCGCAACTTCAACTTATTCCAGTTCCCTCAATGCCCTCGCTGCTTCCCCGGCACTGGGGGCCTTGCCATGGAAATCAGGGTTATTCTCCATGAAACTCACGCCTTTGCCCTTGACAGTGTGAGCAACGATGACACTGGGCTTGCCTTTCGGTGACCCAGTCTGACCGAAAGCCTCTTGGATTTCGGGAATATTATGGCCATCCACCTCCATGGCATGCCATCCAAAGGCCTGCCACTTCTCTGCCAGGGGTTCCACATTCATTATCTGCTTATTCCACCCGTCCAACTGGATCTTGTTGTGATCGATAACCGCTATCAGATTGTCCAGGTTGAAATGGGCCGCCGCCATGGCCGCTTCCCATACCTGTCCTTCGTCGCACTCTCCATCGCCCAGCAGAACATAAACGCGATATCCCAGGCCATCCAGACGAGCGGCCAGAGCTGTCCCGATTCCAAAAGACAAACCCTGTCCCAACGATCCGCAGGTCATTTCCACTCCCGGACAAATCTTGTCGGGGTGTCCCTGGAGTCGACTGTCGAGTTTTCTGAGAGTGCCCAACTCGGTTGTGGGGAAGTATCCGGTTTCAGCCAGAGCCGCGTACAGTAGAGGGGCAGCGTGGGCCTTACTCAGGATGAAGCGATCGCGTTCCGCCCATTCCGGTTCAGTTGGTCTGTGTCGCAGTACCCTGAAGAACAGCGTAGCGACTATCTCTACGGAGGAGAGAGACCCCCCAGGATGACCACTCCCTGCAGTCGCCGTCATGTTGATAATGTGACGACGTAGGTTTCTGGCTATCAACTGCAGTTCCCGGTCGGTCCTTTGTGCTTCTATCACGAAAGGAAGCGCCTCAGCTAGTGGTACAAATCATTGGAAGAGGAGGTCTCTGAGCATCCAACGTCGTTGATCAGAAAGTGCCGTCTCGTGAAGCGAATTATACTCTAATGATTTGTCCGGGGGCAATTCGCGAAGGTGGGTCCTCGGCCGCATGTCGTTATGGTAGAATCAAAGCTAACGGATATAGATCATGCCTTACGTTGTGCGACGGATGACACAGGAAGACATACCTCAAGTCAGCGGGATTGACAGAGAGGCATTCCCAACCGAGTGGCCACCACCTTCTTTCCGGAGAGAACTCAGCAGCCATATGGTGCGCTACCTGGTGGCCGTGGAAGAGAACCACCGGAATGATGAATCCCAGTCTATCGAGGACATGCCCAAAGGCCGGTTTGTCGCTCTGTTCTCCAAGGTAAGTGACCTGGTTACGCGCCGGCAACTCTCGAGCGATTCTGCCCAAGACAGAATCGTCGGCTACGTCGCTATATGGTTGATGGTAGATGAATCACATCTCACTTCCATAGCGGTTAAGAGAGACCGTCAGCGACAGGGTGTAGGAGAACTTCTGCTACTCTCAGTTACCAGGCTCTCAATTGAAATGAAGGCTCAGGTGATGACCCTGGAGACTCGCGTGTCAAATACTCCAGCGCAAGCACTATATGAAAAGTACGGATTCAAGAAGGTAGGGCTGAGACGTCGCTATTACTCGGACAATCGGGAAGATGCTTTAATTATGACTACGGACAGTCTCTCTTCGGCTGCCTTTCGGTCCAGACTTAGTGAACTCGAACAGAGATACTGCGAGAGATATGGGGCACCAGAGCTTCGTTTGCAGCTGGCAGATTCGCCGGCATAATATATCTGAGGAGCCGGGGAAAGACTAGCCGTATTCGTAGCATATCCCGAAATGACCCCTAGGATAGGACCAGTCTAAGGCCTCCTCACCACAGGAAATGTGGCAACTTCCGCACTCCAGGCAGCCCTCATGGCTGAAGCTTATCCGGCCATCGCGTTCTTTGAAGCATTCCGCCGGACAAACGTACAGACAGACCCGTTGCTGGCATTGCCGGCACTTCTCCTCGTTCAGCCGAATATGCGTCTCGGAATAAACTTCGTATTGATTAAGGGCCAGTCTTTCTTCCATAGTCAAGCCAGTCATACCGCTCTCCTGGCCGCCATGACATCTTTGACCAATTGCCACGCTGACGTTTTCCTCTTCACCTCCTCAAGGCCCAGCTGCCAAACTGTCCTCTTCGCCTTTCCGTCCACTGTAAAGAGCCTTTCTGCCAGACTGCAAGCCAATTCCGGATAGACGCTGTAGATACGCTGGTTCTCCAGGAACCGGGGGGCCTTCTTGAAAGTCTTCAGGTCCTGCATAACAAAGCTGCCTGCCAGAAGGTCTGTATAAGCGGACAGGGTCTTACTGGTGTAGTCACCCTTCTGCCGCGCCGTCTTCACCGCCTCTGCAGCGGCCATGCCCGAAGCCACGGCAAAGTTGAGGCCTTCCAAAGACCTCCCGGTTGCCAGCACCAGGGCCGCAGCGTCGCCGGTGACCAGGAGGCCGTCAGCACAAAGCCGGGGCACCGCAGTCAGTCCTCCCGAAGGCACCAGATGAGCAGAATACTCCACAGTGGTCCCACCCTTGATCAATGCCCTGACCGATGGGTGTTCCTTGAATCCTTCCAGAAGTTCTACACTCCTCAACCTGTTGTCAATCAGCGCTTTCAGCTGCACCACCACACCGAGTGATATCGTATCCTTGTTGGTATAGATGAAGCCTCCACCATGCACTCCCCGAGTGCAATGACCCAAGAAGTGGATGGCCGTACCATCATTTTCATCCAGGTTGAAGCGTTCCTCTATCAATTCGCGCGGCATTTTGATGATTTCCTTAACGCCCTGATTGACGTTTGCGGGACTCAATTGCACACCCAGACCGGCTTTCTTGGCCAGAACAGAATTGACGCCATCGGCAGCAACTACGACAGGAGCGGGGATGGAGTCGCCGCCGGCTATCACCCCGGCTATCCGCTGCCCGTCCCAAAGAAGATCGTCCACCGGAATACCGGTGATCACCACACCCCCAGCTTCTTCCACCTTGCCGGCAAACCAGCGGTCGAATTTCGCCCGAAGCACCGTGAATCCGCTACTGGATGTCTGTTCGAGCCCCTTCGAATCAAAGTCTATCGACACGGCTGTTCTATGAGAAAGAAAAGTCACCACGTGACGGGTTACCCTTCGCTCCACCGGAGCTTCTTTCCAGAACTCCGGAACCAACTCATTCAGCGCAGCGCCATAGAGCACTCCGCCGGTTACGTTCTTCGCGCCAGCGAATCTGCCTCGTTCTATTAGAAGGACACTCAGTCCGTTTCTGGCCAGAGAGAGCGCCGCAGCGCAACCTGCCGGGCCTGCTCCTACGACGATTGCATCGAATTCGTCCTTCATTGCTGTCTAAGTATAGTTAGCGGTCTTCCGTGCTGCAACCGTAATGGCAGTGGCGGTCTTCCCCGATTGGCCACACAGGCGGCTACGGGTACTTGCACCTATTCGAACAAAGCATTTAGAATTACACGCGACCAACGGAGGTAAGGCAGAGCAGCAGCA
>Ga0207752_1000370_pt1 | contig 21178 bp, 16 predicted proteins | sample Pon2CUnioCityCA_6_FD_187272 | JGI IMG/M metagenome (GOLD analysis project Ga0207752, IMG submission 187272) | Marine sediment microbial community from Union City, CA, USA - Pond 2C Sediment 2 (SPAdes) | ecosystem: Environmental > Aquatic > Marine > Intertidal zone > Salt pond sediment ...
AGACAGAGAGGGTCAGCCCTCAAAATAGCAATTAGCGGAAAGAGACGCCACAAGGAAACGCGGACTGGCGAACGTTCTCTCCCGTGCGTCGACATTCGACCTCCAATCCAACCACGCAATCAGCCGCCTTTCTCTTGTGGACGTGTTAAACACTTGGTCTTGTCGGTGGGGTCCTTTGAACGGCGCGTTCATCTTGCGGCGTTGTTGTGGGAGAAATCCGTGTGGTGAGGCGGGACATCGGGCGTATAATGCGGGGATGAATTCACGAGAGCGTATGCAGGCCGCGATGAGTCACGCCGAGCCGGACCGGGTGCCGGCGATGTGTCAGCTCGCGCTGGGCCATTATTTTCTTCACTGCGAGCGGTCGCCGTCGGAGATCTGGTTCGACAGCGAGACTTTTGCGAACGCGCTCGTCGAGCTGCAGCGGAGGTATCGGTTCGATGGGATTCTGGTCAACCTCCCGGGCCGGCCGCCCGACTGGCGCGACAGGATCGAATCGCGTGACACGCTCGACGGCAAAGAGCGCGTTCGCTGGCGGTCGGGGTTTGAGACGGTCGTGCCGCCCGATGATAATCCGCAGACGTTTGGGGCCGGCGGTGCACTCCTACCCCGCGCGCGATGCGAATCGGTCGACCTGAGTGATCCGCGCACGTACCGGTTGGCCGGCTACGTCTGGAATACGTGGCATGTGCCGGAGCTGTGGGGACTCGATCCGCAGGCGGATCTGGCCGATCCGACCGCCTACCCGGTGTGGTTCACCGCCGCCCTTCGGGCCGTCCGACGGCTGGCGCCGGATGTCTCCGTGCACGCCGAGGTGTTCTCGCCCTTCACGCATCTGATGGAGCTGTTCGGATACGAGCAAGGCTTGCTCGCACTCGTCGACGCGCCGAGGACGTGTCACGAGGTGCTGGGCGTGTTCACGAGGCATGTGCTCGCGCAGGTGGGGCTGTACGCCGCCTGCGGGCCGGATGCAATCCTGGTAAGCTCGGCCTTCGCCGGCGCGGGGTTCATCAGCCGAGCGATGTACAGCGAGTTCGTCATGCCGTACGAGGACGAGGTGTTCCGCGCCATACGTGAGCACGGGCTGAAGTCCTACGTCCACACGTGCGGCGCGATCGGCGACCGGCTGGACCTGATGGCGCAGACGAGCGTCGATGGGATCGACACGCTCGACCCGCCGCCGCTGGGCACGGTGGACTTAGCCGAGGCGAAGGCTCGCTACGGCCGGCGATTCTTCTTCAAGGGCAACCTCGACGCCGTCAACGAGATGCTCAACGCCGACGAGCCGACCTTCGAGCGAGCGGTGCGCGACAGGCTGCGGGTCGGCAAGCCCGGCGGCGGCTACATCCTGTCCTCGGCCTGCAGCGTCGCCCCGCACGTCGATCCCGACCGTCTCAGCAAGCTCGCGCAGCTCGCGGAGACACTCGGCCAGTATTAGCCCCACCGCCCTACCGCTCCGCCGCACGGCGAATGTCGACGCCGTGAAGCCCTACTAACCGGGTAGGATTCGCGAAATTCGTGCAACACTTCAGGACCCCAAACGCCGAAATCCGAAAATTTTTTTATTCCTGTGCCGGCAAAGACTTACAGCGTCGCCCGCCTTCCGAAGACCCCACTTTTTCGCGACATTCGTGCAACTTCGCGCCATTTATGGAGGCGCATGTTTTTTTGCGACGGCCTCCGCAAAGGTACGCTGATGCAGGAAAAGCCGACTGCGAGACAGTGCCGCCACTGCTACTTCTGTCGCGACGTGGCGGGCACGCTCTGCTGCGTGAGGAACCCACCGGCGCCCGACCCCGGGACCGGCGCGGCCCGCTGGCCGCACGTCCGCCCGACCGACTGCTGCGGCTGCTTCCGCTACGCCGACGGCCGCCCCATCGACGCCGACCACGGGCCCCGCAACGCCCTGCCCGTCCACACCGACGACGCCGGCGACTACTGCAAGATCCCGCTCACCCAGGGCCGCTTCGCCAAGGTCGATCCGGAGGACTACCTCTGGCTCGCGCAGTTCCGCTGGTGCTGCAAGGCCGACGCGGACGCCTGCTACGCGGTGCGGCACATCCAGGTCGCCGGCCGCACCAAGCGGATCTACATGCACCGCCAGATCATGGACACGCCGGGCGGCCTCGTCTGCGACCACGTCAACCACGACGGCCTCGACAACCGCAAGCACAACCTGCGCAACTGCACCGCCGCCCAGAACAACGCCAACCGGCGCTCGGCCCCGACCGCCTCCTCGCAATACCTCGGCGTCTCCTGGGACAAACGCCGGCGAATCTGGGTCGCCCACATCAAGAAACACGGCGTCCCCAAGTACCTCGGCCGCTTCGAGGCCGAGGAAGACGCCGCCCGAGCCTACGACCAGGCCGCCTGGGCCCTCCACGGCGAATACGCCAACCTGAACTTCCCGCAAGAGTACCCCGGACACCCCGCCGCGAAGCCGCACAGCGACAAGGGATAGGTGACAAGTAACAGGTGAGAAGTGAGAAAATCGAAAAGGGAGAAATCCGAAAACCGAAATCCGAGACAAATCCGAATGGCCGAAACCGTAATGTCCAAAACCACCGGATGATTCTCTCGCTAAGCCGCGAAGGTCGCCAAGAACCGAGGACCAAGGATGGCCATTTCAACCGCGAAACACGCGAAATACGCGAATGTGACCCCAATAATCAATAATCAGTCATCCGTGATCAATGCAGAGGGCCGCTGATGAACACAGATGGACGCAGATAACGACACTGAAAACCACGAAGAGCGCGAAGGGCACGAAGGTTTGTTTCGACACCGATTTACGCAGATTCACACGGATTCACAAATCAACCATCATTCATCGATAATCAACACAAAGCTCGGATTTACGGGGATTTACGCCGATTCAATCATCAATAATCAATCATCCTTAATCAATGTAAGGGACACGAAGGAAACCCGAACCGCCAGCACGCCGAAACTTTGTGGCTTCGTGGCTTTGTGTGAGGCTGATTCGCTCGTCATTCCCGCGAAGGCGGGAATCCAGGGCTCCGTTGAACCGCGAAATACGCCAAATACGCGAATTTGACCCCAATAATCAATAATCCTTCATCCCTAATCAATGGAAGGGCCACAGAGCACACAGAGGACACAGAGCAGAGCATCAATCCATTCATCCCTAATCCATGGAAAGGGCCGCAGGGACCGGAGGACGGAGGACTGAGGACGGAAGGCAGCCGGAGCCAGGATTATCTCGCGCAGAGGCGCCAAGACGCAGAGAAATCAGCAATCATCAATCGAAGGGCCGCCTTCTCCCCCCAATAGTAAATAGTAACTCGTAGATGGTAAATTCCAAGGGCCTCCGGCCCTGTTTCCCCTCCCCGCAATCGTAAATAGTAACTCGCAAATAATAAATCCTCGGCCTTTTTGCCAAAAAAGCAGAAAACCGCCCACTTTCTTCTTGCCTTTACGACAAACGCCCAGGCAGAATATTATTTGGCGCATCCCGGAGAAGCAGTGTTGATGAAGCTGGCAGAAAGTGGTTTGAGCTCTGAGTGGGCGAGATGAGCGCAATGGGCTGTGAATCTTCGCAGGGTCGTGTTCACGCGCTCCCGCATGACGAGCTCCGGTTGACACGGGCCGAGGAAGTACCGGCTGGCTTCAGGTTCTCCGTGTGGAGATCGCAGAATGGGATATGAAGTCGATTTTCTGGCTGTAGGTGATGGTGAGAGAAGCGGCGACGCAATAGCCCTGCGATTTGGCGACCTCTATGGTGATCGGTCTCGCCAAACGGTGGTCGTGATCGACGGAGGATTTCATGATTCCGGTGAAAAGTTGGCCGAGCATATCGTGAAGTACTACAAGACTGATTTGGTAGATATCGCGGTCTCGACACATCCCGATGCGGACCATGTGGGCGGCTTGGCCATAATCATGGATAAGCTCAATGTTGTTTCTCTTTGGATGCACCTTCCCTGGAAACACGCGAACAACATCGAAGGCATGTTCTGTAACGGTAAGATAATGACGGCCAGCAATATCCGTGCTGAGCTAAGAGAATCACTTGAGTCTGTTCGCACACTTGATACAAAGGCGAGAGAGAAAGGAATCGCTGTTATCGAGCCTTTTGTCGGTGTGGTCGAGACAACGAAATCATTGTATGTGCTCGGGCCAACTAAGGATTTCTACGAGACAATGCTGCCGGGATTCCTCGCGACTGCAGGTTCGCGCGCAGACGGATTCATGCAGAGAGTGGCCGAGAAAGCCAAAGATTTCGTCACAAAAGTCGCAGAGGACTGGCGGTATGAGACTCTTGATGATTCAGGCGAGACGAGCGCGGAAAATGACTCAAGCGTGATTCTCCTTCTCTTGTGTGAGGGACATGCTGTTCTATTCACCGCTGATGCCGGAATACCGGCCCTCACCGAGGTAGTCGGCCGCCTGGATAGTGTAGGTTTTGACTACTCCAGCCTAGAACTCCTGCAAATGCCACATCACGGAAGCAAACGGAATGTTGGGCCCGCTCTTCTTGACCGAATCTTGGGGCCAAAGTTGGCTGAGGATACGCATCTGAGGAGTGCGTATGCCTCTTGTTCAGTAGGCGGCTCGCCAAAACATCCCTCAAAGAAAGCTGTGAATGCATTTCGTAGACGCGGAACGCCGGTGTATGTAACGCAGGGAAGAAATATTTGGCATCACCGCAATGCGCCAGCAAGGGCGGATTACGGTAGCATCAGTCCTCTCCCGTTCTACAACGAAGTTGAGGAGTGAACTGATGGATTTACAGAAGATGCTGGTTTACATTCCGGATGAGTACACACGCAAGGCCAGGTTGTATCCAGGGCTTATAGTCACTCTCCCACTCATTCTCTTGGCCGCTGCGTTGTTCCCTGGCGGCATCCCGGGTGGGAAAGTGCTCTTATCCTTATTCATGCTCTGTGGCGGAAGCATGCTGTTTGCGCAGGTGGGCCGTGACCTGGGCAAAAGAAAAGAACCATGGCTTTTCGACTTGTGGGGAGGGAAACCAACAACGCGTATGCTGCGTCACCGAGACGCATCTAACACCGAGCAGTTGTCTGTCAGGCACAAGGCACTGGCTCACCTGTGCACGGGTGTCCAAATCCCTACGGCGGAGGAGGAGAGGTTGGACAGCATACGTGCAGACAAAGTCTATGAAACTTGCGTTGCCATGTTGATCGAAAGAACAAGAGACAAGGAGAAGTTTCGTCTGTTGTTCGAGGAAAACTGCAATTATGGATTCCGACGCAATCTGTGGGGTATGAAACCCCTGGGGATCACGGCTTGCGTTCTTAGTTTGTGCGTGATAGTGATCCTTGGCCTCTCAACGTCGTTCGCCGCAGACAGACAGGTAACAGCCGACCTATATGTCTATGGCATTATGAGCGCGATCATGCTCCTCATGTGGATACGGTGGATTACCCCTCAATGGGTCCGCGTACCTGGTGATGCATATGCAGAGAGGCTGCTTGGGACCATTGAGGTGCTTGGGGGACACACTGTACACAGAGACCGGATCGAATAATGGGTGGCTTTCCCCCGTAATGACTACGCCGAGATAGTGTGTCGATATATGGAGGAGTACGCATGGCATAGTGAGAAACTCGCCATCCCACGTGGTCGTCACTATCTTCTGGTTGTTTGCCCATTTGTGTCTCACGATCTGGTTTTGTTGTATGCTGTAAGAGATCACACTGCTGCTTGTGCGTTGCTAGGTCAGCACAGGGCGACAAGATCAGTGCCATATGTCAAGAAGCCATGCGTGATACGAGCATTGACATACTGACTCGGTGTGAGGCTATCTTTCAGGAGCGACTGAGAAACGCGTGAACGCTAGATCGAGTGCCTTCCCCGCACGGCATGGGGGGGAGTGGGGGACAATTGTGAACACGAGCAAAGCCTTATCAAGACGGTCTCGGGAGTGTTGTCGCGGGCATTCCGAACATCTATTCGGCCCACATTGCTTGTTCCGATCACGAATTGAACACAGTGTCGGGAAATTCACTCGCATATATAAAGGACAACTGTGATGGGGCAATTCATTCAAGTCATAGATGTAGTTTCGCACATATCGGCCGCTCTGAGTACTCCCGCATTGACATTAGGTTTAGTCTACTTCGCATGGCGACAGCATAAGCTTGAACACGAGAGACATCTGTTATCGTTGACTGACAAGAGATGGGCCGTGCTCGTCGGCATGGTTCGTTTGGCTGGCTATCTCCATGCTGTGAGCGACGGTGCCCGTCTCGATGTCAACGCTGTCAGTACGCAAGTCAAGGAGTCTTGTTCCCTAATTGAGGCTGCACCCTATCTCTTCAAGCCACCCGAGGTCGCGTACCTTTTTGATTTTGCCCAAAAGGCCTACGAGTTGGAGACACTAAGCATCAAGTCCCAAGGTGAACGAACGCCGGAGATCAACACCCTTCTGACCTGGTTCGACAAGCAAGGGCCCGTTGTCTCCAAAACCCTTGATGAGTACGTGAACTTCTACGTGGTCTGATTGGAAGATAAGGATAATGGGGACGGAGAATATTAGGGACGGACCCTAGTTTCTCTAACCGCGTGGGCGTTTGAATTGACGATTGGCGCATGGGCGTTCTGCCTGCGGCGGGACAGTGATAAGCGTTTACATTGATTACGGATGATTGATTATTGATGATTTCTCTGTGCCCGTGTGTCCCCCGTAGTCAAGATGGTCGTTCTCCGTCCTCGGTCGCCGGTTCTTGGCGTTCTTTGCGGCTTCGCGAGAGAATCCCGGCTCCGGGCTACAGGAATTTGTCGATGAAGGCTTTGGGGCGAAGCACCTCAATGCCGGCGCAGCCGGAGACGGCCAGCAGGTGCCTGTCTCCACTGACGATGATTCGAGCCTTTGCCGCCAGGGCGCAGGCCAGAAAGATGTCGTCGTCAGGGTCATCGCAGACGGGCTCTGGAAGAGGTGCGGCCTGCACAATGTGCGAGTGGATGGCGATGAGATCGAGAAGTGGCAGGATATCGACGCCCCTGTACTTCTCGCTCAGGCGGATGGCTACCTGTCGATATTCAGCCAGGATTTCCAGGCACACGGCCAACTGAATCTTCCCGTCACGCCACGCCTGGAGAATCCGATAGGGCGACCCGCCAAAGAAGATGGCGGACATCAGGACGTTTGTGTCGAGGACGACTTTCATCGCTTCCTTCGCACGCGAGAGATCGTGGCTGAGACTTTTGACCGCGTCAGCCCTGCCGCTCGGGCCTGCGTTCGCGCCTTCTTGACGAGTCGGTCGAAGTCACCCATGGAAGGAGGCCGGACCATCTTCAAGATCACGACGTCATCCTCGCCGAGTACGATGAACTGTGTGCCCGTATCGAGTTCCAGCCGACGACGGATGTCCTCCGGAATCACGACCTGGCCCTTCGACGACATCCTGGTGGTGGATACCAATCCCATGCCATTGCCCTTTCAAGTTGTCTTACCAGTAAGATTATACCGCACCCACTATCGTTTGTCAAGCAGGTAAGATTGCCCATTGATAATCGACATTGATGATTGACTCCCGAACGTGCAAATCTGTGTGCATCCCTGGAATCCGTTTCTGAGAGAAGGTCCTCTTCGGGTCCATCCGTGTCCCCCGGCGGGTTCTTATCCTTGCCATCGGCGGCGGGTAAGGGGATAATGCGAAAAATGGGTCTTGCGCCCGGCCGGTGGGCCGGGATAGGAAGGGGCGCTTCTATGAAGATCTCGGGATGGATCTGTTTGGCGGTTCTGGTGGCGAGTGTCGCGGCCGCAGCGGAGAGGCAGCAGGATATTGTCTTGGCCGATTTCGAGGGCGGTACTTACGGGGACTGGCAGGTGACCGGGACGGCGTTTGGGCGGCGGCCGGCAAGAGGGACGCTGCCGAACCAGATGCCTGTGAGCGGGTATGAGGGACGCGGGCTCGTGAACAGCTTCTACGACGGGGACGACTCGATCGGGACGCTGACGTCGCCGGAGTTTGTCATCGAGCGGAAGTTCATCAGCTTCCTGATCGGCGGCGGGCGATATCCGGGCAGGACGTGCATCAATCTGCTCGTCGGCGGGCGGATCGTGCAGTCGGCGACGGGGCCGAACGACCGGCCCGGCGGGTCCGAGCGGCTCAACTGGCGCGTCTGGGATGTCTCGGCGTTGGTTGGGCAGAAGGCCCGGATCGAGATCGTGGACCGGTGCACGGGCGGGTGGGGACATATCACAGTCGATCATATCGTGATGAGCGACGAGCGGGCCTCGCTGGATCAGAGCCGGGAGTTCGTGGTGAGCGAGCGGTATTTGAATCTGCCGGTGAAGAACGGGGCGACGATGCGGCGGATGCGCGTGCTCGTCGGCGAGAGCATCGTGCGCGAGTTCGAGATTGAATTGGCCGAGGGCGAGCCGGACTTCTGGGTGTTTCTGGACCTGACGGCGTTCCAGGGCAGGACCGTGACGGTTCAGGTGGATAATCTGCCGCGGTATTCGCGCGGGCTTCGTTTGGTCGGGCAGGGGGACGAGATTCGCGCGGCGAGGAGGCTCTATCGCGAAAAGTATCGGCCGGGGTTTCATTTCACGTCGCGGCGCGGCTGGAACAACGACTCGAACGGGCTGGTGTTCTTCAAGGGCGAGTGGCACCTCTACTATCAGCACAATCCGTATGGGATCAAGTGGGGCAATATGCACTGGGGACACGCGGTGAGCGAGGACCTGGTGCACTGGAAGGAGCTGCCGATCGCGTTGTATCCGCAGCGGTTTGGGGACTGGTGCTTTTCGGGTAGTGCGGTGGTGGACGTGGACAATACCGGCGGGTTTCAGGAGGGCGGCGAGCCGGCGATCGTGGTCGCGTATACGAGCACGGGACGCGGGGAGTGCATCGCGTACAGCAACGACCGGGGGCGGACGTTCGCCGAGTTTGAGGGCAATCCGGTCGTCGAACACAAGGGGCGGGATCCCAAGGTGATCTGGTACGAGCCGGGGGGGCATTGGGTGATGGCGCTGTATCATGAGGTCGACGACAAGCGGACGATCGCGTTCTATACGTCGAAGGATTTGAAGGCGTGGGAGTTTGCGAGCTTGATCGACGGGTTTTATGAGTGCCCGGAGCTGTTCGAGCTGGCGGTGGATGGGGACGCGGGGAATCGCAAGTGGGTGCTGCATGCGGCGGACGGAGATTATATGGTCGGGGCGTTCGACGGGCGGGTGTTTACGCCGGAATCGGGCAAGCACAAGTTCAGCCACGGGAACTGCTTCTATGCGTCGCAGACGTATAGCGGCGTGCCGGCGGAGGACGGGCGGCGGATTCAGATTGCGTGGGGGCGCGTCGAGATGCCGGGGATGCCGTTCAATCAGATGATGCTGTTTCCGGTCGAGCTGACGCTGCGGACGACGGGCGAGGGGGTGCGGCTGGCGGCGCGGCCGGTGCGCGAGATCGAGCGGCTGCACGAGACGAGCCGGAGCTGGGAGGATCTTACCGTGCCGATGGGACGCAATCCGATCCCCGGCGTCGAGGGCGAGTTGCTGCACATCCGGGCCGCGTTGCGAACCGACGGTGTCGAGAAGCTCGGCTTTGTCATTCGCGGGACGGAGGTAGTGTACGATGTGGGCGAGCAGCGACTGGCCTGCCTGGATAAGACCGCCCCGGTCTCGCCGGTTGAGGGTGTGCTCCGGCTGGAATTGCTGGTGGACCGCACCTCGATCGAGATTTTTGCCAACGACGGGCGGGTCTACATGCCGATGGGCGCGACCTTACCGGACGATAACAAATCCATCCAGATACTTGCCGAGGGCGGCCCGGCCGGAATCGAATCCCTCGAAGTCCACGCGCTGCGCTCGATTTGGCCCTGAAGCGCCCCTCGCCAATGGCCGATGATAGGCAAAGGCTCAGGTGAACCATCATCGGGCTCGCCCCGCCAACGACACGCGCACGAAAAAAGCGGGTGGCGGGAATCGAACCCGCGTGGCCAGCTTGGAAGGCTGGAGCTTTACCTCTAAGCTACACCCGCGCGCCGGTTGAATACTCTGTGCCAAGGGCGTATAATCAGAGTTTCGCATTACGACCTACCTTAGATAGTGCAGGTGGCTATGTCAAGGAAAATGAAGATATCCGAGCGTGCGGCGGGGGCGAAGGCGGCCTCGATCCGGCTGGCGGCGGTCAAGACCGACGTGAAGAACGCGGCCCTGACCGAGATCGCCAGAGCCCTTCAGGAGCGTAGCGCCGAGATCGTCGCGGCGAACGCCCGCGACCTCGCGGCGGCCCGCAAGGCCGATCTCGCGGCCCCGCTGCTCAAGCGCCTCAAATTCGACGACGCCAAGCTCGCCGACGTCTGCGCGGGCCTGCACAGCCTCATCCGGCTGCCCGAGCCCGTCGGCCGCACTCTCAGCTCCATCGAGCTCGACGACGGCCTCGAACTCTACCGCGTCTCCTGCCCCATCGGCGTCATCGGCGTCGTCTTCGAGTCCCGCCCCGACGCCCTCGTCCAGATCTCGACCCTCTGCCTCAAGAGCGGCAACGCCTGCCTGCTCAAGGGCGGCAGCGAGGCGGCCCACACCAACCGCATCCTCGCCGAGACCATCGCCCTCGCCAGCGAATCCGCCGGCCTGCCCGCCGGCTGGATCCAGCTCCTCGAGACCCGCCAGGACGTCGCCGAGATGCTCGCCCTCGACGAGCAGATCGACCTGATCGTCCCCCGCGGCTCCAACGAGTTCGTCCGCCACATCATGACCCACACGAACATCCCCGTCCTCGGCCACGCCGACGGCATCTGCCACGTCTACGTCGCCGCCGACGCCGACCTCGACATGGCCGAGCGGATCGTCGTCGATTCCAAGTGCCAGTACGTCGCCGTCTGCAACGCCGCCGAGACCCTGCTCGTCGACGCCGCCTGCGCCGACGCCTTCCTGCCCCGCGTCAAGGCCGCCCTCGAGGCCCAGCACTGCCGCCTCAAAGGCTGCCCCCGCACCCGCGCCGTCATCGACTGCGAGCCCGCCACCGAAGCCGACTGGTCCACCGAGTACCTCGACCTGATCCTCTCGATCAAGGTCGTCGACGGCCTCGACGCCGCCATCGAGCACATCAACCGTTACGGCTCAGGCCACACCGACGCCATCGTCACCGCCGACAAGGAAAAGGCCGAGACCTTCATGAACCTCGTCGATTCCGCCGACGTCTTCTGGAACTGCTCCACGCGTTTCTCCGACGGCTACCGTTACGGCCTCGGCGCCGAAGTCGGCGTCAGCACCAACAAAATCCACGCCCGAGGCCCCGTAGGCCTCGACGGATTAGTCATCTACAAATGGAAGCTCCTCGGCAAAGGTCAAGTCGTCGCCGATTACACAGGCCCCGATGCCCGAAAGTTTACACATAAGAAACTCCGGTAGGAGCTTCGGCGATAAGTGAGAAGTGAGACGTGAGAAGTGAGAAGCTGGAGCGCAACCGGCGAGATATAGAGGCGTTAGTGAAGGATCCCATCTTACCTATCACATATCACCTATTGCGGAGGTGCATCATGGTTCAGCCCGGTTATACGGATTAGGGAAGATTCTTGCTCGCCTGTCAAAATAGGGTAGCGCCAGCTCTGAGCATCTGACATACTCTTGAAAAGACAGGACGACCTGTCGGATGCACATCAAGCTCCACCATCCGGAAGACCTGATGCGACTGCGCCAGCGCAGCCACCAAGAACGCGATGCCAAGCAGCGAAACCGCTATCGAGCTGTTCTGCTGGCTATTGAGGTCACGAATCTGTGCCACGGCGACTCTGAGGTAGCCCTGTCTCATACGTCCTCGCGATTGGCGCCGCTCTGGGCGTGCTTCTGAGTCGCCCAGGCGCGGCACTGCCGCACACCGTCTCACTACCACATGCGCCAGATGCCAAACAACCCGAATGCCACCGCGACTGCGAACACCCAGTCCGGCAATGACGCCATATGGGTATACAGAAACACGGGCAGAAGAATGACCGCGATGACACAGACTGCTCCCACGAGACAGGTACGGCGCTGGCGTCTAAGGGCGCGACGCACCGCGCCCATTTCGCCGATTCCGACTATGTCGGCAATCGCTTCAACAGGTGGCGCACCGACCCTGTTGGCCACGCGGCTGACCACGGCCGCGCGCGTCGCCTTGTCGAGATGGTCCAAGCATCCCTGTGGAAGGGGCACGAACCGATAAACCCATCGGCCGACAAACGATGCAATGAAGACAATCGCGGCCGGAAATCGCCAGTCGCTTAACACCTCACCTATACGTTGCCACATCATCGTTCTCCAGTCGGTACCCCAGACAGCCAAGGCTGCAGCGATGAGGATTCACAAACACACAATCCGCGATTGTTCAACTCGACAACCTGTACAGATCGACAGAATGCAATAGCCCACGAGGCTGAAAGTCATTCTTGACCAGTTCTAATCCCTTGGGCGCGCCCAGTGCCCCAAACACATCCGCGGTCACGATGATGCCACCCATGTCTCCGTAGAGATCAGCCTCGGAGCAAACGCGCGATACCTCAACCATCTTCGTGCCCACCGCCGACCCCTGGCCGCCAAACCGGCCGAATCCAACGTGGCCATATGATATGGCCACCCGGCAGGCAAACAAGCCCTGCCCGGACCGGCCCGGACCCAGTTCGTGCAGCTTGGGGCGCACGTCTGAATCGTCCCCGAAATTCGCCGTAAGCACGCGAGCCTGCTGTGCAAAAGCGACGGCGCGCTGGCAGACTTCCGCACGCTCTGCCTTCTCCTGTTCGACCCCAAACAGGGCGATGATGCCATCGCCCGTGAACTTATCGAAGAACCCCCTCCTTCTTTCCACCTCAGTTTGCAGCATGGTCGCATACCTGCCAAATACGCCCGGGCGACTGGCGAAATCCAATGTCCCCAGTATCTGCGTGCTCCTGATCAGATCCACAACCACGATGGCCGCCGTACGCGTCTTGGGTTCCTCGGGAATCTGTATCCTCGACGCTCCTTCGTCGACTTTCGGAAGCGCCGTAAGACGCTCCACATCCTCCTTCCGTTTCTTGACCTCCTGTTCCAGGTTGTCGCGTTTTGTCTTTACGTCATCTAATTCCCGGTCCGTGTTCAGTACCAGCTTGAGCATCTCCATCGTCCAGGCGGTAAGTTCCTCGAACTGCTCCTTCTGCATGCTCGAATGCTGCTCGATCAGCGCTAGGTAGTAACAGAGGTATAGGCTGTTGCCGACCAGGGAACTCCTCTCGATCCTTCGGATTTCACGTTCTTCAACATACGCCAGCAAGTCCTTCAGGAACGGGTTGCCTGCGTTCATCGTCGTGATTTGCTGATATCGGGTGCGATCAGCATGGTTGGCGGGCTCGTCCAAGCCGTCGATCTTTCTGTCCTTCCAGTGTATCAGCATGGGCAGATCAGTCTTCGGTATCTTGCCTACTTTGACTTCGCCAACCGTCTCAGCGGTCTTTTCCTTGTAGCGCAACATATCCGTAGATACGAACTCGACAAATCTGAGCCAACGATCATGCTCAGCCGGTTCCAGCGGCTCGACAAAATCCACCCCAAAGCGGAACTCAACGTCAGATATGCTCAGCACGTCCTCGAACTCGTGCCCAATTGCGCCGAGCAGAGCCAAGTCGACATCGTTTTCCGGAACAATGATCGGATATGTCTTGTCCGCAAGCACCTTGCGAAACTCAGGAAGCTGCGCAGGAGGCACGACCCGGCTTACGCCGTGCAATTCGTGCTTTTCGCCGCTGTCCTTCCGTACCAGGGCCGCGGTAGGGGCCAGCTTCAGCAAATCGTTGAGACTGGCGTCATCGCCTGCCGGGTACGTCCTGGAGTAGGTGCGAAACGGGAGTATCCGGATCAAATCGGCGAACCAGATTGGGCGGGTCCCCTCGTACTTGGAGCGCTCCCTCAATAGCCCCACACGCAGATCGTGTCCGTGATCATCCAGAATGCTCTGTAACGTCTCCTTGTTCCTTTGTGCAAGCTCAACCAGGTAGCGCCGAAGGCACTCGCGCAGAGCGATTTGCAGATCGGTGTAGCTCTTGTCAAGGTGATCCAGGCCCGCGCGGTCCATCCTGGTCATCAACGATGGCGAGACAATCACTCCGCGGAAGAACCGGGCCCACTCCGGCAGAATATCAAAGTCATCGTCGCATACCCATATGCGTTTGACGAAAACCTCCAGGGTCTCCCGGGACGGCTTGCCAGGCTCGCGCGGAGCAGGCTTGGGAACGTATAAGACGCCCGTCGCGTCGATGTTGTGAACATCGCTCGTCAATTCGACATTGAGGGCGTCGATCGGATCGTTCAAACCTTCGCCAAAACGCCGTTTGAAGTAGGCGAGCTTGTCTTGTTTGCTGGGCTTCTTGCCCCGCTCCCATGGTGCGGTCTTCGCATTAACAGGCTTGAGGTTGCCCTCATCAGGACCCAGCATAACGTCAAATTGAAGAAGGTCGCAGTATTTGACCAGGATTCGTTCGGCGATCTCCAGGTTCAGCAGGTTACCACCTTTGACGGCCCACACCACATCGTCCTTGATCTCGGTCTTCTGTCGGTCCACATGGAGCACGATGCGCGTTCCCACCGCTGGCGTCTTTTCTCGGTCTGACTTGATCTCGTACCATCCCTCCTTCTCACCCTCATCAAACGTACAACAAACGGGATCGCAGCCTTCCTTGTGCGAGTAAATCTCAATCCGGGTGCTGATCATCGTGGAGGCAATGAAGCCGAAGCCAAAGTATCCAACCACGTTCTTCAGCATCTCAGGATTCGCAACGGTGGATATGAGTTGCTTAATATCGTGATCGCCTTTTCTGCCGGCACCAAGGCAAGTCAACGACTCGATGATATCCCGATCATCCATGCCGATTCCATCGTCCAGAATGGTGATCTGCTGCTGTGACTCATCGATGATGATGCGGACACGCCAGTCGCCTGCCTGATGGTCGGGCACACTGGCAGCTCGGATCAACACGGCATCATGGGCGTTCTGCACGAGTTCACGTAACACCACCGCCGGTGAGTCACCAAAGAGATGGTGAGCCAAGAGCCTTAGAAATCTGACGCTGACCGTAAACGGAGCCTTCTCTTTTGCCATGCCGATATCTCCTGACTTGTCTGCCCCCTCTTAGCTATGTCCGTCCTTCCGGGAGCTCTGCTGGCAGACCCACGTGAGCAGCCCCTCGATCTGGGTGAGGAACCGATCCGTTTTATCCTGATCTGCCAATCCGAATTTTACCGACGTCTCCCGGTACAGCACTTCACACACTCTTGTGAGCGCGGGATCTTTGCGGTCTTTACGGTGCATCTCGACCATGGCCTCAATCAGCGGATGCCCATCATTGAGCACCACCTGCCAGCCCTTTTTCAGCGTCTCATCCTGCAACTCCTTCTGATCACGCCTGGCTGCCCGACGGACGAAATCCTCGAAATCAGCACGCGTTGGATCCGCCCCCATTCTGCGCAGGACAACCGGCGATTGCGTCCGGCCCAGATGCTCCACCTTGACCTTCATGCCCTGGCAAAAGCTTTCGAACAGTCGGCAGAATGTCTGCCGCTCCGCTTCATCCTGGGCGGGTGCTGATACCGCCCCCGCCGGTGCCGGCTCAAAATCAATTCGCCGGAATTCCCCGAGCTCAGGAAGCTGCTGGCGGACACGCTCCAACACCAGCAGATCCAACTCGCCTGCGAAGAACACGACTTCCATGTTGCGCGATCGGAATCCCTCAATGTAGGCGCGTTGCCGGACTGGGTCTGTTGCGTAGTAAACCACCTTCTCGTGCTGGGGGTTTCTTTCAAAGTACGCTCCGATCGTCGTGTCGCTGGTCCTGGAACTGGGGAAGAGAAAGTGCGGGAAGAGCACTTGCAGCCATCGATCATCCTCTATTGCCCCGATCTTCAGATGCCTCTCATAGGTCGTCCAAAACGCGGTGAAATCCTCTCGGCGTTCAGTCGCAATACGTGCAAACTCGTCAGCCACTTTGCGCACGAGGAACGACCGTATCTCCCCAATTGCTGCGTCGTCACGCATCTTCTCTCGTGGCAGATTGAGGGGCACGTCCGCACCCTCGATGTCCACCACACCTCGCAAGAAGCCAAGATACGGCGTTGCGGCTTCTCGGAAATCCCCGTCCACGAAGACGCGTCTGCAGAACAGGCGGATGCCACCGGGCTCCTCTGGACTGAAAGGAATGTAGACGATCCCTCTCAAGCTCGTGCCCCGGCGGAACTCAGCCTCTATGTGTACCCAGAATCGAGGTTGGTTGGCTTTTGGAAACAGTCGCTGGTAGAAATCGTGATACATCCGAGCCGTCACTGTCGCCCGTGGTTGGTGCCATGGCGCGGCCACGGCGTTCGCGACTCTTCCGTTCACATAAACCGGGTACGGTAGATAATCACAATACTTGCAGATCGCGGCCTCGATCCGATCGGGATCGAGGAACTCCCCGGAATCCTCGCCATCTCCTACGCAGAGTGCCACCGTCGTGCCCCGCTCTGCTAGGTCGATGGTTTCCATTCTCCATCGAGCGTCTGGAGTGCCCACCCACCGACAGCCAGCTTGCCCGTCCACCCACGATTTCGTCTCTATCGTGACCACTTCCGCCAGCAGAAACGCCGAGTAGAATCCCACCCCGAACGACCCGATCATGCTGTGACCGCCACCGTAGCGATTCACGAAATCGAGGGCTCCCGAAACCGCCATCTGGTTGATGTACCTCTTCACCTCCTCATACGTCATGCCAACGCCGTTGTCGGCGATAGTAATCTCCCTCGCCTCCTTGTCCACGCGTATGTCGATATGGAGCTCGCCCGCATCTCCGCCTACAGCGGCATTCTCCAAGGCGATTACGCGGATCTTCTCCAACGCGTCCGCGGCATTCGTCACGAGTTCTCGCACAAAAACCTCTCGCGTGGCATACAGATACCGGCGCAGCAGTGGCCAGACGTGTTGTGCCTCCGCAGTTACGGCTCCCTCTTCCATCGCTTCTTCCTTGAAGGAACTGCCTGGGGATAACGTTGAGAACCGGGATCTATCCGAAAGAACCCCAGCAATGGCGTAGGTATCCGCGCTCCGATGGCCTTAAGTCTTGGGCGGACCGTCCTGAATCGCGCGGTAACCATACTCGTGTCTGACATCCCAGATCCCACACCAATTCGTCTCGCGGCCGGTCTCTAAGTTGTCGATCAAGGAAGCGTATGCCGCATAATCAAGTGATCGCATTCTGCCCGGATCTGGTAGCAAAGGCAAGAAAAAAGTGGGCGTTTTTCTGCTTTTTTGGCAAAAGGCGGGGAATTTACGAGTTACGACTTACTATTTACTATTGCGGGGAAAGGGGAAGGCGGGCCGGAGGCCCTTGGAATTTACAATTTGCGAGTTACCATTTACTATTGGGGAGGAGAAGGCGGCCCCTTCCATGGATTACGGATTATTGACTATTGATGATTTCTCTGCGTCTTGGCGCCTCTGCGCGAGGTAATCTGGCTCCGGCCGTCTTCCGTCCGGCCATCTGCGTCCATCAGCGTGAATCAGCGGTTCCATTTCCTCCGCGTCTTGCCGGCCCCTTTTGCATTGATGATGGATTATTGATGCTCTGCTCTGTGCCCTCTGTGTGCTCTGTGGTGAGATAATGTGGCCTTTTTTTTGCGTATTTCGCGGTTCAAGACAAGGGTTCACCACGGAGACACGGAGTTCACAGAGTAAAGAGCCAACCTTAACAGGTCCAAAGGTTTATGTCTCCGTGGTCTCTGTGTCCTCTGTGGTTGAAATGCCCGTCCTCTGTCCTCTGTCCTCCGCCGGCGCGGTTCCATCCTGCTTCTCACTTCTCACCTGTTACTTATCGCTGTGCGGCTTCGCCGCTGGGCCAACGGTGGTGGCCGGGGGGCGTCTATCATGGTACACTGCCCGGCAGTGACGCGGGCGGCGTTCCGGGCCCAGGGCAGAAGGGGAACGGCGGACGATGAAGTTTCGGTGCGGACATTGTGGACGGCAGTTGCAGGTGGCGGCGACGTTAGCCGGTAAGAAGGGTCGGTGCCCACAGTGCAAGCAGGTCGTGACGGTCCCGGCGGCCGAAGGGCCGGTCGGGGAGGCCGGCCCGACGGAGCCGAGGGCCAGGACGTTGAAGCCGGAGCTGCGGGACGCGCTGCTGTTCGACGCCCCGCCGGCGGTTGAGCCGGCCGAGACGCCGGCTGCGGAGCCGGAGAGTGCTGAGGAGGCGTATCAGACGCTGCGTGGGATGTACGGGGGGCGGCTCCTGGAGGCCGAGGCGGTCCCCGAACGGCGGCACCCGTGGTTCGTCGATATCTTCCTGTACCCGCTGAACAAGCCGGGGCTGACGCTTGTGGCCATCAGCGTGGGCGTGCCCTTCCTGCTGCGGGTCGTGCTGAAGTTCTTCTTCTTCCTCAGCGGTGCGTTCGGACCGGCCCTGATCTTCTGGGTCCTGTTCATCATGCTGCACTGGTCGGGCCTGGCGATCTTCGTGCTGTATATGAACTGGTACGTGTGCGAGTGCATCCGCGACAGCGCCGCCGGCGGGATTCGGGCGGTCGAGACGGCGGCCATCACGCCGGGGTTCGCCGAGATCTTCGGGCGGTTCTTCACGGTGCTCATCACGGGGCTCGTGTGCATGGCCCCGGCGATTCTTTACGCCAGTCGGAGCGGCGGCGCGGACACGATGTTCTGGGTCCTGTATGGCCTGGGCGGCTCTCTGTTCCCGATGGCGCTGCTGTCCGTGGTGATGCACGAATCGCTGCGCGGGCTGAACCCGATCCTGCTGATTCGCTCGGCGCTCAAGACGCTCATTCCGTACAGCGCGGTGGTGGGGTTCGGCTACGTCCTGTTCGTGTCGATTCCGATGGCCGCCCGGTACCTGCTGCACGCGTGGGTCTTGCAGTACGTGTTCCTGTTCGCGGCGTTCTATCAACTGCTGATCCTGGCGCACCTGATCGGGCGGTTCTACTGGCGCAACGAGGAGCGGCTGTACTGGGATGCGTAGCGGACCGCGGTGCGAGGCCGAGACGTGCAGCCGACGGCGCAAAGAAAAGGGCCCGGCCCACGATCGCAAAGATCGCCGCCGGACCCTTTGGTCATCTACGCATCGGCGAGAACAGCCCGTTACGGAGCAGGCTTGACGTACAGCGTGACCTCCGCGACCTGCACGTCCTTGTCGCCGCCGGGCAGCGCGCCGAGGTCGAGATTCTCACCCTTGACCCAGATCGTGAGCTGGATAACGCCCGGGCCGGCGATGCTCGGCACGACCCATCCCGTCCAGGTCCCGCCGGCCGCCGAGGTGGGCTCGACGCCAACGCTCCACTCGCCCTCGAAGTTCAGCTCGAGCTCGACATCCACGCTGCCAATGTACGTGTAGGACGAGGGCGGAGCCATCGGGTCGGGACTCAGCGCCCAGCACGTGTCGTCGGAACACACGACCAGACTGACATCCGGCGCGGGCCCGGGCTTCTTGCCGAGCTGCTCGTAGGCCCCCATGTCCACGCTTGCGTCCTCGATGCGAGCCTCGTTGTCCAGGTCGAAGGGGATCGGCTCGGCGGTGTCGGCGTCGGCGTCGAGGTCGAAGATGTCGGCCGGCAGTGCGGCGTTGCTGCCGGCGTCAATGGCGAGCGAGCCGGCCAGCAGCCGGTAGTCGCCGTCGATCCACTCGCCCTCGATGCTGCGGCCACCGGGGCTGACGAACTGCGGGTCGGAACTGATGTTGCCCACGCCGGTCCAGCCGCCCTCGACGTCACTATACGTGATTTCGACCGCGCCGAGATTGTTGCTCCACACTTCATCGCCGCCGTTGAACAGGATGCTGTTGGCGATTCCGATCTCGGTCCCAGCCGGCGGGCCCCAGTAAAAACTCGAGATCGCCCTGCCGATCGGGGCCATGTTGTCCGCGACGGTCGAGCTGAGGATCGTCAGCGTGCCGTTGAGGTTGTAGATCGCCGCCCCACCGACCGTGTCAGCATAGGCCGCGCTGTTGCCGACGACGCGGCAGTTGTGCAGTGCGGCGTCGCCTTCATAGTTGTGCAGCCCGCCGCCAAGCATCATCGCTCGATTGCCGATGATCTGCGTATTGACCATTCGGATCGGGGCGCCGAGATTCATGATGCCGCCACCCCAGACGGCGGTGTTGCCGCGGAACGTCGCGTCCACGATATCCACTTTGCCGCCGGGGTTGTAGAGGCCGCCGCCGTAGTGATGCGGATACGGCCCATCGGCCTGTCCCGCCGTGATCGTGAACCCGTCGAGCAGCGCCGGCGGCTCGGACGCCGGGCCTGTCACAACGTGGTAGCTGTTGTCATCGCGGAAGAGGATGCCCCACAGATCGTTGGCGTTGAGATCGCCGCTCAGGATCGTCTCATGCGCGACGATGTCCCTCGCGTCCGGGTCCGGCGCGCCGTAGCCGGCGAACCCGCCGCGAACGACCAGGCCTTCCTTCAGAACGAAGCTCGCCGCGCGGTCGCCCGGGGTGACGGCCCCGCCCTGATCGGGCTTGTACACGCCCTCGGCCACGAGAATCTCGTCGCCATCGGTGGCCACCGCCAGGGCGTCCTGCAGCGTCAGAAACGCCGTCGCCCAGCTCGAACCGTTGTGGATCGGGCCCGGCGCATCGGCATCGACATGATAACCGAACGTCCCGCCCACGCTGAACCGGATCTCGAAGGCGATGTCCTTCGATAAGGTGGTGAACGTCCAGTCCCCGGCCTCCAGCGGACCGAAGTCCCCCTCCAGCCCGCACACGGGCATGTAGATGAGCGGACACATTTCCGGGGCCGGCCCCTGAAACCACAGCAGGATCACTTTCGAGACCGGATCAATCAGGAGTTCCGGCGTGCCGCCCAGACCGCTCTCCGCCACACACTCGTTCGAGTAGACCTTCGTGGGTCCTGCAAACGTAATGATATCCGTCGGCGTCGGCTCGACCGGATCGATCGTCCATTCGGCGACCGGCTCCTTGCCCTGTGTCCAGGAGATACTCTCCGCCTGCGTCACGCTCCCGACGAGCACGAGCAAGAATAGGCTTGTCACGACTTTCCGAGCACTCATTTCGTCACCCTTTCAAAAGAGGTTTATCCGCGCGAAAAACCGCCACGAACGCGCGGTTCGGCTGTCAACCAGAAATGGATAAGCGCACCCCCCTGCCGGCCGACGACGGCGAAGACCGGCTCCGCCATCCGGGACAAGACCCTCAGATTTGCCCCCCACCCACGGCCCATGCATTCTGAGTGATGCAG
>Ga0207752_1000371_pt1 | contig 21170 bp, 11 predicted proteins | sample Pon2CUnioCityCA_6_FD_187272 | JGI IMG/M metagenome (GOLD analysis project Ga0207752, IMG submission 187272) | Marine sediment microbial community from Union City, CA, USA - Pond 2C Sediment 2 (SPAdes) | ecosystem: Environmental > Aquatic > Marine > Intertidal zone > Salt pond sediment ...
GAAGTCATCGACCGCGGCGTAAACTATATCGATACGGCGAGGATTTACGGCAACGCCGAGGAGATTCTCGGGCATATCATCCCGAAACGGCGGGACAAGCTCTTCGTAGTGACAAAGGTCTCAACGGATAACGCCGCCAGGGCCGAACGGTCGCTGAACGAGTCGCTCAGCCGGCTCAAGACCGACCACATAGACCTGGCGCACATTCACAGCATCGGCGGCAAGAACCTCGACCGGGTCTTGGCAAGCGACGGCGTCCTGGAATTTCTAATCAAGCAAAAGGAGGCCGGCAAGATTCGCTTCATCGGCGTATCGGGACATAACCGTCCGGCCAACTTCGTCCGCATGATCCAGACCGACCAGATCGACGTATTGATGGGCGTGATGAACCACGCCGACAAAAACATCTACAACTTCGAGGGCAAAGTCCTGCCGGAAGCGATAAAACGCAACGTCGGCTGTGCGGCGATGAAAGTTTACGCCGGCATCAAGGGAGGCTTTCGCAATCACAGAAGCGGTTACGTCGGCTGCGCGACCGAACCGGAGCGACTGCCTCACGCGATGGCCTACGCGCTCGATCTCGAAGGCGTCAGCGTCGCGGTCGTCGGTCCCTATACGGTCGAGCAGGCCATCCAGAACGTTCAGTTCGCCCGCAAGTATAAGACACTAACCAGCAAGCAGCGTACCTCGTTGTTGGAATACGGTAAGAACCTTGCTAAAAGCCTGGGCCCGCGTTATGGCCCGGTTATTTAATAAGAAAAAATGAAAAGGCAAACAATATATGAAAAGAACAAGAATCTCTCTCTGCGCAATCATCGTGATACTGGCAATCTCGGCAACAGTTCGGGCCACTGACTGGCCTCAGTGGCGAGGGCCGTTCTTCAACGGCTCCACGGATGAAACAAATCTGCCGGACTCCTGGAGCGAGACCGAAAATATCGCCTGGGTCAGTCCGCTTCCGGGCCCAAGCGGCGCAACCGCGATTATCTCTAAAGGCAAAGTATTCGTCAGCTCGATGGTCGGGCGGGGCCCTGAATTCGCAGCTTTATGCTTCGATGCAAAAGACGGCAAAAAGCTCTGGCAGCATCAGATCGGCTCCGATTCGCGACGCTTCCCGCGCAACAACATGACGTCCCCTTCACCCGCGGCCGACGGCAAAAGGGTATTTTTCCTCTACGCCAGCGGAGACCTGGCAGGCTTCGATTATGACGGCAACAAGCTCTGGTCGCGCAACATCGAAGCCGAGTACGGCAACCTCGCCCTGCAGTTCGGATACAGCTCCAGCCCTATGCTGTTCGGCAACAAACTCTTTGTTATAGCAATTCGCCGGAACAAGCCATACCGCCCGCCTGAGGCCGAAGAACCGCTGGACTCGTTCATAATGGCAATTGATCCGGAAACAGGCAAAAACCTGTGGAAGCAGCAGCGGACAACCAATGCTTTTGACGAAGGAATGGAAACTTACAGCACGCCCATCCCTTTCGTCCGTGACGGCCGCACCGAAATCCTCAATACCGGCGGCGATTTCGTCACCGCTCACGATCCCGGCACGGGCAGGGAGCTTTGGCGTTTCGAACACTGGTCAAGAAAAGTCCGGGATTCGCGAATCATCCCTTCTCTGGTTACAGGAGACGGGCTTATATTCGGCACCAGGCACAAGCATGGCAAAGTTTATGCTCTCAAACCCGGCAGCGCCGAAAATCCGTCCGAGGCCCGCATCGTATGGGAATTCGACGGCCCGACGCCGGATTGCTCTACGCCGCTTTATTATCAGAATCGATTGTACGTGCTCAACGGCGCCCGCAGGGGAAAGCCGGTCACGTGCCTCGATCCGAAAACCGGCGCCCAGATATGGCAGGGCAAAATCGGCGGCCGGGGCCCATGGCGAGCCTCGCTGACCGGCGCCGACGGAAAACTTTACTGTATTAACGAAACCGGAGAAATCGTCGTGCTGGATGCCGGCGGCGATGAGTTCAAAATCATCTTCGAGACCAAAACCGACGAGACTCCCATCCAGTCCTCGATCTCCGTCGCCGACGGACATCTGTTTATCCGCACGGCAAAAAATCTTTACTGCATCGGCAAATAGGGAGAAATAATGAGCAAAACAAGTTTGATAATATGTTTGCTTGTGCTGGTATATTCGCCGGCAACCGGGCTGGGGGATGATAGCGAAATTTGGCCCGGTTCGTCGTGGGAGCGGGCGACGCCGGAGCAGGTCGGGATGGATGCGGAAGTATTGTTAAAGGCTCGTGATTATGCACTGACCGGCGGCGGCTCAGGCTGTGTCACAAGACACGGTCGGCTCGTCATGCAGTGGGGCGAGAAGAAGCGACGTTATGATTTGAAATCGTCAACGAAAGCTATCGGTGTCACCGCTGTTGGGCTGGCTATCAAAGACGGTAAAATCAAAAGTCTCCAGGACCCGGCTAAGAAGTATCATCCGGGCTTTGGCGTGCCGCCCAAATCCAATGCAGAAACCGGCCGGCTCGATAAGATCACACTCTTTCACCTGGCTACTCAGACCGCGGGCTTCGACAAAAGCGGCGGCTACACCGAGTTGCTCTTTGAGCCGGGGACAAAATGGTCGTATAGCGACGGCGGGCCGAACTGGCTGGCCGAGTGCATAACTTTAGCTTACGGGCAAGACCTCAATAAACTCATGTTCGAGCGAGTCTTTGGACCCATCGGTATAAATAAAGAGGACCTGGCCTGGCGATCCAATGCCTATCGTCCGAAAGAGATTAACGGAATCACAAGACGAGAGTTCGGCTCCGGTATCAGTGCTAACGTTAATGCGATGGCGCGGATCGGATATCTCTACCTGCGGCGGGGGCGCTGGCGCGACAGGCAAATCATACCCGCCTCGTTTGTCGATATGGCGCGGAAAGTCCCTGAGGCAGTAGGGGGGCTGCCTGTGGTCAGGAAGTATAGCTACTTCAACGCCTCCGACCACTACGGGCTGCTGTGGTGGAACAACGCCGATGGGACTATGGCAAAGGTGCCGCGGGACGCTTACTTCTCGTGGGGGCTGTACGACAGCCTGATCGTTGTGATGCCCAGCCTCGACATCGTGGCGGCGCGGGCCGGCAAGTCATTGAACAAAGAGCGCAATTCCGACTATAAAGCCATCGAGCCGTTCATGGAACCGATTGTTTTGTCTTTGAGGGAGAAAAAGCAATGAGTCTTAAAAGAACATTCGCAAGCCTGTTGTTCAGTATTTGTCTTTTTCGGTGCGCATCGGCCGGACAGGGTGACTTTGAATGGGACAAAGCGTCGCCGGAGACAGTGGGAATTTCGTCACAGAAACTCGATGAGGCCAGAGATGTTCTTTCCAAAAAAGGGACAAAAACATTTCTCGTCATACGGAACGACAGGATAGTTTACGAATGGTACGCTTCGGGATTCGGCCCGGAGAAGAAGCACTACACCGCTTCGATGGCAAAGGCGCTGGTCGGCGGCGTTTCGCTGATGCTGGCGTTGAACGACGGGCTGCTCGACCCCGACGATCCCGCCTGCAAATACATTCCGGAGTGGAAACGACATCCGCAGAAATCGAAAATCACAATCCGTCACCTGGCGACACATTCGTCCGGTATCGAAGACGCCGAGCAGGACGGCATCGGGCATTTCGAGCTGCCCGGCTGGAAAGGACAGTTCTGGAAGCAGCAGCCCGATCCTTTCACCGTCTCGCGGGACGAAGCGCCGGTTATATTCGAGCCCGGCAGTCAATACGCCTACAGCAATCCCGGTATGGCATTGCTTTCCTACGCCGTCACAGACGCCCTGCGGGGCGCAGAACACAACGACATCCGAACTTTGCTGCGGCAAAGAATAATGAGGCCCATCGGCGTGAAAGACAGTGACTGGTCCATCGGCTACGGCAAAACTTTCAAAGTCAACGGCCTGAACCTTGTCGCCAACTGGGGCGGCGGCGGTTATACCGCCCGAGCGGTCGCACGGGTAGGGCGGCTTATGCTGCGAAAAGGCAACTGGCAGGGCAGGCAGCTCGTCGATTCCCGCTGGGTAGATGAAGTGACAAAATACGCCGGCACACCCTTGCCCGACCGCGTGTCACGGGCTTCCAGCCCGCGATTCGAGAGCGGAACGCCCTCGACACATCCAGCACCGGCATCCGGACTCGGCTGGTGGACGAACTTCGACGGCGTATGGCCAAAGGTCCCGCGAGACGCCTTTGCGGGAGCGGGTGCCGGCAACCAGGTGCTCCTTGTAGTTCCGAGCATGGACCTTATCATCGTGCGGAACGGCTCGAATTTGTTCGACAGCTCGAAAGGCGAAGGATTCTGGACCGGAATAGAGCGGTATCTGTTCAATCCCGTCATGGAGGCTGTGATCGGTCCGCCTTATCCGCCCAGCGGCATGATAAAGAAGATTGCATGGGCACCGGCCGATGAAATTGTCCGCAAAGCCTCCGGAAGCGACAACTGGCCCATCACCTGGGCCGATGACGGCAATCAATACACGGCGTACGGCGACGGCTGGGGATTCGAGCCGAAGACGAAGAAAAAGCTCAGTCTCGGCATTGCGAAAATCACCGGCTCGCCGCCCGATTTCAAAGGAGTCAACATTCGCACGAAGACCGGCGAGCGCCTGGGGCAGGGGGCCAAAGGCGCTAAGGCCAGCGGCATGCTCATGCTTGACGGCGTGCTTTATATGCTCGTTCGCAACACCGGCAATTCCCAGCTTGCATGGTCGGCAGATCACGGCAAAAGCTGGACGTGGTGCGACTGGAAATTCACGGAAAGTTTCGGCGCGCCGACGTTTTTGAACTTCGGCGGAAACTACGCCGGAGCGACGGACAAATTCGTTTATATCTACTCGCACGATTCCGACAGTGCGTACGAACCTGCCGACCGGTTTGTAATGGCACGCGCGGCGAAGAATGTAATCACAAATCGCAGCTCGTATAAATTCTTCAAAGGTCTTGACGAGCAGGGCGGTCCCGTCTGGACCAAAAACATCCGTCAAAGGGGCGCTGTCTTCGTCAATCCAGACAATTGCTATCGTTCGCAGGTCAGCTACAACCAAGGGCTGAAGCGATATCTCTGGTGCCAGGTTCTGCCGACCAGCAAACACCCGCAGGGTACTCGCTTCCAGGGCGGCTTCGGTATTTATGACGCCCCGCAGCCCTGGGGGCCCTGGACGACTGTGTATTATACGCAGAATTGGGACGTCGGCCCGGGCGAGACAAGCTCGTTTCCCACTAAGTGGATCAGCACCGACGGCAAAACCTGCCACCTGCTCTTTTCCGGCGACGATTGCTTTTCGGTCCGCAAAGCTGTATTAACGGTGATAGACTAAGAATACCCGATCGATCATTTCGATGCGACTCACAAAAATCTGTGGACAGGATGATTTTGTGCAGGTAAGTTACTGGCAAGACAAAAACACGCTGGCTTTGAAAATCACGTATAAAGGGATTAATACGTATGAAAAATGACACTAAAAGCAGTAGCGAGATGACAATCAAAAAACCGCCTATAGGTCTTGCCGCATTCGCGCTGGTGGGGCCGTCCTTCGTCTGGGCAGCCGAATACATCGGCTCGGGCGAGGTCATCCTGGCGACCCGCACCGGAGCGATTCTCGGCACGGCGGTCCTCTGGGCGATTGTCGTGGGAATATTCCTGAAGTTCTGGATCGGCATGAGCGGGGCACGTTATACCGTCTGCACGGGCGAAGGGATGATCGATATGTTCAATCGGATGCCGGGGCCGAAGCACTGGGCGGTGTGGGTCGTTCTGGTCGTCCAGTTTTTAGCCGGCACGTTTTCCATCGGGGCGGTCGTCACGGCGGCGGGCGTGTTTGTCAGCAGTCTTTTTCCCGCCGAGATGATTCCGGAGTCGATGACAAATATATTCCCCGGCCTGTGCGGCTGGGCGGTAACGATTGTGGCGGTGGCGGTGGTCTGGTCGGGGCTTTTCAACATACTCAAGATAGTCATGAGCTTCCTTGTCTTGATTGTCGTCCTGGGCGTGCTATACGTAGCGGCCCACGTCTTTCCGGGTATCGGCGGATTATTGAAGAGCATGACTTTCGGTGTGCCGGCGGTGCCCGAATGGGCGGCATCCATGAATAACGTCAGTAATAATCCGTGGAAAGAAATCCTGCCGCTGTTGGGCTGGGGCGCGGGCGGCTTTGCCAGCCAGGTCTGGTACACATACTGGGTGCTTGGGGCTGGCTACGGCGCCGCGGCGGGGCGGGGTTACGGCAAAGCCGCCGATGTGGTGAGCCTGCGATCGATGACGCGCGACGCAGCGGAAAAAATCAAAGGATGGTGCCGGGTGTTATATATCGATTCATCTCTGGCCGTGGTAATCGGGATCGTGGTCACAGGAGCATTCTTCATCGCCGGAGCCGGCGTGCTTGGGCCTGAGAAAATCGCGCCCGAAGGCCCGGAAGTGGCTATCAAGCTCTCGACGGTGTTCTCATCCAGATGGGGGTCGTGGGGCGGCTTTTTGTTTATGTTAGCGGGAGCGGCGGCGCTGATTTCAACGCAGATCGGCCAATTAGCCGGCTGGCCAAGGCTGCTGGCCGACTCGTGCCGAATCTGCATACCGGGTTTCAACAAAAAGCTCACGTGGAAATGGCAGTTCAGGCTGTTTTTGCTCTTCTTTTTATGCGCGAACATGGTTATCGTTTTTTGCTTCAAAGAAAAACCCGTGATCCTTGTGCAGTTCGCCGCGTTGCTTGACGGCCTGCTTCTGACTCCTATGCAGGCGATCCTGGTAGCGGTCGGTTTGTTCGTAGTGATGCCAAAGCTGCTTAGTGCTGAAGCAGCGCGAGTGCTCAAGCCAAACTGGATATTTGCAATCGGATTAGTTATCGCGTTTTTGGTATTTGCCTATTTCTGCATCGTCCAGATGCCGTCGACGCTATTCGGAAAGTGAGGTATTCAGAGCCGGCTGTACGCGCCGGCCGAAAAGCGTGAGCGGCGAAGTCTTCGTAATTTTTACATCTGAAAACCGGCCGGCCAGTGATACCGGCCCGTTGAAGACGACGATATAATCTGTTGCCGTTCGCGCGACCAACTGCGGATTTCCACCGCCCTCAGTGGAATTTAGATGCGGTTTCTTACTTAAGCCTTCGACTAAGACCTTCACTTGTTTACCAAGAAAGTCCCGGCTGAGCTCATCGCTTATTTTTTCCTGTACGGCCAGCAGTTCGACGTTTCGCCTCTGCTTGACTTCGGCGGCAACGGTGTCCTGCAATTTTTTGTCCGAGGCTGTTCCCGGCCGGGGCGAGTACTTGAAAATGAAGGCGTTTTTATACCCGGCCTTTTTTACGAAATCCACGGTAGCCTGGAAATCTTCGTCAGTCTCGCCCGGAAAACCGACGATGAAGTCACCCGCAATTGAGATGTCCGGCACAATCGCCCTGGCCCGGTCGAGCAACTCCAGGTACCAGGCAGCGGTATAATTGCGATTCATCGCATGCAGGATTTTGTCCGAGCCGCTCTGGGCGGGCATGTGCAGATACTCGCAGACCTTCGGCGAGCCGGCCATGACCTGCATAATCTCGTCGAAGAACTCCTCGGACGGATAGCTTGTTACGAACCGGAGCCATTCGACTCCTTCGATATTTCCCGCCGTATCGAGCAAATCCGCGAGAGACCAGGTCTTTTCGCCTTTTTTGTATTTGTACGAATTAACCGTCTGGCCCAGCAGCGTGACTTGCTTGACTCCATGGTCCGCCAGCTTCTTTATCTGCTGGATTATCGCTTCGGGCGGCCGGGATATTTCCGGCCCGCGCACGTAGGGCACGACACAGTACGAGCAGAAATTATTGCAGCCCCGCATGACCCGGACAAAGGCCTGAGCCGGGATTGACTCGCCCTCGATGCCGTAGGCCGATTCGAATTCTTCGAGCGCCTGAGACTGCTGCTCGGAAGCCTTCCGGCGGATTTTTTCCGTTATCGCCAGGCTCTTCTTTTTCTCTTTCAGAGCTTCCGTGATAAGCTGCTTTATCTGCGGGATTTCCGCCGGGCCGCAGACGAGATTGACCGCCTCGTGTTCGAGCAGTTTGTCGCCGAGCCGCTGGGCCATACAGCCGATGACGCCGACCACCAGGTCGGGGCGGGATTCCTTAATGTGCTTGAGATGCCCCAGGTGCGAAAGCACCCGCTGCTCGGCGTGCTCTCGAACAGAGCAGGTATTTATCAAGACAACGTCGGCTTCTTTAACGCTTTGGGTCAGACTGAATCCGGCCTCTTCGAGCGCCGAAGTTACCAGGGCCGTATCCAGCTTGTTCATCTGACAGCCGAAACTCTTAATATGTACGCGCAGATTGCTCATAAGCTGTCGAATATACAGCATTTGGAGCAGAAAATCAAATCGCGCATCATTCACGCTTCGGTCAGGCTGTCAGCCCTGCATGATCAAGAATGCGAGATAGCCGACATACGAAGCGACAAAGAGCAAGCCCTCCCACCTGTCAAGGACGCCTTTTTTGCCCGTAAACATTACGATAAACAGAGCAAAGCTGGCGAATACGGCAACGCCGATGTCGATATTGCTTTTCGGCTGCAAAGGAATCGGCCTGATTAACGCACTTATACCGAGTATCAAAAAGATATTGAAGATGTTGGACCCGACGATATTGCCGACGGCGATATCGCTGTTCTTTTTATAAGCCGCCACGATAGACGTCGCCAGTTCCGGCAGGCTCGTTCCCGCCGCGACAATCGTCAAGGCTATCAGCGATTGACTGACGCCCAACGCCGACGCGAGAGCTACTGCACCATCAACGACAAATTTGGCGCCGACAAACAAGCCGGCGAGCCCCAGAATAATCATCAGAATCGATTTTCTTACACCGATCCGTTTCGTCTCAGCGGATGCTTCGACATTATCCTGCTGCTTGCCTGAAATACGGAAGACGTAATATGAGAAAACTGCAAAACAGGCCAGTAGAATCAGGGCGTCTAATCTGGACAATCCCTGAAAGCTGCCGTGTGTGAGCAAATGGTCGTTTGCGAGCAATCCGAGCAGGACTGCCGCCGATAGGGTCATAGGTATCTCAATCCAAACGGTGCCGTGAGTTACAATCAATGGGAAAATCAGTGAGGACAGACCGAGTATAATCAAGATATTTAGTATATTGCTGCCAATAACGTTGCCTATAGCGATTTCGGCGTTTGCCTTTACGGCGGCAAATACATTAACAACCAGTTCGGGTGTGGAAGTTCCGAAAGCGACAATGGTCAGGCCTATTACCAGGTCGCTGACTTTGAGTGCTCTTGCAATGGAAGACGCCCCATCGACGAGCAGGTTGGCCCCCTTGATCAACAGGACAAAACCAACGATAATCAATACATAAGTCAGCATAAGAAACACCTGTCAGGAAGGGCTGTCTCATTAATCTCCGAAGCACGTCCCTACCGAACGGGCTGATTGTATGAGCGGATAGGCCGGCGGGACGGTCTTTGGACCAACTGCAACTTTGTCTAAAGGAAACTTTATCAGCTTGTTTCCTTTGACGGCGGACATATATCCGAATTCTCGATTCTGCATTAATTCCATCGCCTTTGTTCCAAGACTGGTAGCCAGCACCCTGTCGAACGGCGTGGGCGCGCCGCCTCGCTGCAGATATCCCATCACGACGGTTCGCGTCTCAATACCCGTTTCGTTTTCTATCTGCTTTGCGAGCACGAAACCGATACCGCCCAGCCGGACAGGGTCCGCGCTTTCCCTGACGATTCTCTGAATAACAACCTCGCCGCCAATGGGCTTGGCCCCTTCGGCGACCACGACGATACTGAATTTTTTGCCTTTTCTGGCCCTCTGTTTGACCGTCTCGGCTACTACTTTTATATCGTATGGTATTTCCGGAATAAGAATAATATCGCCGCCGCCGGCGATGCCTGAGTGAAGGGCGAGCCAGCCGCTGTGATGGCCCATTATCTCGACAATCATTACCCGATGGTGCGACTGGGCGGTGGTATGGACCCGGTCGATACCCTCGGTTGCAACGGTGACCGCAGAATCGAATCCGAAAGTTATATCCGTGCCTCGAATATCATTATCGATAGTCTTGGGCACGCCGATGACGTTCAGTCCATCCCGTTGCAGCTTGTTAGCGATTCCCAATGTGCCGTCGCCGCCGATGCAGACAAGGCAGGCAACGTCAAGCTTTTTGATGTTTTCAATCGCATCTTTGGACAGGTCGCGGAACTGGAGATTTTTGTCCTTACCGACCGGGTACCTGTAGGGGTTAGCAATTTTGGACGTACCGAGAATTGTGCCGCCGAGGGTCAATATTCCTGAGACGTCATCGTATGCAAGCCTTCTGTACTTCTTGTTAACCAGGCCGTGGTAACCGTCTTCTATTCCGACTACTTCCATATTATGTTCGAGAATAGCTTTTTTAGCAACCGCCCGTATGACGGCGTTAATTCCCGGACAGTCACCTCCGCCCGTAAGGATTGCTATTTGTTTCCGAGCTTTCATTTGATAATCTCCTTAATATATTCGCTGCGAACTTTGAGTATAAGCAGCCGGAACGCAAAATCAAGCTCGAATTTTCCATCTATCAGAAAGCTTCGGCATCACGAAATTTATTTTCCAGGCAACTCTCTGTTCAACTTCCGCTGGAGGTCTTTGAGCCGGTTGCTTTCGTCGAAGCCTAAGAGGATGATTGGGAATGCGGTTTTGTTGTGCATTAACGGTTCGTCCAGATCGACCCATTTACGGCAATATTCCCCGTCGGGTGTGCCGGGGATCGGCGAGAAGTCGGCCAGCATTCCCCGAATGCCGAGACTTTGAACAAAACGCATCGAGGCCTCGAGCTTCTGAATATCAATATGCGGGTGTCCGAGGATTTGATACGCCGTGATGTTTGTATGGTCGGCGCCGGCGGCGAGAAGGTATCGAGTCGCCTGCGTAAGCTCGCCGGAAAAGACTTTCGAGCCGGTTTTTTTTTGCCATTGCTCAGAAGCACTCTCGAAGCCGAGGTAGAAAGTCTTAAAGCCGGCACGCATCATAAGCTCGGCTAATTCGCTCGTGACAAATCGCGCGTTGAGGGCGTTCGGGCTGTGCAGATTGACTTTGATATTTCGCTTTATGAGCTCATTCAGAAACGGAACCAGGACCTTATCTGCTTCGAACAGCAGGGCGTCGTCATAGAAAGCAACGTTGCCGGCGCCAAGCCGGTATAACAGCTCCAATTCCGCTAAAGAGTGACCGAGCGGCCTTGGCTTGAATTTGTCATACACTTTCGGCACTGAGCAATATGTGCAATTGAAAGGACAGCCTTCGGTCAGTTTCAGCACGCCGACATTCAGCTTATCGTACACTTCCCACAAGGCCGGCTGATGCAAGTCGGGACGGATTGACAGATATTCCCAGAGCGGCTCAAGATTCGTGCCTTGCAGAAGCAAATCCGCTCCCAATTTCTGTGCGTGGTCGCAGCATAGCGTTACGTAGTTTCCGCCTAATATAATTTTCGCCTGAGGGCAGGTGCGGCGAACATCTTCGATGACTTCTTCAAGGCCCTGGTACCAATAAGTCATTGTCGTCTGTATCAAAACGAAATCGAACTGTCCCTCTCCTGTCAGAAAATCCGTGAACATGCTGCGAGGCAGGCCGAATCGTCGAAAGTAGCGAGGAATTGCCTCGAGGGACGGCGGGCTTTGGATACGTTCGCAGTAAAACCGGCCTCGGCCCCAACGGTCGGAATCGAGCGCCTTCTTCGATTGCACAAAGGTATGAGACCTATCGAGGTAATCGAACAGCTTGAAATCGGCCTGGCCGCGCAGAAACCCGGCTACGCTTAGCAAACCGTACGGCTTGAGCCAGAAATCGTACGCTGCGAAGTCATAGATCGGCGGATTTACGAGCAGAATCTTCGGCTTCATCATTCTTTGCCGTACAATTTGTTATTACCGCGCAAGGGTGCCGCTCCTGCAAGAGCGGGATTGCCGGGCTCAACGTTATGGCTCAATTTTATCAGATTATCCTTCTTTGACGATGTTGAATCCCATCAGGACGCCGAGATTCTTCATGTCATCCATGTGGTTGCCGTAGAAGACCGCGCGATGCAGCAGCGCCATTGTGCCGCCCTTGAGGATGTCCGCGCCCCAGTTATGATACATCTTTCGGGCATCGTCGACTTTGGTCCAGAACTGGGTTCGGCATCCGAGCTCATCGTGGGTAATTTTATAGATTTTCCCGGTTGAGATCAGCATGGAGTCGAGATTGATGAACTTGGCGCAGGTAACATTCTGCCCGATGCGGTTCTCCACATCCAGTGAGACGCCCCGCTCGCTGTCGCTCTGGGTCCGGATGCTGAAAGGCAATCGCTTGCCGTCGGGCCCGTCCATCTTGGTCGCCGAGGTGCAGTGGAAGTGTATCAGTGCATCCTCGGACGTATCGAAGACCGGATCGGTGATAAAGCCCGGGATACCGAACGCATAATTGAACATCAGCATCGTAAGGGTCGAGTCCATATCTCCTTCGCAGGCCCCGACAAGTCCGAGGTCGTTGAGCTTACTGAACGTCAGACAGCCTTTGGCCGGCCCGCCCATACAGTTTGAGCTGGTGACGGCACGTGCCCGGTGCTTGATCATCATATCCTTCATCGCCAGGTAGAAGCGTGCCGAATTGATGATTTCCTTTCTGGTGGGTTCGACGATTTTCTTGGCCTTGCTGAGCCAGTATTTCTTTGCTTCCTCTTCGGCGGCCTTAATATCTATGGCCTGGTGGGCTTTGACGGTTTCCTCGACGCTAATCGGAATCACTTCAACACCGAGGCGTTTCTTGACCATTTCGGCAGAGCAGGCTGCGGCTGTCCCCAGTGGCCCACGCACAACGATTATGCGTGTTTTCCGCAGGTGCGGCGCGACCCTCATCAATCCTACGGTTCGATCTATCTCGCTGAAGTCGCTGGTCGGCAGCAGGATTACTTTCTTGCCATCTTTCTGCCATTGGGGAAAATACATCCAGCCGTGTCCACTGAATGGCTGGGAGAAAACCGCAGTGGGCAGCCCAACGTCGATGATTCGGTCCATCGCCGCCTTCGGCGCGCCGCCGCCATGGCCTGAAAGATGAAATAGCAGAACGCCGTCAGCATCTTTGAGCTTGGGCAAGACCTTTTCCACCTCGGTTGGGGGAACCAGCTCGCCGCCGATAAACTCCACGTCGCCCAGTTTGCGCTGCACACCGGCGAGATATTTATCAAATTTGGCAATCTCATCCGTTGGCCTCGAGAGGTAAATTCCGCCGGTCCTGCCGATATAGACCTTGTAAATCTTCACAGCGGGCAACCTTGGCGGCCATTCTCCAGCCCCGCCGGCCGCTGCGGATCGATTGACCATCTGTGAGCCCATGATCACAGCTCCCGCTCCTGCCGCACTTGCACCCAGAAATTCTCTTCGATTGATTAAATCACTCATAATCTGGCTCCTTTATTATTGTTTTTGATAAGCTTTCACAAAACCGCCCGTTCTCCAGCAATTCTGGTGTGCAGTGCACACTACGTATCTGCGTATCTTTCATCGAACAAGCTAATCGATAATACAAATCCTCTCAACGCAAATCAAGTACAAATTTATACGGGTGTTATTTGCCTGATTCGGGTATTGGCAATGCTGGTGTAAAGTGCGCACTCTATTTATCTACATTTCTCAATCTCAATCGAAGGGCATTGACTCGGCTACCCCCTTTATGCTACAATAAACAAAGCTTAAAGATAAAACAGACTATGGTAAGTATCTCAAACAACCGCTGAGGAAGGGTTCATAAGATGCTCAGATATGTAAGAACCTCGTTAATAACCCTGATTATAACCTTTTTATTGATTGGCTCTATGGAAGAGAGCTGTCAGGCGGGCGATTTAAGCGGGGGCCTCCGAGTTGCTATGACTGTGCTAACCCTGACGGCTGAGAACTCACCCGAAACGGCCTGCGGTGTTGTGATTAACGAGATTCACTTCGATCCTGATGTTAAAACCGAACTGATAGAGTTTATTGAGCTGTATAACATAACGGCAGAGGATATTGATCTTACCGGCTGGCACATTAGCAACGCTATATCTTATCAGTTCCCAGACGGCTCGATCATCCCGGCCGGCGGCTATATTGCCGTAGCTCAGGACCCAGCCCAGATTGACGCAAAATGGAGCAGCGGCAGATTCATCGTTCCTCCCAGTTTGGTCTTCGGCCCATTTGCAGGCAAGCTTGACAACGACGGAGATAAGATCGAACTATATAATGCCGATGACGAGATAGTCGACCGGGTCGATTATCAGCTTGGCTTTCCCTGGCCTACCGTCGGTGACGCCGTCCCTGATAATCAACCGGGCACCGGACATTCCATCCAACTGATTAATCCATTCGGCGACAACGATCTGGCCGGCAGTTGGCGTTCGGCCTATCCCACGGTAGTGGCCCACAACGCCTTGGTTTATTTCGACAACACACCGCCTCATATCCGCCAGGTGAAGCACTCACCCAAACAACCCAGGTCAAATGAGATAGTAACTATTACCGCCAAGGTAACCGACTCAGACGGCGTGGGCGACGTGACACTGAGCTACCAGGTTGTCGAACCAGGCAGCTACATAAGCATCGATGATTGGCGCTATAATGCAAATTGGACCGACATCAGGATGCACGATGACGGACTCAACGGCGACGAAATCACCGGCGACGATACTTATAGCGTTCAACTGTCCGGCTCTTTGCAGAGACACCGCCGGCTTCTGCGATACCGTATTACGGTAACCGATGGCGACGGTCGAAGCCTTATTGTACCTTACATGGATGATCCCCAGCCGAATTTCGCTTATTTCGTTTATGACGGTGTGCCGGCCTGGTACGGAGCCGACAGGCCCGGCGTTACTCCCGTTGTAAAGTACGATACTGAAGTGATGAGCAGTCTGCCCGTGTACCATCTCATCAGCAAGAAATCCGATGTCGAGACTTCAACCTGGTTCGAAAAATACGGGGGCAGCGATTACAAATGGCTCGGCACGCTGGTTTACGATGGAAAAGTTTACGATCACATAACCTATCGCGCCCGCGGCGGCGTCTGGCGGTACGCCATGGGTAAGAACATGTGGAAATTTAACTTCAGCCGGGGCCACCGCTTCCAGGCTCGCGATGATTACGGCAAGAAGTACAAGACCAAATGGGACAAGCTCAATTTCTCCGCGTGTATCCAGCAGGGAAGCTTCGGGCAGCGCGGCGAGCACGGAATGTTCGAAGCACTCTCGAACGAGCTTTTCAACTTGGCCGGTGTCCCTACTTCAAAGACGAATTGGGTGCATTTTAGAATTATCGACGAGCGTTATGAAGATGGAACTTTAAACGCTGCACATCCACCGCTAACCAGCAGCGGGACCCAGTATGACGGCGATTTCTGGGGAGTATATATGACCATCGAGCAGATGGACGGCCGTTTTCTGGATGAACATGATCTGCCGGACGGCAACCTTTACAAGATGGACCAGGCCTATTCGAACGGTTTCAAGCTTAACAACCAGGGACCCACAGCCGTAACAGACGGATCCGATGTATCGAGCTTCAGAAGCAGCTACGAGTCATCCCATTCAGCCGATTGGTGGGGCAATAATGTCAATCTCGAATCATATTATGGACTGTATGCTATCTATAACGCCGTCCACCACGGCGATATCACCAGCAAGAACCATTACTTTTATCAGAATCCCGACCCAACCACCAATGAGTGGGGCACAAATAACTTATGGTGGCAGCTTGTGTGGGACGTTGACCTGACCTGGACCTGCTATTACGGCGGTATGTCGGATCCGTTCAGCCGAAGCGGAGTGTTAAATCATTCAGAGATTAATGTTGCCTGCAGAAACCGAGTACGGGAAATCTGCGATTTGTTATTTAATTCCGACCAGACGAACCAACTGATCGACGATTTTGCAGCAATAATCGACGACCCCGAAGGCGGACTATCCATGGTGGACGCCGACAGGGCCATGTGGGATTATCACTGGGTCGTAGGTGACGGGGCCTATCCCCGGTATCTCAATCGCGATGCATCGTTCAAGGCAGGCCAGGGCCGATTTTATCAGGAGGCAGTTGATCGAGGATATCAGCGAGACTTCGCCGGCATGGTTCAGGTTATGAAGGATTTTGTCGTCGAGCGCAGCAGTCGTATGAACTCCATCTCCTCCGACTCGGCTATTCCACGCACGCCGACCGCGACGGCGACGTGTCCATCAACTTATCCGATCAACTCTTTGACGTTCGAGACGAGCCCTTTCAGCGATCCGCAGGGCAGCGGCACCTTCGCAGCAATGAAATGGCGTATCGCCGAGGTGGCCCCCGGCTCTGAAGTCCCGGCACAAAACAACAGGATTGTGCTCATAGACGAAGCTGCACGATGGAAATATTTCAAGGGCACTCGGGAACCGTCAACAACGCGAGGCCCGGTGTGGCGACTGGACCATTTTGACGATTCGAGCTGGCTCAGCGGCAATACGCCGATCGGCTACGGCGAGTCTTTCATTGTGACTCATCTAAGCGATATGAGAGGCAGGTACACGACCGTGTATCTGCGCAAAAAATTTGAGGTGACGGAACTCGATGCATTCGGGAATCTTCTGCTGGATGTCAGGTATGACGATGGTGTCAACATCTGGATAAACGGCATCCATGTTTTATCCGGCAACGCACCCTCGTCTGAGCTGCCTTTTAATACTACTGTCAATAATCGTTCCGAGAACCACAGCTTTACATCTTATACAATAACCGATCCAGACAGGTATCTTGTCTCCGGCATAAATATCGTTGCTGTACAGGTTATCAATTCTTATCTGTCCAACAGCTCCGATTGTTTCATCGATGTTCGATTGGCCGGTGAGATTGCCGAAGGAGACGAGCCGCCCGCCGTCCCCAGAAGCTACAGCAGAAAATCCGGAAAATATGAAATTGATTCGACCTGGGAAAGTGAAGAGATAACAGACTTTTCCAACAGGACTATACAAATACCCGCCAGCGAGGTTAAGGTGGGGCGCACCTATCGGGTTCGCAGCCGGATGGAAGATAACAGTGGCCGATGGAGCCACTGGTCTGCCCCTATTCAGTTTGTAACAGGTGAGCCGCTCGCGGCGGGCATCCTGGAGGATCTGCGTATTACCGAAGTGATGTACAATCCCGCCGCTCCGCCCGCGGGCGATCCTATCGATAACGAAGAATTCGAATTCATCGAATTGATGAACATCGGCGACGAGAACCTGGACTTGAGTTCCGTTTCTTTCGTCGACGGCATCGCTTTTGATTTCAGCACCGGCGGTATTACGAATCTCGGACCCGGTGAGTTTGTCCTCGTGGTCAGGAACCGGGCTGCCTTCGAGTCGCGTTACGGCACGAATTTATCCCACAGGATCGCCGGCGAGTACTCCGGAAAGCTGTCAAATAACGGCGAAAATGTAACCTTGGAAGATTTCTGGAATTCGACGATTGTCCAGTTCGAGTACAACGACGGTAGGGGCTGGCCTTTATCGCCCGATGGCGGCGGCCATTCGCTCGTGCCCCTGGATTCGGCACTTATAGACGAGCCGGCCGGTTCCCTGAATTACGGCGGCAACTGGCGCGCGAGCACTTACATCGGCGGCTCTCCCGGCGCCGAAGACCCCGAACCGGAAATCTCCGTTGTCCTAAACGAAATCATGGCACACACCGACTATTATAATCCGCAACTTCCTCAGCACGAATCCAACGACTGGATAGAACTCTACAACACGAGCCCGGCAAAGATTAACCTGAATCACTTCTATCTCAGTGACGACGTTGACGAACTGAAGAAATGGGCCATCCCCCCGATTGAGATTGCCGGCCGGTCCCGCATCAGTTTCGATGAGGTGACAGGTTTCCATAATCCCGCCGGCACCGGTTTCGGCCTCAACAAAGCCGGTGAACAAGCGATACTCTCTTATCTGCCCGGCACATCCGAGGACCGCATCGTTGACAGCGTCAGATTCAAGGGCCAGCTAATTGATGCTTCTCTTGGCCGCTACCCGGACGGTGCCGCGTACTGGCTTGAAATATCACCGTCCCGTGACTCGGCCAACGATAATCCGGTCCTGAATATAGTAATCGACGAGCTGATGTATCATCCCGCAAACGAGACCGATGCCGAGTACATCGAATTATACAATCCCACCTCAAACCGGATTTACCTGGAAAATGCCGAAGGCTCCTGGCGGCTGGATGGCGCTGTCGATTACACGTTCGAAGGCAATACTTCAATTCCACCCGGCGGTAGATTGATAATTGTAGGCTTCGATCCGGCTGCAGATATCGCCCGGTTGAACGCTTTCACCACTGCATACAATACGGGCCCTTTAACTGCCGGAGTGGATATAGCAGGGCCCTGGTCGGGCAGTCTTTCCAATGCGGGCGAAAGACTTGCCTTGAAAATGCCGCAGGCGGCGGACCTGCCGGGAGACCCGGTCTGTTGGGTCATTGCCGACGAGGTGATTTACGCCGATGTATCGCCCTGGCCCGAGGCCGCAGATGGCGCCGGCGATGTACTGCAAAGAATCTTCGCCGATCAATATCATTCCGGCAACGACCCGGACAACTGGGAGGCTGTTTTACCAACTCCCGGCGGTAATCCATAGATTCCGGATATTCTTCAATCGAAAAAACTTCAAAGAAACAAATGCTATATAAGGAAACAAACTTCAAATGCTCAGAAATACGAAAATCCGCCTGCCAATTTTGGCCTTAATGTGGATCGCATATTTGATCGACTCGGCCAATGCAGCAGAAACTACGCTCGTCATCAACGAATTCATGGCGTCAAATAATACTGCGATCCAGGACCCCCAGGGCCAATACGATGACTGGATCGAAATCTACAACTACGGTTTCGAAGCTATTAACATAGCCGGCATGTACCTGACGGACAACTTGTCCGCTCCGACCAAGTGGCCGATTCCGACTAATAATCCCGCCATTACTACTATCGCTGCCGGCGGCTATCTGTTGATTTGGGCCGACAATGATACGAGCGATTCCGGACTGCATGCCAATTTCAAACTCGACGCCGCCGGCGAGGAAATCGGCCTGTTCGACAGCGATGGTGTTACCCTGATTGATAGTATCATCTTCGACGAGCAAACCGGCGACATCTCTTACGGACGGCACCCCAACGCGGGCAGCTACTGGCAGGCCTTCGGTTCTCCAAGCCCGGCGGCTCAAAATATCGGCGTCTACGAGGATTTTGTTTCCGAAATCGAGTTCAGTCACGAACGCGGCTTTTATGACGAATCGTTTTATCTAACGCTCGCCACCGAAACCGAAGACGCGATCATTTACTACACGCTCGACGGGACCGAGCCGTTCGATATTGCCGGCGACGGAAGATTCCCGATGGGCACGGTCTATACGGGCCCAATTTACATCAGCAAAACCACTGTCTTAAAAGCAATCGCAACCAAAGCAAACTGGATGCCCGCCCGCATTAAGACACATACCTATATTTTTGTCGAAGATGTAATAAGACAATCGCCTACAGGCCAGGCCCCGGGTCCCGACTGGCCGACGGGCAGTGTTAACGGGCAAAACATTAATTACGGCATGGACCCGGACATAGTCAACGACAGGCGATACAGGGACCTCATGGATGACGCCCTGCTGGCCATACCAAGCATCTCGCTTGTGACGAATTTGGAAAATCTGTTCGACTCGTCCAAAGGAATTTATGTAAACGCAAGGAGGCTGGGCAGAGCATGGGAACGCCCCGTGTCGGTGGAGTTGATTAATCCCGACGGCAGCGAAGGTTTCCAAATCGACGCCGGCATGCGAATCCGCGGGGGATACAGCCGCAACAACAGTAATCCCAAGCATGCCTTCCGATTGTTCTTCCGTTCCGAGTACGGCCAGACCAAGCTGAGATTCCCGCTATTCGAGGATGAAGGAGTCGGCGAGTTCGACAACGTCGATCTGCGAACAGCGCAGAATTATTCCTGGAGCTATGACAACAGCAATAAGAACACAATGGTTCGCGAAGTTTTTTCACGTGATGTGCAGCGCGATATGGGCCAGCCTTATACTCGCAGCCGCTATTATCATCTCTATCTCAACGGCCATTACTGGGGCATCTTCCAGACACAGGAACGTTCCGAAGCATCGTATGCCGAGTCGTACTTCGGTGGCGGCAAGGATGACTATGACGTCGCCAAGACCACCGGAGGAAATCCGAATTACACCATCGAAGCCACGGACGGCACGCTCGATGCTTACCGCCGGCTCTGGCAGGCGGCCACAAACGGATTCTACAGCGACGAAGCTTACTATAAAGTGCAGGGGATGAATCCCGACGGCACACGCAATCCGGCGTATGAAAGGCTCCTCGATGTAGACAATCTAATCGACTATATGCTCTGTACTTTCTACGTGGGGGACTGTGACGGGCCTATCTCCAACTTCCTCGGCAACAACCGTCCTAATAACTACTACGGCATCTACAATCGCAACAACCCGGACGGCTTCAAATTCTTCAGGCACGATGGTGAGCATACCATCGGCGTCCGGAGCTGGTGCTACGACAGGACCGGCCCATATAATCACCCCGACCTGTCATCGTTCGCCAATTTTACGCCGCAATGGCTGCACCAGCGGCTCGCCGTGCATCTGGAATATCGAATGCGTATGGCCGACCGTGCACACAAGTACTTCTTCAACGAGGGAGTCTTGACGCCGGGCCAGTCGACAAAACGTCTATTGGAGCGGGCAGAACAAATCGAAATGGCTATCATTGCCGAGTCCGCAAGATGGGGCGACGCAAAAAGTTCTCAGCCTTATACGAAAGACGACCACTGGCGGCCTGAAATTGACCGCATCGTGAATGATTATGACGCCTACGGTTTTCCTCTGCGCACCCAGGTTGTTCTCGGCCAGCTTCAATCCAAGGGCTGGTATCCGAATGTCGATGCTCCGGTCTTTGGCATAAATGGACTATATCAGTTCGGTGGGCTGATTTCGCAGAGCGATTCGCTCTCGATGGATGCTCCGACCGGCACGATATTCTACACGATCGACGGCACCGACCCGCGAGTGCAGGACACGCCGCAGCAGTCGGATGTCCTCGTGCCGGAGAACGCCGACAAGAGGGCGATTGTCCCTATCGGCCCCATCAGCGAAAACTTCAAAGGCGGCGGAGATTTCGACGATT
>Ga0207752_1000372_pt1 | contig 21169 bp, 14 predicted proteins | sample Pon2CUnioCityCA_6_FD_187272 | JGI IMG/M metagenome (GOLD analysis project Ga0207752, IMG submission 187272) | Marine sediment microbial community from Union City, CA, USA - Pond 2C Sediment 2 (SPAdes) | ecosystem: Environmental > Aquatic > Marine > Intertidal zone > Salt pond sediment ...
GGTCGAAGCCGGTACCGAAAGCCGCAAAGGGCATGTCACCGATGTACCGCCGAGACGGCGCCGTTGGCGCACTGACTGTGGCCGCTGCCCTGGGGTTGTCGCTGCTGCTGGCGGCCTGTGCCGGCGGCCAGCGCAGCGCCGGGCACGCCAGTTATCCGCAGTTGCCGACGGGTAGTCGCATCGAGCTGTTGCAGCGGCTGGAAATCCCCGAACGCCACGCGCGCAGCTTTGTCCAGCACGGCCGCGCGGTGGCGCCGCAGGCACTCGACCGGCGCGCCGTGCACTGCAATTTTGAGGTCGACGCGGTGCGCATGCCCGGCGACCCGCCGCAGTTCATCGAAGCCGACAGCTTCACCGTGAGCGAGGTCCGCTGGCGTCGCCAATTCACTGCGCTGCCGCTGCGCGTGGCCGGCACGGGCAACATGCCCGAGTGGCAGCTGCGCAGCCTGTTCGACGGCCCCGGCTACAGCGAGCACAGTGTCAGTGTGCGCTTGCGGTCGGCGCGCCAGCCGCAGGTGCGCGCGCTGCACTGCACGCGGCGCAGCGACTGGCCGCGCAGCGGCCGCCAGCCGACGCGGGCGCAGATCGCCGCAGCGCTCGGCGCACTGGCGCGGATCACGCCGGCCGACGAATAGCCGGGCCGGATTCAGTGTTCGGCAGCGCGGCGGGGGGAACTCCGCCGCTTGCCGGCCGTCCACTACCGGCAGGTTGCGTCGCTGGCGGTCGGGCCGCCCGACTGCGCCAACTGCCGCCAACTGCCGCCGACCGCCGTTGCCCGCAAGCCGACAACCGCCAGGAGAAAACCATGCCGATCATCATCCGCCGTCCCGATCCGCTGCGCGGCAGCGATATCCCCGCCAGCCAGATCACACCGGAGCGGGTCTTTCGCCAGCGCCGCCGCCTGCTGCGTGCGGCGCTGGCCGGCGGTGGTGCGCTGGCGGCGGGCTCGCTGCCGGGCCTGCTGCCCGGCTCGCTGCAGGCCGCGCCGCTGGTGCCCGCCGGCAAGCCGCTGCCGGATGTGCAGCCGGGTGGCTTCTCCACCGATGAGCAGCAGACCCCGCACAAGGACGCCATCGAGTACAACAATTTCTACGAGCTGGGCACCGACAAGGGCGATCCGGTGAAAAATGCTCACCACCTGAAAACCGAGCCGTGGAGCGTGGTGGTCGACGGCGAGTGCGACAAGCCCGGCAAGCTCGCGCTGGAGGATCTGCTCAAACCGCACGCGCTGGAGGAGCGCATCTATCGCCTGCGCTGCGTCGAGGCCTGGTCGATGGTGATCCCCTGGGTGGGCATACCGCTGGGCGATGTGCTCAAGCGCTTTGCGCCCAATTCGCGCGCCAAATACGTCGCCTTCGAGACCATTCACGACCCGGAAAACCTGCCCGGGCAGCGCTACGCGATCCTCGATTGGCCCTACGTCGAGGGGCTGCGCATGGACGAGGCGATGAATCCCTTGTCGATTCTCGGCGTCGGCGCCTACGGCGAGGCGCTGCTCAATCAGATGGGTGCGCCGCTGCGCCTGGTGGTGCCGTGGAAGTACGGCTTTAAAAGCATCAAATCGATCGTGCGCATCAGCTTTACCGAGCAGCAGCCGCCGACCAGCTGGAACCGCTCCGCGCCGCACGAGTACGGTTTTTACGCCAACGTCAATCCGCAGGTCAGCCATCCGCGCTGGAGCCAGGCCAGGGAGCGCCGTCTCGACGGCGAGCAGTCAGGGCTGGCCGCGCTGTTCGCGCCGAAGATCGACACCCTGCCATTCAATGGCTACGGCGAGCAGGTGGCGAGCCTCTACAGCGGCATGGATCTGAGCAAGTACTACTGAGTTTCCGGGTTGTTCGCAGATCCGCTGCGGACGGCTGCCCGGCGCGGCTCCCGGGCGCGCAGAACTGGCGGCGCGTCGGCGCGCCGGTGCTGGCTGCCACAGTGCTGGTGGCCAAAGTACGGGCGGCCAAAGTACGGGCGGGCAGCCGCGCTGGCCGGTGCGCGGCGATGGGTTTATCATCACCGCCCGCGCGCCGCGGCCGATGCCGTCGGCGCCCTTTCTCCACCGAGCCGGCGCCCGCCACAAGTGGCCGACGGCCGGGCGTGACGATTCCGAGCCGGACGTGATGAACCCTCTCGATGATAATTTTCCGCAGCGCCTCGCGCGCCTCGCTGCCGCGGCGCTGGCCGGCGCCCTGTTGCTGTGTCTGGCCGCGCCGGCAGCGCACACCGCCGAGCAGCCGCCTGCGCGGGTGCGCGTGGCCGCGGTCGGCGAGCGCCAGCTGGCGCAGACGGTGCGCGTCCTCGGCGTGGTGGATTTCGCCCGCGTCGCGCACGTCGCACCGGAGGTCAGCGGCGTGGTCGCGGCCATCGAGCTGCGCACCGGGCAGGTGGTCGAGCGCGGCGACGTGCTGGTCGAGCTGGACGATCGCTTCCTGAAAAAGGACATCGACATCCGCCAGCGCGAGGTCGAGCAGGTGGAGGCGGAGATCGCCCGCGAGCGCGCCAATCTGCAGCGCCTCGAATCGCTGCTCGCCTCCAGCTCCGCCAGCCGCGGCACTTACGAGGATTCCCTGTACACGGTGCGCGCCCAGGAGAAGCGTCGCGACACCCTGCGCGAGCAGATCGCGCGGCTGCGCATCTCGCTGGAAAAGAGCCGGGTGCGCGCGCCCTTTGACGGCGTGGTGCTGGAGAAGCTCGCCGAGCTGGGCGAGTGGGTCGGCCCGCAGACCCCGGTGGCGCGCATCGCCGCCAGTGCCGAGCTGCGCGTGCGCGCCGGCATCGGCCAGGATGTGCTGCGCTTCCAGCGGCCGGGGACGCGCGTGCCGGTGTCGCTGGACGGGCTCGCCGAACGCCTCGAAGGCCGCATCCGCGACCTCGACCCGGTGGTCGATCTGCGCAGCCAGAACGTCACCGTCAACGTCGCCCTCGACTACCGACCGGGCCTGCTTCAGAACATGCAGGCGCGGGTCGAGCTGCCGGCCGCCGAGCCGCGCAGGCTGCGCCTGCTGCCGCGCGATGCGCTGGTGCATTTCGAGGGTGCGGACGCGGTCTATGCGGTGGTCGATGGCGTGGCGAAAGTCATGCCGGTGAATATCGTCGCGCGGCTCAGCAGCGAAGTCGGCGTGGACGACGAGCATATCGTCGCCGGCATGCTGGTGGTAGTCGACGGCAATGACCGCCTGCGCCCGGGCACTCCGGTCAGCGTGGTCGGGGAGTAGTCCGGCGTGGATGTGATCGGCACTTCCATCCGCCACCCGGTTTCGACCTTCTCCGCGGTGATTCTGGTGCTGATCTTCGGCCTGCTGGGCTTGTCGCGCCTGCCGGTGCAGCTGACGCCGGACGTGGAGGCACCGACGATCTCCATCACCACCAACTGGTTCGGCGCCAGCCCCTACGAGATCGAGAAGGAGATCATCGAAAAGCAGGAGGATGTGCTCAAGAGCATCGCCGAGCTGGTCAGCATGGAGAGCGCCAGCCAGAACAACCGCGGCCAGATCACCCTGACCTTCAAGGTCGGTGCCGACCTGCAGACCGCATTGTCGCGGGTTTCCAACAAGCTCAACGAGGTCTCCGACTACCCGGCCAACGCCGCCCGCCCGCAGATCAGCGCCTCCGGCGCGCAGAGCTCGCCGGTGATCTGGATGATGTTGAAGGTGCGCGGCGCGGACAAGGCGCGCATCAACCAATACCGCAGTTTCTTCGAGAATGAGATCCGCGGCCGCCTGGAGCGCGTGCCGGGGGTCGGCTCGCTGTTCGTCCTCGGTGGTACCGAGACGCGCATGGAGGTGGTGGTCGACGCCGGGCGACTGGCCGCCAACGGTCTCACCCTGAACGCGCTGGCCGCTGCGGTGAACGCCGCCAACAGCAACGTCTCCGCTGGCGTGCTGGGGCTTGAAAAGCGCAACTACCGGGTGCGCACGGTGGGCCAGTTCCAGCGCCCCGACGATCTCGGCGAGGTGCTGCTGGCCGACGACGGCCGCTATCGCGTCTATCTGCGCGATGTCGCCGAGACCCGCCTCGGTTACGCGCCGCAGAGCATCCCGGTGCGCCACAACGGCACGCCGATAATCGTCGTCGCGGTGCGCAAGGAATCCGGCGCCAACGTGCTGGAGATGACCGACGCCATGCAGCGCACGGTCGGCGAACTCAACGCCGGCGAGCTCAAGCGCGCCGGCCTGTACATCGATTGGGTCTACGACCAGCGACCGTACATCAACAACGCCATCGATCAGGTGCAGCGCAACCTGCTGATCGGCGCCAGCCTGGCGATCATCGTGCTGTGGCTATACCTGCGCTCGATCGCCGCGACGCTGACCGTGGCCATGGCGATACCGATTTCCGTGTTCAGTACCTTCATCTTTCTGCTGCTTTTCGAGCGCACCATCAACGTGGTCAGCCTGGCGGGCATCTCCTTCGCCGTGGGCATGCTGGTGGACAACGCCATCGTGGTACTGGAGAACATCGACCGCCACCGGCGCATGGGCAAGAGCGCCTTCGCCGCCAGCCACGATGGCGCGCGCGAGGTGTGGGGCGCGGTGCTGGCCTCGACGGTGACTACCGTGGCGGTGTTCCTGCCGGTGCTGTTCGTCGAGGAGCAGGCCGGACAGCTGTTTCGCGATATCGCCATCGCCATCACCTTCGCCATCGTGGTCAGCCTGTTCGTCTCGGTGTCGGTGATCCCGGCGATCACCCGCAAGCTGTACCAGATGGCCGGCCGCGAGCGCCAGGCCAGCGCGGTGACCGTCGCCCAGGGCAACTGGTTCGTGCGCAGCGTGATGGCACTGTCGCGGCTGACGCTGAAAAATGCCTTCAGCCGCCTGCTCACCGTCGGCCTGCTGATGGCCGCCGCCGCCTGGGGGGTGATGCTGCTGCTGCCCAAGGCCGAGTATCTGCCGCAGGGCAACCGCAATCTGATCATCAACATCATGGTGCCGCCGCCGGGCTACTCCGAGGCCAAGCGCGAGGAGATCGCCGACTACGTCTACGCGGCCATCCGACCGCACATCGAGGAGGATGGCATCGACGGCGTGCCGCAGGTCAAGAGCATGTTTTTCGTCGCCTCCGAGCAGCTCACCCTGTTCGGCGGCACCAGTGTCCACGACCAGCGCGCGCGGGAGATGATGCCGCTGTTCACCCGGGTGATGAATTCGATCCCGGGCATGTTCGGGGTCAGCATTCAGCAGGGCATCTTCTCCCAGTCGCTGGGCCGCGACCGCTCGGTGGATATCAATATTTCCGGCAGCGACAACGCCGAGATCGTCGCCGCGGCGCGCGCCTTGTTTGTCGCGCTGAAGGACAGCGAGCTGCTCGGCGGTGCGCAGATCCGGCCGGTGCCGTCGCTGGAGATCAGCTACCCCGAAGTGCGCCTGATTCCGGACCGCGCGCGGCTGATCGCCAATGGCCTCTCCGAGCGCGAGCTGGGCTTCGCCGTCGACGTGCTGATGGACGGGCGCAAGATCGGCGAATTCAAGCCCGATGGCGAGAAGGTGATGGATCTGGTGCTCACCGCGCGCAGCGATGCGGTGGCCTCCCCGGAGGACATCCTCGACGGCCTGGTCGCCACCCGCGAGGGCCGCGCGCTGCGCATCGGTGATCTGGCCGAGCTGCAGTACGCCCGGGGAATGACCCAGATCAACCACCTGGAGCGGGCGCGGACCGTGCGGCTGGAGGTTACGCCTCCCGGCCAGGTGGCTCTGCAGGAGGCCATCGAATACGTGCAGCAGCAGGTGCTGCCGGGGGTGCGCGAGTCCGGCGCGCTGGAGGCGGTGCGGGTGTCCATCGGCGGCAGCGCCGACAAGCTCTCCGAGACGCGCCAGGCGCTGCAGTGGAACTTCATCCTCGCGGTGCTCATCATCTATCTGCTGATGGCCTCGCTGTTCGGTCACTTCCTGTACCCGCTGGTGATCCTGCTGTCGATCCCGCTGGCCGCCGCCGGGGGCTTCGTCGGCCTCGCCCTGGTCGATCGCTTCATCGCCGCGCAACCCTTCGACATCCTCGTCATGCTCGGCTTCGTGATCCTCGTCGGCACGGTGGTCAACAACGCCATTCTCATCGTCCACCAGTCGCTCAACAACGTGCGCTACCAGGGCCTGCTCGGCGTCGATGCGGTGCTGTACGCGGTGCGCACGCGCATCCGGCCGATCTTCATGAGTACCACCACCTCGGTGTTCGGCCTGTTGCCGCTGGTGCTGGCCACCGGCTCCGGCTCCGAGCTGTACCGCGGTCTGGGCAGCGTGATCCTCGGTGGGCTGGCGGTGTCCACCGTGTTCACCCTGTTCGTGATCCCGGCGCTGCTGGCCTTCGTCATCGGCCGCGAAAAGCCGCGCGCCGCGGCCGCTGCCGGCAGCCCGTAGCCCCGCTCCCGAGTCAACAGTCCCGCGCCGCCAGCCGGGTCGCCAGCCGAGTCGCCAGCCGGGCAGCCAGTCGGGCAGCCAGTCGGGCAGTCAGTCCCGCAGTGGCCAGCTGCCGCGGTTGCGCCAGTCCATCGGATCGTCGGCCAGTTGCACCAGTGCCAATCGGTTGAGGGCGAAGGGCGCCAGCGGCAGCTCGGCGGTGCAGCGGGCGTAGCCGCCGGGATCGCGCCGTGCCGGATCGCGATAGAGCAGGCTGAGGTGGGGGTCGAATACCGCGGCGCCGGCGTGCGGCCGCTCGCCATCGGGCGGAGCCGGCCAGGCCCGCAGCGCAGAGCGCAGCGCGGTCAGCGAGCGGGTCGGCGCCAGCGGGACGTAGAGGTGGCGGAAGAAGCTGTCTTCGCCGGCCAGCCCACAGGGCTGGGCGCGCAGCACGCGGGTGTCTGCGGCGAGCTGCGCGCAGCGTGCCCGCAGTGCCGGCAGGTCGTCAGTGGCGACACTGGCCAGGGTGATGTGCGGCTCGAAACCCGGCGCCCGATAGTGTTCCGCGAGGCTCGCGATAGCCAGCGCGAACTGAACGGCGGCATCACCGCCGGGCAGCAGCCAGATGGCGCAGCGCGCGCCACCGACGGCGCTCATCCGCAGCGGCACGGCGCTGGCCGCGGTCTTGCCGTCGCTCGCAGTGCGGGCTGTACCCGCCGGTGCTGGCGCATGATCCCCTCCGAAGCTGCCTGCATCCGTCTGTTATCAACCGCAAGCGATCGGATTTCAAGCGTTTTGTGCGCTTCGGCACGGGTGTCCGCGCAGTGCCGCGCGGCCGCTGTCAACCGAGCATATCGCGCAGCCGGTACCAGGCCATCGCCAGCACCAGCGCCGGGGTGCGCAGCAGGCGGCCGCCGGGGAAGGGCAGGTGGGGGATGCGGCTGAACAGGTCGAAGCGCTCGGCGCTGCCGGCGACCGCTTCGGCGATCAGTTTGCCGGCGAAGCCGGTGAGGGCGATGCCGTGGCCGGAGAAACCCTGCGCAAAGTAGACGTTGTCGGCGACCCGGCCGAAGTGCGGCGCGCGGTTGGCGGTGATCGCCACGTAGCCGCCCCAGACGTAGTCGGCGCGCACGTCGGCGAGCTGCGGATAGACCAGCAGCATCCGCCGGCGCATCGCCGCAGGCAGGTTCGGCGGCGGCACTTTGGAGTAGCTGACGCGGCCGCCGAACAGCAGGCGGTGATCGGCGGAGAGGCGAAAGTAGTCGAGCACGAAATTCATGTCGGCGATCGCCATGCGGTCGGCGATCAGCGATTCGGCGCGCTCGCGGCCCAGCGGTTCGGTGGCGAGAATGTAGGTGCCCACCGGCATGATCCGGCTGCGGATCTGCGGCGCCACGCCGTCCAGATAGGCGTTGCCGCAGCAGACCACCTGCGCGGCGCGGATGCTGCCCTGCGGCGTGCGCACCCGCGCCGGGCTGCCGGGTTGCAGTTCCAGCGCCGGACTGGATTCGTAGATGGTGACGCCGGCGGCGAGCGCCGCGCGCGCCAGGCCGAGGGTGTAGTTGAGCGGGTGCAGGTGGCCGCTGTTGGCATCGCGCAGCAGGCCGATGTAGCGCTGGCTGCCAACCCGCTGCTGCAAGGCCTCGCCCTCGATCAGTTCGAGGCTGTGGTAGGCGTAGTCGCCGGCCAGCTCGTCGCGCCACTGGCGCAGTTCGTCGAGCTGGCGCGGCTTGATCGCCGCGTGGCCCTGGCCGGGGGTGAAGTCGCAGTCGATGGCGTGCTCGCGGATCAGCCCGCGGGTGGTGTCCAGCGCCTCGCAGGACAGATCCCACAGCCGCCGCGCGTCGTCGCGGCCGACCAGCTTGCGCAGCCGCGCCATCTCGCAGGCGTAGCCGAAGATCATCTGCCCGCCGCTGCGCCCGGAGGCGCCCCAGCCGATCCGCTGGCCCTCCAGCAGCGCCACGCGATAGCCGCGCTGCGCCAGGTGCAGCGCCGCCGAGCAGCCGCTGATGCCGCCGCCGATGACGCAGACATCGTAGCTCGCATCGCCCTGCAGCGGCGGCTGGGGGGCAAGGTCGCCGGCGCTGGCGGCGTAGTAGGAATCGGCGTGGGCGGGGCGGGGATCGCGCTGCTTCATGCGTGCAGGTACCAGTCGTAGTCGAGTGCGCTCAGTTGGCGGCGAAAGCGCTGCGCCTCCACCTCGCGGCAGACGGCGTACAGCTCGCAGAATGACTCGCCCAATGCCTGCGCCAGCAACTGCCCGGCGCGGAAGTCGGCGACCGCCTGTTCGAGGGTGTTGGCGAAGGTGGCTTCGAGCTGTGCGTAGGCGTCGCCGCGCAGCCGCGGCGGCGGCTGCAGCGCTTGCGCGATACCGTGCTGCACGCCGGCCAGTATCGCGGCGGTGAGCAGATAGGGGTTGGCATCGGCGCCGGCGACGCGGTGTTCGATGCGCGTCGCCGCGGCCGCGCCGGCCGGGATGCGCAGCGCGGTGCTGCGGTTGTCGTAGCCCCAGCTCTCGGCCAGCGGCACGAACATCTCCGGCTGCATGCGCCGGTAGGCGTTGACGCTCGGCGCGCAGATCAGCAGCGATTCGGGCAGGCTGGCGAGCAGCCCGGCGATGGCCTGGCCGAGCAGCGGCGTGCCCAGCTGCGCGTCGTCGCAGCCCGGCGCGGCGGCCTGCGGCGGGGCGAAGGCGTTGTCGCCGGCGGCGTCGAGCAGGCTCAGGTGCAGGTGCAGGCCGTTGCCCGGCAGCGCCGCGAAGGGCTTGGGCATAAAGGTCGCCTCGAAGCCCTGCTGGCGCGCCACGCTGCGGATCACCCGCTTCAGCGCGATGGCTTCATCGCAGGCGCGCAGCGGGTCGTCGTGGTGGTGCAGATTGATCTCGAACTGCCCCGGCGCGTACTCGGCGATGGCCGCGCTGGCGGGGATGCCCTGTGCCTCGCAGGCCGCGGCGCAGGCGTCGAGAAAATCGGCGTAACAGTCCAGATCCTCCAGCGCGTAGACCTGCGTGCTCCGCTCGCGCTCGCCGCTGACCGGGTTGATCGGCGCGCGCACCATGCCGCGCGCGTCGCGCTGCCGATCGAGCAGGTAAAACTCCAGCTCCAGGGCGATCACCGGCCGGTAGCCGCTGGCGGCGAAGCCTTCGCAGATGCGCGCCAGCACGTGGCGCGGGTCGGCGAAGTAGGGGCGGCCGTCCTGCTCGTGCATGCACAGCTGCAGCTGCGCGCGGTCGTCGCGCCAGGGCACCGGGGCGAGGCTGCCGGGCACGGGCAGACAGAGGCGGTCGGCGTCGCCCTGCTGGAAGGCGAGGCCGGATTCGTCCACCGTCTCGCCGCGGAAGTCGAGGGCGAACATCGAAGCCGACAAATGGATGCCCTCGCTGCAGATCTTTGCCAGCGACTCGATGGGGATGCGCTTGCCGCGCGGCAGGCCGTTGAGATCGGCGATCAGCAGGTCGACCTGGCGCAGTTGCGGGTGTCGGGCGCGGAAGTCGGCGATCTCTTCGGCGCTGATGCGCGGCGCCGCGGCGGGGTGGCTGGCGCTCGCGTTGCGGTCTGCGGGGTGAGTGGTGTTTGCCATGATTGATGTTTAATTTAATAGACAGTGCTTATACGTTGACGGCGATGCCGGTCAGCTGTCAATGGTTGATTTTGGTCTCAAACCACCCGGTTGACAGATTGCTGGCCGCTGCGTAGCGTCGTCGGCGTTTATTATCGTGATCGCTTGCTGGCGATCCATCCCATCGCAGGTGATCCATGAATGCCATCCAGCAGTGGCTGCGCGAACGCAATATTACCGAGGTCGAATGCCTGATCCCGGATATGACCGGCAACGCGCGCGGCAAGATCGTGCCCGCCGACAAGCTCTCCACCGAGGAGGGCATGCGCCTGCCCGAGGGTATCTTCATCCAGACGGTCACCGGTGACTGGCCGGTGGATCAGAGTGCCATCGACCCGGCTGAAATCGACATGGTGCTGCGCCCGGACCCGCTGACCATCCGCCCGGTGCCCTGGGCCGCTGAGCCCACCGCGCAGATCATTCACGACTGCTTCGACCACGGCGGCCAGCCGCATCCGCTGTCGCCGCGCAATCTGCTGCGCCGCGTGCTGGCGCTGTTCGCCGAGCGCGGCTGGCAGCCGGTGGTGGCGCCGGAGCTGGAGTTCTTTCTGGTCAAGCAGAACCTCGATCCGGACTACCCGCTGGAACCGCCGGTGGGGCGCTCGGGGCGGCCGGAGACGGCGCGCCAGTCGTACAGCATCGATGCGGTCAATGAGTTCGACCCGCTGTTCGAGGACATCTACGACTACTGCGAGGCGCAGGAGTTGAACATCGATACGCTGATCCACGAATCCGGCGCCGCGCAGATGGAGATCAATTTCCTCCACGGCGAGGCGCTGTCGCTGGCCGATCAGGTCTTCCTGTTCAAGCGCACGGTGCGCGAGACCGCCTTGCGCCACCAGATTTACGCGACCTTTATGGCCAAGCCCATGGAGCGCGAGCCGGGTAGCTCGATGCATCTGCACCAGAGCCTCATCGACGCCGTCACTGGGGCGAATATTTTCGATGCCGACGGCCAGCCATCGGCGCTGTTCAAGCAGTTCATTGCCGGCCAGCAGAAATACCTGCCGGCGGCGATGGCGCTGCTGGCGCCGAACGTCAACTCCTATCGGCGCATCGCCAAATTCGAATCGGCGCCGATCAACACCCACTGGGGCTACGACAACCGCACCGTCGGCCTGCGCGTGCCGATCGCCGCGGCCGCGCAGACGCGGGTCGAAAACCGCCTCGCCGGCGCCGACGCCAACCCCTATCTGTCGATGGCCGCATCGCTGGCCTGCGGCTATCTGGGCATCGTCGAGCAATTGCAGCCGGAGGCGCCGTTGAATGGCAGCGCCTACGAGCACCCCTACGGCCTGCCGCGCAGCCTGGAGGAGGCGCTGCGTTTGTTCGGCGATTGTGCGGCGTTGCGCGACGTGCTCGGCGAGCGCTTTGTCGATGCCTACTGCGCGGTGAAAGAAGCCGAATACGACGCCTTCTCGCGGGTCATCAGCTCATGGGAGCGCGAGTATCTGCTGCTCAACGTTTAAGACTGCATGTGATCCAGCCTGCGACTGACGGACACCTCACTAGGCGAATGCGTTTCGCTACAGAGGTGATTCATGATCAACATCGGCACAACACGCTCAGCCGATACGTCAGGCTCTACAACCACTACATTCCACGGCGTCAATCCTGGCATCGCGATAGGCCGGAGCTGTTCCATAAGCGGCCGTGCAATCCCGCTGGACTTGACATTCATGTCTGCGCGAGCGTGCCGTGGGCACGTCGTTGAACTCCTGCCCGGTGCGCAGGTCTACTCGACCGGTTTCACCAACGGGGACTGTCATGCGATTGATAAAGTGTTTTTCCGGGCTGCTGGCGGGAATAGTGTTGTTTGCGGGGGCGGCTGGCGCTGCTGAAACGGGCGACAAGATTGGCCAGCAATTGCACAGTTTTTCTTTTGCCGATCCACAGGGGCAGCAGCGCAGCCTGGCGGATTATCGCGGTGAGGTTGTCGTCGTCAAACTGTGGGCGACCTGGTGTGGCGTGTGCCGCGCGAAATGGCCGGCATACCAGGCGATGTATGACGAAGTGAAAGATCTCGAAGGCGTTCGCTTTGTTACCTTGTCGGTTTTTGAAGAATTAGCCACCAGTCAATCCTGGGCCGAGGCGCAGGGCTACGACGTACCGCTTTACGGAAACAACATCAGCGACAAGGGTGCGGTAAGTGTCGCCGGTGACGGCGAATATTTTATCAAAGGCACACCAATGATGTTTCTGCTGGACAAGGATGGGATTATTCGCGATGCCACTTTGGGAAACCAGGGTGAAATCAGCGTGGAGGAAATAAAGGCGTTGCTGGGTTAGGATGCCGGAGGCAAAGTGGACTATTTCAGTAGTCTACTCTGACTCCATTTATTTGGCTCCATTTATTGAGAACGGGATAAAAGAAAGCCCGCGCATTATCTTCTTGATAATGAGCGGGCTTTTATTTTTGTCTGGCGGAGAGGGAGGGATTCGAACCCTCGGTACGGGGTTACCGTACACACACTTTCCAGGCGTGCTCCTTCAGCCACTCGGACACCTCTCCACGGAGTATTCGGTAGGCTTCCAGCCCGCGAAGGCGGCGAACTTTAGCTCAATAGCAGGGGGCTGTAAAGGCGCTCGCGGGCCTTTGTCGCGGCGCTGTTTGCGGTTGGCGACAGCCGGGTTGCCGCACGATCCGGCGGCCTAGCCGCCGGGTGTTGCACTGCGGCACAGCGCATCGGCGGCGATGGCGCCGTCGCCGCTCACGAGCAGCGGATTGATCTCGATCTCGGCGATGCAGTCGCGCAAATCCCAGGCGAGCTGCGACAGGGCCGCGGCGGCGGCGTACAGGGCGCCGGCGGCCAGCGGCGGGGCGCCGCGATAGCCGCCCAGCAGGCGCGCGGCACGCAGCCCGGCGATTGCGCACTCGGCCTCGCTGGCGTCGAAGGGCGCCATCAGCAACACCTGTTCATCGAGCAGCTCCACCAGCGTACCGCCGGGGCCGATGCGCAGCGCCGGGCCGAAGCCCGGGTCGATCAGCGCACCCAGCGCCCACTCGCTGGCGGCGTCGATCATCTCCACCAGCAGCACCTGCGGGCCGAGGCGAGCGGCCAGATCGCGGTAGCCATCGGCCAGCTGATCGGGGTCGCCGATGGCGGTGCGCACGCCGCCCACGTCGCTCTTGTGGGCGATGCCCGGCGCGGCGGTTTTCAGCACCAGCGGATAGCCGATCCGCTCCGCCGCGGCCAGGCAGTCGTCGAGTCGATCGGCCTCGGCGTGGCGCGGGCAGGTGATGCCGTAGTCGGCGAGCAGGCGATAGCCTTCGGCCTCGCCGATCCACTGGCGATCGCGCAGCCGGGCGCGCCATTCGCCGGCCCGCGGGTGTTCGTCGCCGCCGCTGCGAAATGCCTTCGGGCGGCGATGTTCGAGCAGTGCGCGGGTCGCCAACAGCGCTTCCCGGCTGCCTTTGAGCAGCGCTATGCCGCGCTCGGCCAGGGCTGCGGCGAGCTTGCTGTCGTGGCACAACGAGTAGTTGCTGACCGCCGCCAGCGGCTTGTCGCTGGCGGCGGCGATGGCGCCGAGCGCGCGCGCGTGCATGGCGTGCAGGTAGTAGTCCTGGCGCCAGTCGAGCACGTACAGCAGGGCGGCGACGCCGGGATCGTCGAGCATCGCCAGGCCGGCCTCGCGGTAGCAGCGCTCGGCGTCGCGGCCGCTGCCCCAGGCATCCAGCGGGTTGTCGGCCTCGATACCCGCTTCGAGCAGCGACTGCACGCGCGCCAGGGTCTGCGGGCGCAGCCGCGCGTGGCGCAGGCCGAGGCTTTCGGCCAGGTCTGCGATCAGCTCGCGCTCGCCGCCGGAATCGTGCAGCGAGGCGATGCCGCAGCCGGCTGAATCCTGCTGCGATTGCGGCCGGCGGCGGCCGCTGGAAAACAGCTGCAGCTGGGCGGCGAATTCGTCGACCGTCTCCGCCAGGTGCGCGCCGCAGCGCCGCGCCAGGGCGCGGAACACGGCGTCGTCGCCGACCAGCGCGCCAGTGTGCGATACCGCCAGCCGCGCGCCGGTTTCGCTGCGCCCGACCTTCATGATCACCACCGGGATATCGCGTTCCGCAGCCTCCTGCAGCGCGGCGATGAAGCGCTGCGGCTGGCGCACCGTCTCCAGAAACAGGCCGACGCAGCGGGTCTCCGCGCGGCGCAGCATCCAGTGCAGATAATCGGCGGCGCCGGTGGCGCTCTCCGCGCCGCTGCTGACCAGCTGGCTGAAGCGCAGGCGGCGGTCGTTGTGCGCCAGCGCGCCCATGATCGAGCCGGACTGGGCGATCAGCCCGATGCCGCCGGGCGCCAGTCCCAGCGGCGCCGGAAAGGGCGTCAGCCGCAGGCCGTCGCTGATGTTGTGCAGGCCCATGCTGTTGGGCCCGCAGAGCGCCGCGCCGGCGCTGCGGGCCAGCTCGCCGAGGCGTCGGCGCAGCGCCGCGTCCGGGGTCGCGGCGAAGATCGTCAGCGCGCGCGCACCGCGCGCCAGCGCGGCCTCGGCGGCGGCTTCGACGCGCTGGGTGGCGAGCGCCAGGACGACGTGCTCCGGTGCCTCGGGCAGGGTGTCGAAGTCGGCGTGGCAGGGCAGGCCGTCGATCTCGTCGTAGCGCGGATTGACCGCGTACAGCCGCCCGGCGTAGCCGCCGCCGCGACACATCCGCAGCAGCGCCTGGCCATAGGAATCGGCCCGTGCGGAGGCGCCGACCAGCGCCAGGCTGGCGGGCTTGAAGAGGCTGTCGAGCTGGTCGCCGGCCGCTGCTGTATCCATCCGTGCCAGCGCTCCTCAGTCCATCGCCGAGCACTGGTAATGCGCGCGCGCCAGCCACTCGGGACTGATCTCCACCCCCCAGCCGGGCTGCTCGCTGACGGTTGCCCGTCCGGCGTCGATGGCGTAGGGCGAGGCGACGAACAGATCCTCCTGCCAGGGGTAGTAGTCGGCGCCCTCGATGGAGAATTCCAGGTACTTGCCGGCGCCGGGGATGGCGCGCAGCAGGTGCATGGTGAACAGGGTCACCAGCGACAGATTGGCGCAGTGCGGCGTCACCGGCAGGCCGGCCGCCGCGGCCATCCGGCAGACCCGCAGGGTGCGCGAGATGCCGCCGAGATAGCAGATGTCCGGCTGCACGATGTCCACCGCGCGCATTTCGATCATCCGCCGCCAGACGCCGAGATCGCAGTCCTGCTCGCCGCCGCTGACGTCGATGTCCAGCGCGTCGGCGACCGCTTTGGTCTGCTCCAGCTCCCAGTAGGGGCAGGGTTCCTCGTAGTGGCAGAAGCCGTGATCCTCCAGCATGCGGCCGACCTCGATGGCGCGCGGCGGCGCGTAGCAGGAGTTGGCGTCGATCAGCAGCTCGACATCCGGCCCCAGCTCGCGGCGCATGGTGGGGATGATCTGCTCGGTGCGCCCCGGCCACTGGTCGCGGCCGCGGCCGACCTCGGCGCCGGCGCGCACCTTGAAGGCATCGAAGCCGCACTCGTCGCGCAGGCGTTTGAGGCGCGCCGCCTCGTCGGCCGGGCTGATGTCGCGCTTCATCGACGAGGCGTAGGCGCGGATCGGCCCGGCGCTGCCGCCGAGCAGCGCGGCCACCGGCAGCCCGGCGCGCTTGCCGCGCAGATCCCACACCGCGGTGTCGAAGCCGGCCAGCGCGCGGCGCAGATAGGAGCCGGGAAACTTGTGCTCGCGCTCGGTGACCAGATCGAGCAGGTCGTCGAGATCGTCCGTGTCGCGGCCGAGCACATGCGGCGCCACCTGGCGGTGCAGCACCTGGCAAGTGATGTCGGCGCAGTAGGTGGAGACCTGCCCCCAGCCCTGGCGGCCGTCCTCTTCGGTGAGGCGGACGAAGCCGACGAACTCGTTGCAGAAGCTTTCGATGCGGCTGACTTTCACGGCTGCGGCCCTCTAGTGGTGGTCTTCGAGAATCAGCTCGGCGGCGCGTTCGGCGAGCATGATCACCGGCGCGTTGGTGTTGGCGCTGGTGATGTTGGGAAATACCGAGGCATCGACCACCCGCAGCCCGCCGATGGCGTGCACGCGCAGCCGCGGATCGACCACCGAATCGGCAGCGTCGCTGCCCATGCCGCAGCTGCCGCAGGGGTGGAATACGGTCCAGGCGTGGTCGCGCACGTAGTCGGCCAGCGCAGCGTCGGATTCGACCTGCGCGCCGGGCAGCAGCTCGCGCTCGATGATCGCGGCGAAGGCCGGCGCGGCGGCGATCCGCCGCGTCAGCCGCAGGCCGTCGAGCATCGCCTGACGATCCTCGGCGGTGGCCAGATAATTGGGGTGGATCTGCGGCGCTGTCAGCGGATCCGGCGAGCGGATCTGCAGGTGGCCGCGACTGCTCGGCCGGCAGGGATTGCTGCCCAGCAGAAAGCCCGGGAAGGGGTCCGGCCGCAGCAGCGGGCGTTTGCCAGGCGGCGCGCGGGTGTAGCTGACCGGCGAGAAGTACAGCTGCTGGTCGGGGCCGGGCTGGTCGGGGCCGGGCTGATCGGATTCGGCGGCATCCGGCCGCGTGCGCACGAAGCCGCCGCCCTGGTTGACGCTCAGGCTCAGCGGCCCGCTGCGCCGCAGCAGGTATTGCAGGCCGACCCGCAGCTTGCCCCACCAGGGGCCGAGCTGCTGGTTGAGCGTCGGCACCCGGCAGCGGTAGAGGTTGTCGATGCCGAGATGATCCTGCAGGTTGCGACCGACCTGCGGACTGTCGCGCAGCACCGCGATGCCCAGCTCGCGCAGCAGCTCGCCGGGGCCGATGCCGGACAGTTGCAGCAGCTGCGGGCTGTTGATCGCGCCGGCGGCGAGAATCACCTCGCAGCGCGCGCGGGCGATGTGCTGCTGGCCGCCGCGCAGATAGTGCAGGCCGCGGGCGCGGGTGCCGTCGAAGACAATCCGCAGGGCCTGGGCGCGGGTCAGGATCTGCAAATTGGCGCGGCCGCGCGCCGGGCGCAGATAGCAGCGCGCGGTGGAGGCGCGCAGGCCGTTGCGGGTGGTGATCTGGTACAGCGCGGCGCCCTCCATGCGCGCGCCGTTGTAGTCCGGGTTGAAGGGGATGCCGGCCTCGGCGGCGGCGCGCAGATAGGTCTGGCAGAGCGGGTGGGCGCGATCCTCGATGCCCTCCACCGCCAGCGGGCCGCCGCTGCCGCGATACGCGTCGGCGCCGCCGGCCCAATCCTCGATGCGGCGGAACACCGGCGCCACCGCGTCCCAGCCCCAGCCCGGCGCGACGCGAGCCCAGTCGTCGTAGTCGCGGCGGTGGCCGCGGGCGTAGACCATGGCGTTGATCGAACTGGAGCCGCCGAGCACTTTGCCGCGCGGCCAGTAGCTCTGCCGGCCGCCGAGCGCGGGCACCGGCTCGCTGAGGTATTTCCAGTTGACGCGCGCGTCGTAGTAGATCTTGCCGTAGCCGATCGGCAGGTGGATCCACGGGCTGCGGTCGGCGCCGCCGGCCTCCAGCAGCAGCACGCTGTGGCGGCCGCTTTCGCTGAGCCGATTGGCCAGCACGGCGCCGGCCGAACCCGCGCCGACGACGATGAAATCGTGCTCGCTGGCCGCCGCGCCGGCCGCGCTCACGGATTCTCCCGCTGCTTGCCGAAGACCTGCGCCAGCACCATCAGCGCCGAAGTGATGAGAATCATGATGGTCGAGATGGAGGCGATGGTCGGGTCGATCTGATCGCGCAGGGCGTTGAACATGTTGCGCGTCAGCGTGCTGTTGTCGCCGCCGGAGATAAACATCGCCACCACCACTTCGTCGAATGAAGTGAGGAAGGCGAGCAGCGCGGCGGTGATCACCGAAAAGCGGATCTGCGGCAGGGTCACGGTGAGAAAGGCGCGCGCGCGCGAGGCGCCGAGGCTGCGCGCGGCCATCTCCTGATTCATGTCGTAGCTTTTCAGGCCGGCGGCGGTGACGATCAGCACCAGCGGCAGGGCGAGCAGGCTGTGCGCCAGCACCACGCCGAACAGGGTGTAGAGGATCTGCAGCTTGACGTAGACGTAAAAGGCGCCGATGGCGATCAGGATCAGCGGCACCATCATCGGCGTGATCAGCAGGGCGAACACCAGCCGCCCGGCCGGCAGCCGCGCGGCGTGCAGACCGTAGGCGGCGAGCACCCCCAGCGGGGTCGCCAGCAGCATGGTCAGAAAGGCCGCGCTGAGCGAGGTGGCGGTGGCCGACATCCACTCCTCGGAGCCGAAGTAGTGCTGGTACCAGCGGGTCGACCAGTGCTGCGGCGGAAACTCCAGATACTGGGAGTCGGAAAACGACATCGGCACCACGATCAGCGTCGGCGCCACCAGCCAGATCATGATCAGCCCCGACAGCAGGTACAGCCACAGGCGCTGGCCGTGGCTGACCTGGGTTTCCGAGGCGGGACGGGCGAGCCAGTTGCGCATCAGTGACCTCCGCCGAGCTGTTCGAGCTTGAGAAAGCGCGCCGCCAGCCAGAGGATCGCCGCGGTCATCGCCAGCAGCACCACGCCCAGCGCGCTGGCCGCGCCCCAGTTGACGAACAGCTCGATGTTGGAGGCGATCTTCATCGACACCATGATCACCCTGCCGCCGCCGAGCACCGCCGGGGTGACGAAGAAGCCCAGGCAGAGCACGAAGACGATCAGCGAGCCGGCGAACAGCCCGGGCAGCGACAGCGGGAAGAAGGTGGTCCAGAAGGCGCGCGACGGGCTGGCGCCGAGGTTGGCCGCCGCTTTCATCAGATTGCGATCGATCGCGCTCATCGAGCTGTACAGCGGCAGCACCAGAAACGGCAGCATGATGTGCACCATGCCGATCAGCGTGCCGGTCATGTTGTGGACGAACTTCAACGGCTCCTCCCACAGCCCCAGATCGATCGCCCACTCATTGATCAGACCGCGCTTTTGCAGCAGCACCAGCCAGGCGTAGGTGCGCACCAGCAGCGAGGTCCAGAACGGCAGCAGCACGGTGATCAGGCACAGATTGGCGGCGCGGCGCGGCAGCTGGGAGAGAAAATAGGCAAACGGATAGCCGATCAGAATGCAGATGGCGGTGGTGGCGATGCTGACCACGAAAGTGGTCTCGAAGATGCGCAGATAGGATTTGCGCTGCACCATGCGCGCGTAGTTCTCCAGCGAAAAACTGCCGTCGGCGCCGAGAAACGACAGGTAGAACAGCCAGCCCACCGGGATCACCAGAATCACCAGCACGATCAGCAGCGCCGGCGAGCACAGGCCGAACAGCGCCAGCCGCTCGCGCAGCTGGTCGCGGCGCAGGCCGGCGCTGTTGTCGGCTTCGGCTACGGCGCTGGCGCCAGCGCTCACGCCGATGCCCCATCGTCGGCGACCACCACCGTGTCGCCGGCGTGCAGGCCGAGGGTGATGCGCTCGCCGACTCTGGGCAGGCCGCCGAGGGTGTCGCGGCGCACCACGTCGCGCAGCGCCAGCGAGGTGCCGTCGTCGAGGCGCGCGTAGAGCAGAAAGCTGTCGCCCTGGTAGACCAGATCCTCGACCTCGGCGGGAAAGCGGTTGATCTGCGCGTCTTCAGCCGCACCGTCGCCCAGCAATTGCAGTCGCTCGGGGCGCAGCATCACCAGCAGGCGTTCGGCGTCCGGCGGCGCGTCGCGGGTCGCCAGCGGCTGCCCGGCGCAGTGCAGGCGGCCATCGCTGAGGCTGGCCGGCAGAAAGGCCGACTCGCCGATGAAGTCGGCGACGAAGCGGTTCGCCGGGCGGTCGTAGATCTCCTCCGGGGTGCCCAATTGCATCAGCCGGCCGTGGTCGATGACCGCGATGCGGTCGGACATGGTCAGCGCCTCGCGCTGATCGTGGGTGACGTAGACGGTGGTCATGCCGAGCTTGTCGTGCAGATGGCGCAGCTCGATCTGCATCCGGTCGCGGAGCTTTTTGTCCAGCGCCGAGAGCGGCTCGTCCATCAGCAGAATGCGCGGCTCGAAGACGATCGCCCGGGCCAGCGCCACGCGCTGTCGCTGGCCGCCGGAGAGCTGGCTGATGCGCCGCTCGCCGTAGCCGCCGAGCTGCACCGTCTCCAGCGCGGCGTCGACGCGCTCGGCCATCTGCGCCTTCGGCAGGCCGCGGATCTTCAGCGGATAGGCGACGTTATCGGCCACGCTCATGTGCGGAAACAGCGCGTAGCTCTGGAACACCATGCCCAGATCGCGCTGGTGCGGCGGGGTGCGGATCATCTCGTGCTCGCCGAAGCGCAGGCTGCCGCGATCCGGCCGGGTGAAGCCGGCGAGCACCATCAGCAGGGTGGTTTTGCCCGAGCCGGAGGGGCCGAGCAGGGTGAGAAATTCGCCGCTGCGCACTTCCAGATCGACCGCGTCGAGGGCGTGCACGCCGGCGTAGGTTTTGGTGACGCCGCGAATGCTGATCGGCAGGGCGTCGCTGTTTGGCTCGCTCAAGGCGGGTCTCCGCTGGGTATCTGGCGGGATTCAGGACAAGTGCCGACACCGAGGCTCGCAGCGCGGCGGCGGCGCTTGCCACCGCCGCGCGCGCGGCTCACTCGGTGAGCATTTCCTGGTACATCTCAGCGGCAGCGGTCTCCCACTTGGCGTACCAGTCGAGGCTGACCGGCAGCTGCAGGGCGGCGTTGTCGGGGTGCGAGGGCAGTGCCTTGAGCACGTCTTCACCGACGTCGGAGACCGCGTAGGCGGCCTTGTTGGTCGGCCCGTAGGTGATGTGGTGCGGCAGGTTGGCCTGGTATTTGGGCATCGAGATGGCGGCCAGGAATTCCATCGCCGTATCCTTGTTCGGCGCACCCTTGGGCACCGCGAAGCAGTCGTAGTCGAGCAGTGCCTGATTGAAGCTGTAGGCGACCTTGGCGCCGTCTTTGGCGGCGTTGTCGAAGCGCCCGTTCCAGCCGGTGGTCATGTCCACCTCGCCGTCTTTCATCAGCTGGGCGTGCTGTGCGCCGGAGCTCCAGAACACCGCGATGTGCGGTTTCAGCTCGCGGATCTTGTCCAGCGCCCGCTCGATGCCGGCCTCGGTGGAGAGCACTTCGTAGACCTTTTCCGGCGGCACGCCGTCGGCCATCAGCGCCGGCTCCAGCGCCCCGGCGACCTTGCCGCGATAGGCGCGCGTGCCGGGGAATTTCTCCACGTCCCAGAAATCCGCCCAGCTCTGCGGGCCTTTGTCGCCGTAGGTGTCGGTATTCCAGGCGTAGACGGTGGAGAACACGTCGCCGCCGACGCAGTAGTCGGTGTACAGCGTCGGGTAGAAATCGGAGACGTCGATGACCGTGTAATCGAGCTTCTCCAGCAGCCCCTCGGCC
>Ga0207752_1000373_pt1 | contig 21162 bp, 21 predicted proteins | sample Pon2CUnioCityCA_6_FD_187272 | JGI IMG/M metagenome (GOLD analysis project Ga0207752, IMG submission 187272) | Marine sediment microbial community from Union City, CA, USA - Pond 2C Sediment 2 (SPAdes) | ecosystem: Environmental > Aquatic > Marine > Intertidal zone > Salt pond sediment ...
GGCCCTGACGACAACGAGTACGGCGTCCTTGTGCGGATGCAGGATGCTGCTCGCTTCTACCGTTTCTCCATCAGTGGGGATGGCTATTACGTGGTGAACGAGTACGATGGCGAAGAGTGGACCGCACTTGGCAACGATTGGACTTCCTCCGATGCCATCCGTCTGGGCGCTGCGACGAATCACCTGGAGGTCATCTGCCAGGGCAAGACGATGGCCTTCCTCGTTAACGGTGTGCAGTTGACGCAGGTCGAGGATAGCAGCTATTCCCGGGGTGACCTTGGTCTGTACGCTGGCTCGTTTTTCGAACCTGGCGTGGAGGTCCATTTCGACGATCTTGTTGTAAAGGAGCCCTGACGTTCTTCGCAATTGCAAGGTCGGGCAGGACCGTTGTGGTCGGGTAGTGTGTGGATGAACGTCTATGTAGAAAGTCTAGGATGTCGTCTTAACCGGAGCGAACTGGAGAGCCTGGCTCTCCGGTTCGCGGCAGCGGGCCACGCTGTCGTGACTGATCCTGCTGAGGCTGACGTCTGTGTCCTCAACACGTGCGCTGTCACGGCTGCGGCGGAGCGAAAGTCGTGCCACCGTGCTCAGGCACTGGCCTGTGCGAATCCAGGGGGCTGCGTTGCTGTCGTTGGTTGCTGTGCCACGCTGGCGCCCCAGCGCTGTGCTGCTTTGCCCGGTGTCGCCTGGGTGGTGTCCAATGCGAATAAAGAGCGAACGGTAGAAATCGTGACGTCCTCGCAGCATGGCGTTGCCCTTCCCCTGGCTGACCTGTGGAAGAGAACGGAAGCGGTACGAGAGAGAAACGTTCCCTTCCACACCCGCGCCTTCGTCAAAGTCCAGGATGGCTGCGACAACCACTGCACGTATTGTATTGTGCGCCGGTTGAGGGGCCCGGCCCGCAGCCGCACTGTGGCCGATATCGTCGCTGAAGTGCAGGCACTCGTCGATGTCGGGTGCCAAGAGATTGTGCTGACCGGCGTGAACCTGGGCTCTTATGGGCGCGACAGGGCGCTGCCAGGCGGCCTGGGTGGTTTGGTCGAGACACTCCTATCTGACACCGACTTACCTCGCCTGCGGCTGTCTTCGCTGGAGCCATGGGATCTGGACGAATCGTTCTTCCGGCTGTGGGAGGACCCACGCTTGTGCCGCCAGCTCCACCTACCCCTGCAAGCTGGCTGTGATGCGACGCTGCGCCGCATGGGTCGCCGCATCACCACGGTGGAGTTCACCCGGCTGGTGGATGCTGCTCGCGCGGCTGTCCCCGATATGGCTGTGACCACCGACGTCATCGTCGGTTTCCCCGGCGAGGACGAGCCTGCCTTCCATGCCAGCGGTGACTTCGTGGCCGCGATGGAGTTTGCGCGTCTACATGTCTTTCGTTACTCCCCACGGCCGGGTACGGCCGCTGCCCGCTTCCCCGGTCAGGTGCCCCGCCAGGTGCGCCGTACCCGCGCGCGCGCGATGCGCGAGCTGGGGGCAGAGCAGGCGTCGCGCTTCCGCCAGCGGTTTGTCGGGCGAGAGATGGCAGTGTTGTGGGAGCGTCTCAGGCGTGATCATGTGTGGACCGGCCTGACCGACAACTACCTGCGGGTGTTTGCGCGCTCAGCAGACAACTTGCACAATCGGCTCACTGCCACGCGGCTTCTCGCTGTGCGGAATGGTCACCTGGTGGGCAAGGTGATTGGATGAGGGACTGCGTCTTTTGTCGCATTGTGCGTGGTGATGCTCCCGCGCCCATCGTCTATCAAGACGAGGACGTGACTGCTTTCCACGACCTCCACCCACGCGCTCCCGTCCACATCCTCATCGTTCCCAACCGTCATATCGCCGGCGTGGCTGAGGTTGGGCCGGAGGATGGTACGTTGTTGGGAAAGCTGTTCGTCGTCGCCCGGCGTCTGGCGGAACAGGAACATATTGTCAATGGCTACCGGCTGGTGGTCAACAATGGCCCTGGGGCCGGTCAGTCTGTATTTCATCTCCACGTGCACCTACTGGGTGGGCGGCCATTGGGCTGGCCCCCTGGGTAATCTGCTTTGGGTCTGCGTAAGGCTTAAGGAAGGAGAGAAACCATGCTAGTTAAAGATCGAATGACTCCTGACCCTGTTACCATTACGACCGATACCAGTCTGAAAGAAGCTTTGGACCTGGTCCGCAGTAAGCCGTTCCGCCATCTGCCGGTGCTGGACGAAAACGGCAAACTGGTCGGCATCGTGACCGAGAAGAGCCTGGTCTATGCTTCTCCCACGCCCACCACTACCCTAAGCGTTTTTGAGGTGGACTACATTCTCGCACGCACAAAGATCGGCCAGATCATTCAGGGTCCTGTCATCACTGTGAAGCCTGATCTGCCCGTTGAGGAGGCGGCGCGCGTAATGATAGACCAACGTATCGGCTGTCTGCCTGTCGTCGAGGACGACGAGTTACTGGGTATCATCAGCGATACGGATATCTTCCGCGTTTTCGTCGAGGGGTTGGGAGGCGGGCATCCCTCCCTGCGTATTACAGTCGTTGTTCCGGAGGAGGTGGGCAGCCTGGCGCGGGTAACAGGTCGTGTCGCAGCCCTGGGAGGCAACATTCATTCACTGGGCATGTTTTGGGGCGAGAGGCCGGATGATCGGGTCGTCGCCTTCCGCCTGGAGGGTGTGGATCGAGAGACCGCTGTGCAGGCCCTGGAAGCCGAGGGAATCCAGGTCGTGCATGTATGGGATCCATTTGCTTGACAAGTGGCTGGTGCGCGATTATAATAAATCTGCAATTGAGAAACCAGTCTACGACTGGGTAAGAGAGGGGGGGAGGTGCGTGACCAAAGTGGTGATTGAGCAGGGCGAGTCCTTCGATTCTCTGTTGAGGCGTTTCAACAAGAAAGTGCAGCGTGACCGCGTTATGTCGGAGGCGCGTCGCCGTCGCTTCTTTGAGAAGCCGAGCGTGATCCGCAAGCGCAAGAGGGCAGCCAAGTTGCGCAAGAGTCGCCGACAGACGGCCAAAGATCGGCGAGGATACAGCTAGCGGGGCCCGCAGCGACCATGGAGCGACGATGAGCCGAAAACAGCAGTTACAGAAGGATCTCAAGAAGGCACTGCGCGCTCGCGACGAAAGCCGCAAGTCTGTTATCCGTATGGCGCTAGCTGCGATCACCTATGCTGAGGTTGAGCATGGCGGCGAACTGGACGATGCAGACGTGGTTGCAGTCCTGCGGAAGGAGGCTCGCCAGCGGCAGGACGCCGTCGCCGAACTGCGGCAGGCCGATAGGCCTGGCCTCCTCGCGAAAGAGGAAGCAGAATTGGAGATCCTCGAGGGGTATCTGCCCAGACTCCTCTCGCGTGAGGAGATTGCCCAGGAGGCGCGTCAGGTTATCGCGGAGGTCGGGGCGACTGGGATGGCACAGATGGGCCCTGTGATGCGCCAGATGATGTCCAAGCTTAAAGGTCGTGCCGATGGTCGCGTCGTGAACGAAGTTGTGCGCGAGTTGCTGTCTGCCTAGGCAGCGCTTGCCAGGCATATCTCGCACTGGTGTACAGGAGGGAGCGCTATACGTGCTCCCTCCTGTCAATCTTGACCGATGAGTAAGAATGCAGCTGACGCCAAAGTAAACAGCGGGAGGCCGGCCCCTCGTCGTCCTGTTCATCGCTGGTGGGCTTGGTTGCGCCTCGTCTTGCTGGCGATGGTGCTGGCGGCAACTACCGGCGTTGTCATAGCCCTTCCGTTGCTCCCTACTGGTCGGGTGATACTGGAGGAAAGGGATATCGCTCCCCAGGACATCCGTGCCCCACGCTCCATAACCTACGAGAGTGCCATCCTGCAGGCGCGGGAGCAGGAGCAGGCCGCAGCTACGCTCAAGCCGATCTATACCCGGCCCGATCCCGCCTTGGCTCGCCAACAACTCGACCGCGTCCGTCAGGTGCTTGACTATCTGGGGTCGGTACGTGCCGATACACTGGCGTCCTCTGCCCAGCAACGGGCCTGGATTCTGGCGGTGCCGGAACTGGACAATCTGTCGTTGGAAGCGCTTGATAGCCTTTTGGCCCTGTCCGACGAGAGTTGGGATCGTGTCCAGTTGGAGACGCTGGCTGTGATTGACCAGGCGATGCGCCGTGAGATCCGCGAGGGATACCTGGAGAGCGCCCGTGAGGGCGTGCCAGCTTTGGTCAGCCTGGACCTTTCAGACGAGGAAGCTGCTGTGACGATCGCGCTTGTGCAGCACTTTCTGATCCCCAACTCCTTCCTTGATCCTGAGGCCACGGCAGAGGCTCGCACGCGTGCCCGCGAGGATGTCGGGCCGGTGATACGTACTTTTGAGGCCAACCAGATTGTTGTCCGGGAAGGGGAACGTGTAGAGGCACTTGATATAGAAGTGCTCGACCAGCTTGGACTGCGGCAATCGCAGGTGAAGTGGACTGATTTCGCTGACGCTGGTCTGTTGGCCATGTTGATGACCTCAATGCTGTGTCTTTACCTGGCACGTTTTCAGTCGGATGTGCTTTGGAACGGACAGCAGCTTCTCCTCTTGGTGTTGCTGACGTCTCTGTCAGTGCTTGGGGCTGGCTTGATGGTGCCGGGAGGTCTGGTGCTACGCTATCTTGCCCCTGTACCGGCGTTGGCTATGTTGGCTTCGGCTGCTTTGGGGCCCCACGCAGGTGTGGCGACGGCTGTCTTTCTGGGCGGGGTCGTCGGTTTCGTCGCTGACAACTCCCTGGAGATGACTACCTACGCCTCTCTGGGTGGGTTGGTAGCTGCGCTGACGCTCGGGCGTGTTGAACGTATCGGCGCGCTCTTCCGCGCTGGTGCGTTTGTTGCGCTGGTCCACGCAATCGTCGTCGTCATCTTTCGCTTGCCGCAGGGCCTCTCGCAGCCTGGCGACTTGCTCGTCACGGGTCTTTGTGGGATAGGCAATGGAGGTCTTGCGGCCAGCCTGGCGCTGGGTGGCCTGTTCCTCATAGGCCCGTTGTTCGATATCACCACTACCATGCGGCTTATCGAGCTCAGTCGTCCGGACAACCCGCTTCTGCAACGGCTGTTGCGCGAGGCGCCGGCTACGTACCATCACAGCTTGATGGTCGCTAACCTGGCCGAGCAAGCCGCTGAACGTATTGGCGCTGACGCCCTGCTCACCCGCGTGGGAGCCTACTACCACGACGTAGGTAAAATCTCCCGCCCCTATTTCTTCACCGAGAATCAGGCCGAAGGCGTGAACCCTCATGATCAGCTCGACCCGCAGACCAGCGCCGAGGTGATCGTTGATCACGTAAAGGAGGGACTGGAGTTGGCGCGGCGTTACCGGCTACCCCGTCGGGTGCGAGCATTCATCCCTGAGCATCATGGTACCAACTGGGTGAGTTTCTTCTATCATAGGGCCGTGGAGCAGGCGGGCGATGCCGATCTGGTTGACGAAAGCGATTTTCGGCACCGAGGTCCCAAACCCCAGAGCAGGGAAACCGCTTTGGTCATGCTGGCTGATAGCTGCGAGGCCACCGTGCGCTCCGTGCGCCCGACCACAGTGGAAGATCTGGCGGAGGTCGTCAATCGCAGCATAGATAAGCGCGTGAAGGATGGGCAATTAGGTGAATGTGACCTGACCTTGCGTGACCTTCAGATCATACGTGAGACGTTTATCTCTGCTCTGAAGGGCTCATTCCATCCACGCATCAAGTATCCGGAATCGAGAAAGGCAACCGCCGAGTGAAAGCGAGATTTGACTCCCCCGAGCCTAACCACGTGATAGAGGTGCAGATCGACGAGCAGTTTCAGTCGCAGGTTCATACCGAATCCCTGCATAGTGCTGCCCTGTCCACTCTGGCTCACCAGCATATGGAGGAGCCAGGTGAACTGGCCATAGTCGTGACCAACGATGATGTCCTGCGTGAACTCAATCGCCGTCATCGAGACGTGGATGCACCAACGGATGTATTGGCTTTTCCAGACGAGACTCGCGGTCCTTTCGTCGTTGCGCCAGGCCTGCCGCGCTACCTGGGTGATGTGATCATCTCGTTCCCGCGTGCCGAGATTCAGGCTGCTGGGGCAGGTCATAGTGTGCATGCAGAACTGCAACTGTTGGTCGTGCACGGCGTGCTGCATTTGCTGGGATACGATGATACTACGGAAGGGCAGCGGGCAGAGATGTGGAACGTCCAGTCCCAGATTCTCCATTCTATGGGCGTTGAAGTGCATCTCCCTGAATGAGTTTGATTTCATTGCTTCGAACGCCCGGTGTGGTGGCGGAAGCGATACCACCAGCAATGCTCGCCTCTGTTGGCATGGGTCTGCCGGTACCGGCCTGCAGGGGATGACTCGAAAAGTTGCGATCCGAGATTCAGTGTACAATGTGGAGGGAAACGATATCGTATGAAGGCTCGTCAATCTGTCTACCTGACCACCGAGGGTATGGAGGATCTACGTCAGGAACTAGATCATCTGGTTAACGTGAAGCGACCTGCGATGGCCGATCGGCTACACAGGGCAATTCAGCAAGGTGACCTCTCGGAGAACGCTGATTATATCGCTGCCAAGGAAGAGCAAGGCTTCCTGGAGGGGCGTATCCAGCAGATCGAAGCAATGCTGCGCAATGCCGTAATCATCCAGGAGGGCGACACGAGTGACCAGGTGATTCTCGGCAGTCGCGTCACCGTTCTCGAAGAAGGTGCAGATGAGCTGGAGCATTTTCGCATCGTCGGCCCGGCCGAGGCGGATCCAATCAACGGCAAAGTGTCAAACGAGTCGCCCCTGGGTCGATCGTTGCTGGGCCACAAGGTAGAGGACGCTGTCACTGTCGAGGCTCCAGGAGGGGAAATCGTCTTTCAAATCGTCGCCATCCGATGAAACCGGCAGCGTATGACAGACCGTGTATGGAGTGAGTTGCGTTCTCATGCCCCTACTGGACATCCGCAACCTCCGCAAGTCGTACCCTGATGGGTGGACGTTGTGGGACGTTAGTTTCACTATCGAGCAGAGCGAGATTCTATGCTTGCTTGGTCCTTCCGGCTGTGGCAAGACGACCCTCCTGCGGCTTGTCGCTGGCCTGGAGACGCCGGATGGCGGCCAGATTCTGGTGAATGGTGAGGATGTGACCCACGTGCCTCCGCACCTGCGTGGGTTTGGCTTGATGTTTCAGGAATATGCCCTCTTTCCGCACAAGGATGTTTTGGGCAACGTCGCCTTTGGCCTGCGGATGCAGAGGATGGATCGCGAGGCAGTGGCTGCGCGGGTAGCTGAGGTGCTGGAGCTGGTTGGCCTGGCAGGTTTCGAGCGCCGGGATGTCAATCAACTCTCAGGTGGGGAGCGGCAGCGAGTGGCGCTGGCTCGCAGTCTGGCTCCGCAGCCGTGTCTGTTGATGCTTGATGAACCGCTCGGCGCGCTCGATCGGGCGCTACGTGAGCGGTTGATGGATGAACTTCCCGATATCCTTCGTCGAGCTGGCGCGACCACCATCACCGTCACCCACGACCAGGAGGAGGCCTTCGCTATTGCGGATCGGGTCGTGTTGATGCACAGCGGACGAGTGGTTCAGATTGGGACGCCCGAGGGTGTCTACCGGCGTCCGGCTTCGGCCTGGGCTGCCCATTTTCTGGGGCTGACAAACTTGCTGGATGCCTGGATCCTCGGGCCGGGTCAGGTCGAAACGGCGATCGGTACGCTGAAGGTTGAGGGTTCGGAATCAGATATCTGGGGGTTGGGTTCTGAAGTGAAGTTGTTGATTCGGCCGGATGCAGCGCGGCTGAACGAGTCGGGCACCAATCGCTTGGTCGGGGCTGTCGCCGAGCGTTCCTTCCGTGGCGAGTACTACCGGCTGGAAGTGCGCCATGCCAGTGGAGTCGAGCTTACGTTCAATTTCCCGGCTAACGTTGCTCTACCTGCTCCTGGCGAACCCGTTGTCTTGTCGCTGGCTCCGGCAGCGTTGATGCTGCTGTCCTGACGATGAGGGTGAACAAAGCTTAAATCATCGCCTGTGGTCGCACTGCGGCCTGGATCTCGCGTACTAGCTGGGGTGTGTCGATATCCTTGAGGATGTAACTCTGGGCACCGATACGATGAGCTTGCGTCTGCTCTTCTTCGTCCGGGTAGGATGTGAGCACAACGACGTTCGTGTGGGGGCACTGTTCTGCAAGACGGCGCAGTGCTTCCAGCCCCTGTCCGTCGGCCCGCTTGGTCTCCAGCAGCACGACGTCAGGCTTCAGCTTCACCGCATCCCGTAGGCCGGTCCTCCAGCATCCGGTGCAGCCAACAACCTCAAGCCCGGGTGCTTCGCTCAATCGGGCTTCGAGCGCTTCGCGTACAAAGTCGTGGTCATCAATGATGAGTAGGCGTGCTGGTGCCATATCTCGTTCCCCTAGCTAGTGTTACAAGTATAACGAGGGCGTAGTGTGGACGTTAGTGTCATCCGTACTCCATTTCTCCTGACGTTTGTACCGACCGGGATTCCGCAGCAAGTTAGCTATAGGAGACCAACCCAACTGAATCGGCACGGGTGAGGGCAATTCAACTCACACAGAGCGGCACCGCCGGTAGGGTTTGGGGATTAGAATAGTGAGGCAAAACCTCAAATCCTAACAAGGAGGTGCCTGATGTGCATTGTGCACCCATTCGATACGGATGGGCCAGTCCGTTTGCTTGCGCTCAATCGAGGTGTCCGACGTGTCAGGATGCCTTCGTGCGCCAGCACGCGGAGCTAGTGCACGTCGTCTTGCGCCGACAGGCGCGCGGCGGCGTGGCGTACGAAGACCTGCTGCAGAGGGGCGCATCGCCCTGTGGCAGGCAGTCACTCTTTAGGAGGGCCATTCTGATGGCACGCAGTGCTCCACTTCGATCCTCAGCGCGGGACGGCCTTCTCCATCTATGCCGGTGTGGCCATCAAACGGCGGATACGGCGCGCGGTGGCGTCTCAGGGGAGCCTGCCCTTGCCAGGACCGATTGATGCGCGATAAAGGGCCGATGTGGTGGGCCGCAGTGCGAGCGGCCCTGTCCCAAGGCTGTTTCCCGCCTGCCCGATCGCTTGCGGCGGGTTATCGTCGTGGCCTACGGGCTGGGCGGACAACCGTCCCGCAGTTCCATCACAAAGCCGCCAGGCTCCTGGCGGAAAAACAGCCGGTTCAAGACCGAGGTGGCCAGGGGCATCGCGCCCGCGCTGACGGCCAGGTAGACCAGGGTGACCGGCAGGGCGCGGTCGCCGAAGAAGAGGATGATCAGCGGCAGCCTGGCCCTTCTCCGCCTGCCGCACGCGGCGAACGACCCGATGGGTTACCTAGTAGGAGAGTTTGTAGCGGCGGCGAACGATCTCCACCCGCGCATCTGGATGCGTCGCCTCTCGCAGGCATGCTACCCTTGTATTTCCAATACAGGGAAGCAAAGCGGATCCTTTATGTAAGGTGGGGCCCGATACTACCGGGGCCAGCCTGATCCCATCACTTTCCAAGGGTTTTCAGGCCGTGTCAGGACTTGCCAACTTGACAGGCCGGTTGTTGAAGGGGCTTGAACCAAGCTGTTCGATGACCTCTGTGAACTCCTCCACAGCTCTCTCGACCCTTCCCCTCTGCGACGTAGGGATCCATTCCAACCCGAGTCTCTCGCTGCCGATTCCCAGAGCCTCAAGGAGAGGCTTCACCTCCATTATCCTCCTCCGGACGAGGAGGTTGCCCCTTTGATAGTGGCACTCCCCGGGCCGGCAGCCGATCACCAATACCCCGTCAGCACCCTGCGTCAGGGCAGTCAAGACCAGCGAAGGATCGAGTTGGCCCGTGCAGGGAACGTGAACCACACGTATGTGAGATGGGAATTGGTCAACACGGGCCACATCATCCTGTGCTCGCAAGCACCAGTCGCAGATAAAGACCACGATCTTGGGTTCGATCTCCCTCTCCGCGAAGCACCCATCGGCCTGCATCCGTATGGCGATCTGCTCGCGGCTGGACCCCTCGACACGAATGGCTTCGGAGGGACACGTAGCAGTGCAGATCCCGCACCCCATACATAGGAACTTGTCAATCCGGGCCACCACGTGCCCATTCCCTGGCACGGACTCGGTCGCTAGTTCGATACCTCCATACGGGCAGGCCGAGACGCACATCCCACAACCTGAGCAAAGATTCTCATCCACCACGGCGAAGGGTCCCGGGGGCTCAACTCCCTCTCGGATGGCGATATTTCGAATGGCTTTCATCAACTCGGAAATGTGGATCTCCTGAGGGCACATAGGGAAGCAGAGATCACACGCCGAGCAAAGCCAGACGACCGGGCTGTTGAGCACCTCCTCTTTCATATCCAGCATCACCATATGCAGGATCTGGCGGGGGTTGAAGTCGGGGTTGACCCTCCTCACCAGGCACATGGACGCGCAAGTACCGCAAGAATAGCAGTGGTACAGGTTCTCGCCGCCCGGCTCCGCCAGCACCTCTTCTCGGAAACTCCGGTCAGTGCGACTTGCTTCCATAGTCTCCCTCCTCTATGTCCACGAGGGCTCGGGTTCGAAAGTATCCAAAGGCGGGGCCAGCCCTCGCATCAAGGCCTCCGCCGTTCGGTGTGACCACAGTTCTCATCTGCACCCATCCGCATCTCAGGCGCCGATCTAGAAAGATATGCTGACAGCGTCTATGCTGGCCTCTTCGTCCGTCACAGTGGTGCACGGGGGACGGGCACTCAAGTCCATGCCGGGCTCGTACTTGAAGACCCCAGCGATCTCCCGGTTGAGCATGAAAATCAGGCGGCTGAGAGGCAAGTCCATGGAACAGGCATCCTGACACTGACCGCAGTTGACACAGGAATCCATCACGTGTGCGATCCGTACCATGGGCCACATGACGTCAGGTGGGATCTCTCCGCCCTGCACGTAGCCCCGTTCAGCCTCCAGCCAGCATACCTGGCAGTAGCATATGGGACACGCGTCGCGGCAGCCAAAGCACTTGATGCACTGGCTGAACTGACTCGTCCAATAGGCGAACCTCTGCTCAAGGCTCAGCCCCTTGAACGGAGCAAAATCCCGTTCCTGCCAACTCTGCGCCAATTCCGTGGCTGCTTGGGCCTTTGCCATTCTCCTCTCCACAGCCGCATTGTCCGGCTGCTCGACGAGGATGGAGCCGGCCTTGATGGCTCCATCCACAAGGGTGGATCCCTGTTCCGACAGGATCTCTATGAACGTGGCCTTCCGCCCATGCTCCACACCCCACTTCCCACACGCTACGTCCGCCATCGTCGGGATGTTTGTCTCACAGCGCCGGCAGTTCTCCCGTCTCCCAACCCCTTTCCGTTCCAGCTCTGCCAGGTCGGCCTCAGTCTCGCTGCCATCCCTCAACCAGACGGTGAGCGTGCCATCCTCGATGTCCTCACGAACCACATCATCTGGATCGAGGCCCAACTCTTCCTGGAGCATCTTTCGGGCCGTCGCCGGCGAGAACGTGCCGGTGCAGTTCAGGCCGACGAGGAGCACATTGTCGAGGTTGATCTGCTCCCGCTTGGACAGTTCGATAATGGCCTTGGCATCACACGGCTTGCAGACCACCGCTATCCTCAGGTCGGCGGCGCCGTCCAGGTACTCTTTCAGGAAGCGGGCCAGGTTGACCGGTGAGGCATGTAGCGCCCCTGCTGTCCCGATCAGCTCTTGCGGATCGGTGATCAAGACGGGTACGCCGTCGTACCTGTTGCCGTCTCTCGCCTTTGTAGCTAACACAGCATCAACGGAATCAGTCTCCAAGGCAAACCGCAGAAGGGAGGTAACTGCGCCACCGCACTCGGCCTTTTCCCGCACCTCTTCATCTGAGGACCACGCCAAAACCATATCACCGTTCATTGTTGCACCTCCATCTTTGCAGCGCACACCTTGTATTCCGGCATCTTGCAGGCCGGGTCGAGCGCATGATTCGTCAGCACATTGGCGCAGGCCTCGCTGAAGTGGAAGGGGACGAAGAGCACGCCTGGGGGTACGTCGGCCGTCACTTGTGCCGGGACACCGATGCTGCCCCGCCTGCTGCTCAGCGTGACCATATCTCCGGTCTTGATCCCCTCGCCCGCGGCATCGGCAGGGCTGATCTGGACGAAACCTCGCGGTACCTCGTCATTCAACTTTGGGGTCCTGCGTGTCATCGTCCCGGTGTGATAGTGGAATATGCTCCGTCCGGTGGTCAGCACGTAGGGATACTCTTCGTCCGGCAATTCTGCCGGTGGCTTGTAGTCTATCACCTGGAAGTGGCCTAACCCATCAGGGGTGTTGAACTTTTGAACGAACATGGTTGGCGTGCCCGGGTGATCTTCGGTGGGACAAGGCCATTGAATTCCCCCCGTCGTCTGGCTGAGCCTCTCGTAGGTTATCCCCGCGTATTGAGGGACACAACGCCTTATCTCCTCAAATATCTCTTGCGCGGAAGCGAAGTTGAACGTTTCCTTGTAGCCCATCCTTTCCGCCAACTGGCATACAACCCACCAGTCAGGCTTGGCCTCGCCCGGGGGGGCGATCACCTGATCTATCTTCTGGACCCTTCTATCAACCCAGGCGTGGGTCCCCTCTCTCTCTACCCAGGTGGCCGCGGGCAACACCACGTCGGCCAACTGTGCGGTCTCGGTGGGGAATATGTCCTGAACCACCAAGAAATCCAGATCCTGCAGGGCCTTCCGCACGTTATTGACGTCAGGGGCGGCCATCATGGGATTGGTTCCCACCACGTACAGAAACTTCACCTTTTGCAGCATCACCGTGTAGGGAAGGCCGGGCTTTGTGGGCAGATTATCTACCCCCCAGGCCTCCTCGAAGATCTTGGCCACGTCCTCACTCACCCGCTTGAAACCGGGATAGAAGACGTTGAGGCAGCCCATGTCGCCGGTGCCTTCACCGTTGATCTGGCCCCGCGTGGGATTGACGCCGGTGCCCGGTCTCCCATAGTGCCCGGCCAACAATGCCAGGCTGGCCAGCGCCTTGACGTTGTCCGACCCGGTGGTATGCTGGTTCAGCCCTTGATCATACAGAACGCAGCCCGTCTTTGCACTGGCATAGGCAATCGCGGCCTCTCCGATCTTCTCCAGCGGCACGCCGCTGATCTCCTCCATTTCCTTCAGATCCAGAGAGGAAAGGTGCTGGCGCAGCTCCTCAATCCCGGCGGTTCTCGAGGCGATGAACTCCTTGTCCTCCAGTCCCTCACTGAGGATGATGCTCATCATGGCGTTGAGCACTGCCACGTCTGTACCTGGCTTCAACCGAAGGTGGATATCCCCCAGATACCTGGCGGTAACGGTCTCCCGGGGGTCCATCACGATCACCTTGGCCCCCTTCCCCTTCGCCCTGAGCACCCTCATAGTCATCAGAGGGAAGGTCTCTTTGAGATTGACGCCGGCCAAGAAGATGCAGTCCGCACGTTCGATGTCAATCTCGGAGGTCTCCATCACGCCAGAGCCCACCGTGGGGCCAAGGCCAGCTGCCGAGGGCGAGTGGCACAATCGGCCACAGTATTCCACGTTGTTGGTACTCATGACAACGCGGGCAAACTTTTGCAGCACGTAGGCGTCCTCGTTGGTATTCTTCCCCGAGGCGAGCAGGCCAAACGTCTCCGGGGTGGCTTCCTTGAACCTGGTGGTGATAAGGTCAAGCGCTTCCTCCCAGGAGGCCTCCCCAAGCACACCGTTTTTTCTCACCAGTGGCGTTTTCAGCCTGTCCTCGGCATAGAGGAACTCGTAGGCGTTCTTGCCTTTGGGACAGTTCCTGCCCTCGTTGACCGGGTGGTCCTTCCAGGGCTCCTGGCCGATGATCTGGCCATCCTTCACCACCAGATAGATACCACAGCCACAACTGCAGTAGGGACATATCGCCGGCTTGTATTCAATCTCCACTCTGCACCTCCTTGAAAGGACTGTGACCGATATCGCGTATTTCCTCCGTGAAATCGGCAACGACCTCTGTTATCTTTGGGGCCTCGGAGCCCGAGACCCACGCCAACCGCAACCAGTCTCGACCGATCCCTGTGGCATCCAGCAACCAGGACTCCATCCGCCTCCAGGGAACGCGCGACTCCACCTCTACCCGGGATCCGACGGCTCTGCCCCGATTCCTAGTCCGTTCTGTCCATCCGATATTCTCCTTTTTGCTCTGTAAACGCATCTCTCGATGCTGCTGTCTCCCGGTGTGAGCAAGGCTAACCCGATGAACTCTCCCCACGGCAGGGCTGATCGCTTCCACGGCCAGCCACGGGTGAACAGGGTAGTGTGCCACACGATGTGCGCCTTCTCTCCGCCGATGGACCGCAGCAGTCGCTCTAACTCACCCACGCCGTAGAAGCGCGCTGCGTCGTAATACATCGTTCACCATCGGGCAAACTGGTGGCCTCGTTCTCTGCGCGCCCCGCGGCGTCGCCCACGGCCAAACCCGTGTTTGGGCTGCCCCATCGGCCGCAGCCTGCGGGCAAAGCGGGCTCCAAGCATGGGACGCAGGCGATCAAGCGTCTTGTGGGCCTCATCCAACTCCCGTACCCACGTAGCCAACATCTCGCCCCCCAGGGGTGTTATGCGATAGATGCGGCATTGAGCATCACTCGGTAGATGACGCTATCCCTGTTCGGCCCATAGTATATCACACTATGTACAAATTGTTAATAGATAAATGGTATATAGTGGGATTCCATATAGATAAGTGACATATAGACCTGATTTTGGATTCTGGACGGACAAGGAGTTGGGACAGGGATTCCGTCTGTTCGACTTCAGTCCCGGGCAGCCCATCTTGGGCCAATGCTTCTCCAGCAACCTGGGGCCTCCCCCTTCGACCCGGTGAGCGTCGGCCTGGCCTGGCTCCTGGTCCGTTGGCGGGTCTGGGCCTGGTCTGACCTGCTGACCGAGTCGACCTTCCGTATAGCCCTGACCAAGACCGAGGACGCCCGGCTGAGGCAATGTGCCGACAGCCTGATCCTGGATATGACGACCAGGGCAATCCCCTGTGCCTGCACGGCTACGGCCTCTCGTTCAACGGCCACGACTATCAACGCAGGGACAGCAGAGCTACTCGGAGAGTCGCAATGCGTGCCAGACCCGCCGGGGCGTGAAGCACTCCTCCTGGTTCGGCCAAGCCAGCAGTGCCAAGGCCTCGATCATCGCCAACATCCTGACCTGCGCGCTGAATAGCCTACCTTGAGCGAAGCCGAAGGGTGGCCCGCTTCGTCCGGGAGGCCCCGCAAGCGATGTCCACCGGCACCTAAGCCCGGGGCCAGCACAGGCACCGCCGCTTGGGTTGGCCCCCAATCCCTGAACGAAATAGAACCTGCGTTCTAGCTGTCGCCCTATGGGCGACGGCATGGTCTCGTGCGTCTATGCACCGAGCTCTCGTCCCTTCCAGGCCGCCAGCCGGCCACTTGGTGTCCCGCTAGCCCCGCCGAGCCCTCCGTCGCGACTCGCCACATGATCTCCATACCGACCTATTGCGCTCTCCACCGCGGCCCGGAGCCGACTTGTTGCGCCCATGAGCACCTGGAGCCCCCGAAAACGCGCCGGCAACTCATTCAACTCATCCCGCTGGCCCTCGCTGCCTCTATGCTGCCTCTCCCCCTTTACCTGGTCAGTCGACTTATTGAGCAACCCCCGACCCCTTGTGAGTTGACGATCCTGTTTTCCCATGGTATTCTCCCTATCCAATGAGTGAAAAAGAACCAATCAAGGCGGTAGGCTTGCTTTCGGGCGGGCTCGATAGCATCTTGGCTGTTCGAGTATTGCTCGAACAGGGAATTGAGATTACCGCTTTACATATACGCACAGGTTTCTCCTATGTCGAGCGGGACCGCGCGGTCTGGCGCGGGCTTGCCGGGCCTTCGGCCGCGGAACAAGCGGCCGCGATGCTGGAAGTGCCTCTGAAGGTGATTGACGTCTCCGACGAGTACTTACCTGTGGTGCTGAACCCTCGTTACGGCTATGGATCGGGGATGAACCCATGTGTAGATTGCCGCATCTTTCTGCTTCGTAAAGCAAAGGTCTGGATGGAGGATCACGGCTATCATTTCGTCTTCACCGGAGAGGTCGTTGGTCAGCGTCCTAAGAGCCAGATGCGGCCTACGCTGAAAACCGTCGAGCAAGAAAGTGGCCTCAAGGGCTACCTGCTCCGACCTCTCTCTGCTAAGCTGCTGGAGCCGACCGTGCCGGAGGAGCGAGGCTGGGTGGATCGAGAGAGGCTATACGGGATCAGTGGGAGAGGTCGAAAGGAGCAGATTGCACTGGCGGAGCGGTTTGGCATCACCGACTACCCGCAACCCTCTGGAGGTTGCTGCTATTTGATCGATAAGACCTATTCTCGTCGCCTGCGCGATTTTCTGGAGCACGAAGGGGCAGAGGCGCTGACCCGCAAGCGGGTACAACTTCTGGCGGTGGGACGGCATCTGCGTCTACCCTCTGGGCAGAAGCTGGTTGTCGGGCGCCGCGAGCAAGAGAACAACTATCTGGTGGCGTGTGGTGTGGCCGGGGTATTGCTCACCACTGTGGATCATCCAGGGCCGACGACGCTGGTGCCAGATACGCCAACGCGTGAGGAGATCGAGTTGGCGGCGCGAATCACCGCGGGTTACTCTGATGGCGAAGGCGAGCTCTCCGTGCGGGTCGAGGTGCTTGGGCAGGGTGGGTTGGTCGAGGTGTTGACAGTCGCTCCGAAAGCGCGGAAAGAAGCGCGAGCGCTGATGGTGTAAACATAACCGCTGTGCATCTTGGCCTGGAGATCATCTCCAGGTCTTTTTTGTATCGGCGATTGCCTGCTGTGACGGTCAACGTTGACGTACATTAAGGAATTGGAGATGGACGTGGTGTCTGGGTTGCTGTTGGCGTGGCCGTAGGGGTTGCTGTCCGCGTGGCCGCGGCCGTGGGAGTCGATGTTGGCGTGGCCGTAGGGGTTGCTGTTGGCGTGGCTGTGGGTGTTGCCGTTAGTGTAGGCGTGAGAGTTGCCGTTGGCGTGGCCGTGAGAGTCACTGTTGGCGTGGCCGTGAGAGTCACTGTTGGCGTGATTGCGGGCGTCGCCGTTGGCGTGGCCGTGAGAGTCACTGTTGGCGTGATTGCGGGCGTCGCCGTTGGTGTAGTTGTGAGAGTTGCTATTGGTGTGACCGTATGGCTCGCCGTTGGTGCAACTGTCGGGTTTGTTATCGGTGTGGCTGTGGGGGACCCTGTTGGCGTGGGAGTCGCAGTCGGTGTGGACCGGTCAGGCGGTTTCGGCGTCGGTCTGGGGGTCTCTGTCGGCGTGGCCGTATCTTGGGGTTCTGGTGTGGCTCTGGGAGGGCGTGGAGTGGAAGTAGGAGTAGGAGTCGGCGTCGGTGTAAAGGTTGGCGCGGGAGTTTCCGTTACCGACCTCTCGGGTGCCCCCACTGCTATATCTGGAGTGGGCTTTCCTGCCTGGCCTGCCGTACTGGTTGGGCTCGGTGTCTGCTTTCGGAGCAGTGTCTCCTGCGCGGGAGTTGGGAGCGGCGATGTAGAGGGTGTCTGGGTGACGGTGCCGGTGCGGCCTGCGGCGAGCCTGATTGGCTTGGCCGATATCGTGGCCTCTTCTCCGGCCGCCAACGCGACCGTGGTCTCCCAAGATGTGACGTTTACCACTCCCTCAATCACGACTACCTGGGTGGCACCATCGGCCTCTGTGGCGACCGTAAACTCGGTGCCGCGCACTGCTGCAACCGCTGTAGGGGTTTGGACCCAGAAGCGAGATGCAAAGTCACTCAGGCGGTTCACCCGATTGTGCGTTTGCCCTAGCCACTGGTGAATCATGATGATCTTCCCACTGCCATTTCGCCGGGAACGCATCTGCGCGACGATGACATCGGACTCGGGTTCCAGTTTCGTGGTGCTTCCGTCGAAGAAAACCAGCGTGGCGTTGGAGAGTGATCCGGTGCGGATTCGGTCTCCCTCCTTGATCTTATCACCGGGCGATGCAAGCCGCCACGATTCGCTCCCAAAGGGTAGGGTTTCCACCGTGCCGTGCACCTGGGCCAGGGCGGCTGCCCGAGTGGCAGTTGTGCCAAGCCAGGTTTGGAGAAGTAAGCTGCCGAAGATGATCACGATCAAGGCGAGCACAGGTTTCAGCGCTGGCTGCAGAATGGGCGCGAGCCCGGGCAGGATGGGCTTTTCCCGCCTCTTGAAGATACCGGCGATCCACTCCGCGTAACGGGCGGCTGGGGCTGGCGGTAGTGCCTCGTCTCGCTTCTCCTGGGCCAACGCCTCCAGCATCTGCTGCTTCCCGGCCACGAAGGCCGCCTGGCTGGAGGCGGGTCGGGGCATACGGCGTAGCGCAAGGGCAATCTCCAGCAGGGGGCGCAGGTCGGCAGTGCATTCAGGGTAGCGGGCCAGAAGATCCAGCGTTTCCTGGCCCTCTTCCAAAGCTGGCAAGGCGTCATCCAGCGCCTGGCTCAGCGCTGGTTCCAGGAGCCGTTCGGACTTGGAAGAAGGCGGTTTTGATGGCGCACGCTCTGCCAGTCCAAGTGGCAACGCCAGCGTGAATGTGCTGCCATTGCCCGCCCCCTCGCTGGTTGCCCACACCCGTCCGCTGTGGGCTTCGATGACCGCCCGAGCGACCGTCAAGCCCACGCCGACGCCATCGAAGCGCCGAGTGGTAGAACCGTCTACCTGGTAGAAGCGGTCGAAGATCCGGTCCAGGTGCTGCGGCGCGATCCCAATTCCCTCATCCTGCACAGCTACGTGCAAATACCCCTCATCCTGCCAAGCCTGTACGTGGACCAACCCACCGTCTGGGCTGAATTTAATCGCGTTATCCAATATCTGGGACAACGCCACGCCCAGGTGCTTCTGGTCTCCGGCGATCCGCGGCAGGTCGCCAGGCAGGCTTGTCTCGAACTGAACTCCTGCCTCCTGGGCATTGTGGCGGTATTGGTCTATCGTGGTCTCGATCCACTCTGGAACCGACAAGGGAGCTAGCGTCAGGGACTCTTTCCGAATGTCTTGCGTGGAAGTCAAGTTGCGGATCACGTGGGTGAGCTCGCCCGCCCGATCGTAGACAACTTCCAGCGCGTCCCTTTGTTCTGGCTGGAGAGGCCCCAGTGTGTCCGACAGAAGCAAGTCCGTGTAGCTTCGGATGAGAGTAAGCGGCGTGCGCAGCCCGTGGGCGACGTTCTGGATGAAGGTGTTGTGTAGCTGTTCCGGTTCTCCTTCCTGAGACTGGGGGGGCGGGGTGGCCTCACACCGCGCCATTGCTGAGGCTAGTGCAGCCAGAGCCTGTGGCTGTAATGGTTGGATCGCATCTATAGCCTTACCCATTATCTGGGCCACCGTCTCATTGTCCAGTCCTTCTACGAACTTCAGCACGATCAGCTGGCGTAGATCGTCGGTGAGGTGAGAGAGCGCGGAGGCAAGGTGTTGAGGCGACGGTTGCTGTTCGGAGGTACTCCAATACTTGACCTCGTCGGCTGTCGCCCGTCCCTCAACCTGGGCTGCTGGAGATCGCTCTGCGTGCTGATGCGAGACTGCGATCAGGTCGCGTGCGACGCTGTATAGGTATGGCAGGGGACAATCACCCTGAAGGGGTGCGTGGTCAAGACTTTCTGCCAAATGTACAAAGACGTCGCCTGTCAGATCCTCTGACATGGCGACGTCTCCTACCATGAAATAAACGTAGCGAAATATAATTTGCTGATATCGGGCGTAGATCTCAGCCAGGCCGGCTGAGTCCCTCTCCCCCGCCCGTTGAGTCAGCTTAGCCTTGTCCAACTACATATCCTCCGTCGCGTCCAGCAGGCGACATTGTAGAATCATGGCGGAGGAAGGCTGGTGCTGGCAGCGGTACGTGTTTGAACCAGGACCGCCTCCAATATTGGGCTGCCTGACATGTCGACCCAGATTGTGTGATGCATAGTGTTGAGGAGGTGCCGGTGCCCCCGCCCCAGCACACACCTCCCAACGCTGGCTTGTCGTGAACTCTTCTACCGGGTAAGACTTGAACACTTGCTCATCTGAGTCTCCTCCCGGTACTTTAGGATACCAGAGAGGCGTATCAGTTAGGTAAAAGAAAAATGAAAAAAGAATGAGAAAATCTAGTCACAAGTATATTGCCCGCGGGACATGGAAGTACATTGAAATATATTGTCGACAAAGCAGTTAGCAGCAGTTAATATAGTGGCACGGGCAGTCATAGTGCCTGCCGCGAACGCCCTTGCCGCCGCTGACTTGCCCTCAGTAGAGGGATGGAGTATAATCAAATTCGCTCCACGTCGTACCCTCGGACGACGTGGAAAGGAAGGGAGAGTCCAGTATTTGACCCCAGTTCACACCGTCCTGCTCGTGGAGGGCAGGAAGCCCGCAGCAGAGTACTTAGCCCCTGTCCTCAATGATCAGGGGTTTAATGTGATTACAGCACGCACGCGAAGGGAGACCCTGGCCAAGGTGCGGGAGAATCCCCCAGCAGTGATTGTGCTGGACTCTCTTTCGTTACGTTTCAGTTGTCACCGCTTTTGCAAAACCCTGCGGGATTCCGATCTGGATATATCGGTGCTCATGTTGCTGCCAGAGGGGGAGCAGATCGACCGCAGCGTGGGCGCGCGTGCCTATCTCCGCCGACCTTTTTCTATCAAGAAATTGGTCAGTCGGATAGTCAGGCTTTTGCCTGCCCCTGAGGACGATATACTCCGGGTGGGCGACGTGATTCTCAATGTCAAGCAGCGGTGTGTTACCCAGGGCGATCGAGAAAGCCATCTTACGCCCAAGCAGGCGCGACTGCTTGAGGTCTTTATGCGTCACCCAGGTGAGGTTCTGACTCGGGCGTTCTTGATGAAACAGGTGTGGAATACGGACTACTTGGGCGACACACGGACCCTTGACGTGCACGTCCACTGGGTGCGTAAGGCGATTGAGGATGATCCCCGATCTCCATTGTACTTGCGCACGATCCGCCAGGTGGGCTATCGTTTCGATGTGCCGGAAAAGGGATAAGCACGGCGATTTGCTCAAATCTCACTTTGTGGTACAATCTTACCAGTTTGACTCAGTACACACGCCTCCTGACTGACGAGACTGTGCCGGGTGGACAGCCGACCCGGTTCCTCGGCAGGGCGATGGAGGCGGAGGATAAAACAGCGTTTAAGGAGGTTCCTCTATGGCTGTTGTTTCAATGAAAGCACTCCTTGAGACTGGAGTGCACTTCGGTCACCGCACCCGGCGTTGGAATCCGAAGATGAAGCCCTACATCTTCACGGAGCGCAAGGGGGTGCATATCATAGATCTGCAGCAGAC
>Ga0207752_1000374_pt1 | contig 21154 bp, 18 predicted proteins | sample Pon2CUnioCityCA_6_FD_187272 | JGI IMG/M metagenome (GOLD analysis project Ga0207752, IMG submission 187272) | Marine sediment microbial community from Union City, CA, USA - Pond 2C Sediment 2 (SPAdes) | ecosystem: Environmental > Aquatic > Marine > Intertidal zone > Salt pond sediment ...
GCCGAAGAATGCACCTGTGAGGATTTGCTGAAAAAATAGAGAACCTACGGGCAATAATTGACAGGTCATACATACGTTGCGTATCATAAAGTAGGCGTTATTACAGAGTGGGCGCCTGTTACTGACCTATACTGCATACAATTCATAAGAGAGAAGGTGCCATTGAAACGAACCGCTATCATCTTCGCCCTTGCCGTTCTGGCTGCGCTCCTTGCCGGCGTTGTTTCTACCCGGCCGGTGGCGGCTGCCGTCTGTAACCTCCCCCAACTTTCGCCGGCATGCGAGGGCCGGCCGCTTGAACCGGCCTTTGCGGAGCCAGCTCCCCGGCCAGATAGTCTGACGCAAGGCGTGACCTACGGGTGGATCGAAGATTACGCTTACTTCTATGCCCGGCCGGAGCCCGGCGCCCGCCACGTGCGCACCGCCACCACCGGCTTCTTCTACGGCCCGGCTGAAGAGACCCATGTCGACGAGAACGGCAACACCTGGTACTACGTGTGGGACAACTGGCTCCCCGCCCGTTACTATCACATGGTCGAGGCCAGTACTTTCGCCGGAATGGAGGTCAACCGGCAGCCGGAACGACCCTTTGGCTGGGTATTACGCCCCTTCCAACCGCGGCCGGGGCCTGCGGCAGCGGCGGAAGATGGCACTTCCGAGCTCCAGCGCTACGATTTTATCCAGGTTTATGATGCCACTGTCGGCAGCGACGGTTCCCTCTGGTACGATGTCGGCTCGCGCGGCTGGGTCCGCTACGATTACCTGGCGTTGGCCACCGTCCGGGAGCGACCATCGGCCATTGGCGCTGACGAATTCTGGGTAGACGTCGATCTCAGTGAGCAGACTATTGCCGCGTACGAAGGAGACCGCATGGTCTTCGCTGCCCTCATTTCCAGCGGCCTCTCGGAGTGGGCCACCCGAATTGGCCTTAACCAGGTGTGGGAGCGTCGTCTCTCTGCACCGATGCGCGGCGGTGAGGTGGGCACCGACTACTACTATCTGACCGATGTCCTCCACACCCTCTACTTCGACGGCGCGATTTCGCTGCACAACGCCTACTGGCATGACGATTTTGGCCGTCCCAAAAGCCATGGCTGTGTTAACCTGGCACCACGCGTGGCCGAGTGGATCTATTACTGGTCGGAAGGGGCACCCAACGATCTCTGGGTCTGGTCCCATTACGGCGATCACGCCGAATTCACTGAGTGACTCATTAGCCACGGAAATCTTATCGGATGCTTCATTGGGCGACCACCGCCAGATGGCCCATTCCTTACACGCCGGATGACGCATAGCGCCTGCTGTAAATGAGATTATGATTGGGCATGGTCAGCCGAAGAGCCATCGGTGCCGTGCAAGTTACTAGATAAAAGGAAAAGAATGGTATGACCCGTCGTTTAAAAGAACAAAGACGCGAGCAACTGGCACGGGAGCGGCGCCGGCGGTTCCTGATTTACGGTGGCGTGGCGGTCGTGGTGGTGGTGCTGCTTGGCTCCCTGATCTACACCCGCTTCCTGCAGACGATTCCCGGTCTCCACCACCTGGGACCCCAGGATCGAGGTCACGCTGTCAATGTGGACGTGGTATCGGAGCCGGGCTTGCCCCCGGCCGGTGGCACTCATGACCCGAGGTGGCTGAATTGCGGCATTTACCGGGAACCGGTAGAAGTGGAGCACGCGGTCCATTCACTGGAGCACGGCGCCGTCTGGGTTACCTACCACCCGGACCTACCGGCCACCGAGGTCGAAGATTTGGAGGGATATGCCGACAATTTCACCCTCGTTTCGCCATACCCCGACCTCCAGAGTGACGTGGTGGTTACTGCCTGGGGCACGCGTCTACTGATCGACGAACTGCCGGATGAGCGCATCGACGACTTCATCGCTCGTTACAAAGGCCAGGGGCCGGAGCCGGGTGCCACCTGCAGTGGTGGCGTCGGCACGCCCGTCGGCTAATGCTCAGTTGCGCTATGAGAGCAGGGCGAGGATTGCGGGACACAATCCTCATCCTGCCAGCCCTTTTGCCGATTCTCTCCTTCATGGCCACCGCTTGCGGCGGCGCTGCCGACGAGGCAAACGCGCCGCTGCAAGCGGTAGGGCCAGCGCTGGTGATGTTCTAAACCGACAATTGACTATGAAAGTCTTGCGCGCCAACCTGGCAGAAAATTATGTCCGCTACGACGATGTGCCCACTTCCTGGCAACAAAGCGGCGGTCGCGGCCTGGTCGCCCGCTTTCTCCTGGACGAGGTCCCTCCTACCTGCGATCCGCTGGGGCCGGCAAACAAGCTGATTTTCGCTCCGGGTCTGCTGGTCGGCCACATGTTGTCCAGTTGCGACCGGATTTCGGTGGGCGGTAAGAGCCCGCTCACCGGCGGCGCTAAGGAAGCGAACGCCGGGGGAATGACGGGGATGAAAATGGTCTGGCTGGGGCTGCACAGCCTGGTGCTGGAAGGGGGCCCGCCCGCGGACGGAAGCTGGAAGTTGCTGTACATAGGGCCGGATGGCGCCCGGCTGGAGGATGCCGGGGAACTGGCCGGGCTAGGTCTAGCAGAGACAGCAACCCGGTTGGTGGAGCGGTTCCACGACAAGATTGGTATTGCCGCCATCGGCCCGGCCGGTGAACGACTCTATCGCAGCGCAGGCATCACTCACCTCGATAACGACCTGAACCTGACGCGCATCGCCGCTCGCGGCGGGCTCGGCGCCGTTATGGGCAGCAAACGGCTTAAAGCAATTATCCTGGACATCTCCCGCAGCAACCGGCCGGACGTCCTCGACGAAGCGCTGTTCAAAGATGCCTCGCGCCGCTATCTGAAGGCACTGCAGGAACATCCCCAGACCAGCGAGATTTATACCTATTACGGGACGGCGGCAATGGTCAGTGCCTGCAACACGCTGGGCGGCATGCCCACCCGCAATTTCTCTTCCGGCGAGTTCGAAGGGGCCGAGGCGATCAGTGGCGAGACGATTCACGACCTCAACAGCAGCCGGGGCGGTGATGTCGACCACGCCTGTATGGCCGGCTGCATCATTAAGTGTTCCAACGTCTACGCCGGGCCAGGCGGGGAGACGCTGGTCACGCCGCTGGAGTACGAGACCATCGGGCTGATGGGCTCCAACCTGGGCATCGACGACCCGGACATCATCGCCGGTCTCAACGATATCGCCAACGATATGGGCATGGATACCATCGACACGGGAGCGGCGCTGGGGGTGGCCGCCGAGGCCGGGCTCTTTGAGTTTGGCGACGGTCAGGCAGCGCTGGCCCTGATGCAAGAGGTGCGCCGGGACACCCCCCTCGGCCGGATCCTGGGCAATGGCGCCGCCCTGGCCGGTGCCGTCCTCGGCGTGAAACGGGTGCCGGTGGTTAAGGGGCAGGCGATCTCCGCCTACGATCCGCGGGCGATCAAGGGCACGGGCGTGACCTACGCCACCTCCCCCCAGGGCGCCGATCATACCAGCGGCCTTACCATCCGGGCCAAGGTGGACCACCTGGATCCGGAGGGACAGGTCGCCCTCTCGCGCAATGCCCAATACAATATGGCCGGCTACGATACCCTGGGGGCGTGCATCATGGGTGGCTTTGGCTTTGGCATGGATCCGACTATCATCCCTGATCTGATCAAGGCCCAGTATGGGTGGGAGGTGCCGCCAGACTATCTGCAGCAGTTAGGACGCGAGACGATCTTGATGGAGCAGAGGTTCAACCGGCGTGCGGGCCTCACGGAAGCCGACGATCGCCTGCCGGAGTGGATGACAGAGGAACCGCTACCACCGCACAATGCCGTCTTCGACGTCCCTGAAGCGGAAATGCAGGCGATTTACGAGGAAAACCGTTAGGTCACTGCCCGGCGCGGTAAAAAGAAGACTGCCGGGACACTGAGAAAAGCCAGCACCCCGCCCCACAAGAAAGCGTTCTGTAACCCAATCTGGTCTGCCAGCAATCCGACTACCCAGATGCCAAGGGCCCGTACGAGAAAGGTGACTGCAAGATAGATGCCGTTGGCCAGCGCCCGGTGCTCGGGAAAGCTGTCCTGTACCAGTGCCAGCAATACCGGCTGCGGCGAGATGGCAGTGAGCCCGACAGCTACCAGCAGGGGGACGGCCGCCCACGTGGGTCCCAACACAAAGAGCAAGTAGAACAGCGGGGAAAGGGTCAGCAGGAGTGCCAGCATCCGCCTGCGGCCCAGCCGGTCGCTGAGCGTACCGCTGGCCAGCGCCCCGACGACCCCGGCGCCTTCCAAGATGGTCAGGGAGGCAGCCGACAACCAGAGACTCAACCCCCGCGCATCTTTGACGAACAACGGCAAATAAATTGTCAGAGAAACGAGAAGAAAGACGCGGGCACCAACCAACCAGATGAGGACGGCAAAAACGTGGCGTAGCTGCGGCCAGATGGCGGCAACGTTGGCCGGGATCACTGCTTGCGGGCGGGCAGAGACGGTATGGAGACGGAAATAGAGGAGGCCAGAGACCGCCCAGCCGACAAAGGCCAGACGCCAGATTCCGGCTAACCCGAGCCAGCTGACGGCACCGATGGCCACAACCGGGCCCACGGTTCGGCCCATCTCCCCCGCGGCCATAAAGAGGCTCATTCCTTTACCAATCCGGTTCCCTGCCAGCTTCCCGATCATCGCCGGCGCCGGGGCATGAAAGGCGGCAACGCTCACCCCTGCGGCCAACAGCAACAGAACCAGAATGAAGTAGCTGGAAGCCAGCCCGAGGCTGCTGAGAAGCGTGGCCGTAATTCCGGGGGCGAGAATCACAAAGTAGCGCAGGCTGACCTTATCGGCTAGATAGCCGAGGAAAGGATTAAGCAGGCTGGGAAGCTGGACAAAAATGGCCAGACTGCCGGTCAGGGCATAGCCGGTACCCAGCCGCTCCTGGATCAGCGGCAAAAGGGGCGCCAGGAAGGCGGAGTACGTATCGTGGGCAAAATGGGCACCGGCGACAGTCAGGACCTGGCCGGTCTGGAATTGCTCCTCGGCAATAACGGCCGGTTCCTCTTTGATGACACTTTCGGAGGAAAGGGTATCGGTTTTCATAGAGCTGTATCTCCTGCCATTTGTGGAGTTTTATCATGCAATTGCGTTGGCGCAAGGAGACAGACAGATTTTGGGTATAGACGAAAATGATATAATTGACACAAATCCAGTATCCGCGACTTACGGAGGCGAGCGATGAAAAACGACGACCTGCAGGCGACGTGGCATTATCATGAGGGTACAAAGCACCCCGGCGGTGCTTTGCTCAATCCTTACCATCGTTTTAGCGCTCGGGACCGGCCCTTCCTCTACAAGGTATACGAAGGACTGGACCCGATCCCCCTCCCCCTGGACAAATCGGCGGTAAGCATGCCGGCCATGGAGGCGATTGCCGCCCACGAAGAGCCCGAAGGCCACGGCGAGCAGATGCCCGACCTGGAAACCGTCGCCCGGCTCCTGTACTTCTCGGCGGGGATCACCAAACGGATCGATTACGGGCCGCCGGTCGGCGAGATTGCCTTTCGCGCTGCTTCCTGCACGGGGGCCCTGTACCACATTGAGTTATACCTGGTCTGCGGGGATTTGCCGGGGCTGGAAGCCGGCGTTTATCATTTTGACCCGCGCGAGAACGCGCTCAGGCAACTACGCCAGGGCGATTACCGCACCTACCTTGGGAAAGCCACAGAAGAGGCAGCGGCGGTGGTGCAGGCACCGATGGTGCTTCTCTACAGCAGTGTCTTCTGGCGTAATGCAGTCAAATATCAGGCCCGCGCTTACCGCCACGCCTTTTGGGACAGCGGCACGATTCTCGCCAACACATTGGCCGTGAGTGCCGCTCATGACCTGCCCGCGCAGGTGGTGATGGGCTTTGTAGACCAAGCCGTGAACCGGCTGCTGGGGCTCGACGGAACGGAGGAAGCAGTGCTTGAGTTGCTGGCGGTGGGGCGCACGGAGCAACAGCCATCCCCCGCAGCAGCGGAGGAAGCGGAGCCAGAGCCACTCTCACCGGCCGGGAAACCGGTAGGAACCGGTGCCCGGCAGCGCGCCGGGCAAATTCTGCAACCGATCCAGGAGATGCACGCAGCTTCTTCCTTGGAAAAACCGGAACAGGTGGCGGCATGGCGGGGCGAACCACCGGCATTGATCCGGCCGGAACCTTCCGGCCGCCTCTTCCCCCTGGCGTCCCCGACCCCCGAAACGATGCCGGCCGACCCGTTGGCAAGAATAATCAAACAGCGGGGTTCCAGTCGTCGCTTCCACCGGGAACCGATCGACCGTGAACAACTGGCGACGATATTACACCAGGCGGTCCACGGTTTTCGTGCCGATTTCAGCGCGCCACCCGCTCTCTCGCTGTGCCAGGCTTATCTCATCGTCAATGCCGTCGACGGCCTGCCGGCCGGCGCCTACGTCTACCACCGCGAACGGCACGCCCTTGAATTGTTGCATGAAGGGGATTTCCGGCGGCAGTCCGGCGAACTGGCGCTGGGCCAGGATCTAGGGCGCGATGCCAGTGTCAACGTCTACTTCCTCGCCGACCTGGAGCCGATCCTCGACCGTTTCGGCAACCGCGGCTACCGGGCCGCGCAACTGGAGGCCAGCGTCGCCGCCGGATGGATCTATCTGGCGGCATATGCCCAGGAGCTGGGGGCCAGCGGCCTTACTTTCTACGACGACGGCGTGACGGCGTTTTTCAGCCCCCATGCTGCGGGCAAGAGCGTGCTTTTTCTGATTGCCGTGGGGCAACCGGCGCCGCGGCGGTAGCCAACCTGCATAGACGCCGGTGAGCCAACCGGTGACGGATCTTCACTTGAGTGCGCGGATGGCCCGCTCCAATTCGGGCGCCACGGGGAGCGGAGCCGAGTAAGTATAGGTCACCCACTCGCCTGCCCGTAGATGGGTGAAGCAACAGCCACTGCCTGCGCGGCCACTCCATCCTGCCGCCCACACGCTGCCATCCGGCGCCACCAACAATTGGGTGGCGTTGATGGGGAATACGTGCCACGTGCCGTCATAGCGGGCCAGGGAATAGGGAGTGCCCGCCCAAACCACTTCGTCTTCACCCAGAGCGACGGCGGTAACAGGTCCGTTGCCGATGGGGCTGCCCTGGACACAGGCGGGCGCAGCCAGTTCCTCCCACACTCCCTCCCGGTAGCGCAAAAGGCCACAACCGGCGCCTACATAAAGGGTGCCTTCCGGTGTCGTCTGTAACACCTGCACCGGGGCCGGTACGGGAACATGGGTCAGCACACCATCCTGCAGCCGGTAGAGCCCGTACGGCCCACCTACGGACGTGCCGCCGAGCACGTCCACTCTGTCAAAGGCATACCAGGTTGAACCGTCGGCCAGCCGCGCCGCCAGGGTAGCCCGATTGGGGTTGATCGCCTGTCCCACCTGGACAAAAGTGTCTCCGGCAAAGGCGTAGGTGCGGGTGATGGCCCCCTCGCCGACGTAGACATCGTCACCGGTCGCGAACAGAACCAGGGACTTACCCTCAACCTCGCCGATATGGTAGGCCCCCTCTTGCTCCGCTTCAAGGAACGTCGCCTGTAGTTGACCGGCGTCGTGAGCGGTGAGCAGGGCGTTGTGCGTGAAGTAGGCGTGGGTGCCGCTGGAGAAAGCAAGCTTAACGAGAACGTCGTCCCGGCCGTCACCGGTTACGTCTGCTACATCCAAGACCCGGTAGGCCCAATTCTCCCAGGGCTCCCCATTGGGCGCTGCCGTCTCCAGCGTGGCAGCGTCAAAGGCAACTTCCCATTGGTCGGCTACCTGCTGCAGCACAATCAGCGTTCCCTGCGGATCCCACGCCGTGCTCTGCAGGTCTGCGTGGTAGGCAACGACCAGTTCGTCTCCCGGCGCCGGAAGTAAGTCGATCGATCTTACCTCTCCCCACTCATCGTCTATCCGGTGCCAGTTCCTCAGCAGGCCTTCGGCCTCGGCCGCCGTCGCCTCCGTGCCGAGGCAGGTAAGGAGCGCCGGTACGGTATCCGCTGCAGGTGGCTGTTCGGGACAATTTGCTGCGGGCAGGTCACTACAGCCGGTTGCCAGCAGGAAACCAATTGTGATCAGAGCCAACCACTTCACAAGATCATTCATAAGATTCTTCCCAGATCAAGGCATTAACACAGTTGTTTGCTCACGCTGTACCGCTCACGGACCGGTGCAGTTGGAGGCGCTCAGGGATGATTCCACCTATGTTGTGAAGGATCAATGACATACAGATCTGCCTGCGGACCGGTGAGATAGCATTGATCGGCTGTGTCCTGGGGACTCTCCACGCATTGTTCCTTGAAGTGAAAGGAAGCCGGGCCGGTAACGGCCCAGCCGAGATCGTCACGCAACGCTTGTAAGAAGGAGTTGCTGGATCCCTGCGCCCACAGCGGATAAAACGCCGGTGCCGGCGCCAAGAAGCCGGCCGGCACCTCCAGCTCCGGCGGTGGCGCCTCCACCGGATAGCCCATGGCTCCGGCGGTGCGCCCATCATCGTACAGCACAATCAGCCGGTTCGGCGCCGGGCCGTGCGGTGGCAGGTAGATGGCCAGGCCATGCTCGAATCGCTGGCCAATGGCGTCGGGATAGCCGGCTACTGGTGACCGCGGACACCAGCCGGTATCTAGCGAGTGAAACCACTGGTAAGAACAAGTGGCAGGTATCGCCTGAAAGGCCGTCGCTTCTTTGATCGGGGCCGTTAACGCGCCCTCACCGGCGGGAACTCCATTCAGCACCTGCAGAGCAAAGGCCACGTAAAAGATGTTGCCCTCGCCCCCGGCCGGCGGTGCCAGGGTAAGCGTATAATCCGCGGCCGTCTGCGGCAGATTGCCGGCACAATGCTCGCCGGCAACCCCGGCCGGATCATCTTCCGGCTCGCCTTCCTGGAAGTACCCGTAACAGAGCGCAAGCTGCCGGGCATGCTGCACCTGCCAGCTCACGCTGACCCGCTCGCCGACGCTAAGAGAGCCGTCGCTCGTAACGTTGAAGTGGTCGATGATCGGTTGCTCCACCGCTCCGCCGGGCGTCGCCGTAGCCGGTGCGGCCGGCGGCAGCGTGGGCGGGGCAGCAGTCGCGACATCTGCCGGCAGGGCAGGTGCCGCCGGCAAAGCATTGCCGGTGCCCGTGACCGTGGGGATGGCCGGTGTTGGCGTCACAGTGGGCGCCCACGCCGACGGCGTGGGCATCGACGCCGTTGCTGTGGGAGCCGGCGAAGGCTCGCCACCCGGCATCGCGTTTTGTTGCGGCAGGTCCGTGGCCGGCGCCGGGTCAGCCTCGATAGTAAGCTGGCCGCACCCGACCAGGAGCATTACGCCAATAATTAAAGTTAACCGTTGCACGGATTCCTCCCTGGGTCAGGCCATGGTTAGTCACCAAAGTCCCTGAACACGTTAATACTCATGGGTAGTACTATATCGTCCGGCTGTTACAGCAGTATGACTGGCCTGCAACAATCCTGTAACAACAGAGGAGGCCCTACACCCTGGCCAGGAGTTAGCCGGGCGCAGCAGGTTGTCCGGAGGAGGAACGGGATGAGGGCCAGATGAAGAAGGGGGCTTGGAGGTTGGCCTGGTTAGATTTCCTCAACTTATGGATTGTGGGTTGACGACTTCCCCGCGCTGTAGTATAGTTTTACGCAGTGAAACTTCGTTTCTCTCAGCAAAAATCCTTATTCTATTGGTAGCTTAGTTCATCATTTTTTCCATTCATCCACCGTGCTGCAAAGCAGTACAGGGTGATCCTTATGAAAGAATGGATCGGGATAACCGTTACTTTATCGAAGCGTTGCACCGCGGGCTACGCGTTCTGGAGGCCTTCTCCGAGGAGAATAGTAGTTTAAGTCTGGTGGAGATTGCCGACGCGTGTGGGCTGGATAAAAGCACTGCTTTTCGCTTTGTCCACACGCTGGAAGAGCTAGGATATCTGGAGCGAGATCCGGACAGCAAGCGCTACCGGCCGGGCCTGAAGGTTTTGAAGCTCGGTTTCAGTGCCATTAATCACCTGGATCTTGTTCAACTGGCCCATCCTTACCTGAAAGCACTCTCGCAGGAAACAGATGAAGCGACCAATATGGCCCTGCGTGATGGGTCAGAGATCGTTTACGTGGCCCGCATTAGCCCGCTACAACTGGTTAACATCAATTTGCGCGTCGGCTCTCGTCTGCCGGTTCATTGTACGTCGATGGGCAAGGCGCACTTGCTCGATCTGGAGGAACCTGCCCTAGAGAGGCTTCTGGGAAAAGGTCCCTTCCAGGCTTTTACGCCGCACACGATTACCGGCCTGAAGGAACTGGTTGCCGATCTGGCCCAGGCACGGCGCCATGAATACACCATCGGCGACGAGGAATTAGCGGTCGGTATGCGTTCGGTAGCAGCCCCGGTCCGCAACGCGACCGGCGAGATCGCAGCTGCGATTAATGTCTCGGTTTCAAGTGCCCGTGTCTCCCGGGAGGAGTTGGAAGCTCACCTGGCAGTTGCAGTGGTGGAAAGTGCCCGGCACATTTCGACAGCGCTGGGCAATATTGAGTACGAAGATTAATCAATGGGGGTGGCCAGCAGGTCCGCTCGCTATCTCCAAGAAATAGAGGAAGGAGGTCCAATCGCAATAACTGTGTCAGATTTGTGATCCACGCTGGCAGCTATTCGCTGTCAAATATTACGAAGGAGGAAAGAATGTTTAAGAAAGGAATGATATGGTTGGCTCTTGTACTCGTGCTGGGCGCCGCCCTGGTCGCGTGCGGAGGCGAAGCCGAACCGGAAACCGTCATCGAAACGCGCGTAATGGAGGTCACACGTGTCGTCGAAGGGGAAACGGTGGTCGAACAGGTGGTAGTCACCGCGACCCCCGACCCTGATGCCGAAGCAGAAGAAGAACCGGCCGCGCCTGAGGGAGACACCATCCTCATCGGCGGCTTTGGCCCTCTCTCCGCCCCCGGTGACTATCAGGGCGGCACCCAGATGCGCCAGGCCTCAGAAATAGCCGTCGACGAAATTAACGAAGCCGGCGGCGTCCTCGGCAAAGAGGTGGAGCTGATCTTCGGCGACACCGAGGGATTGCCGGAACGAGGAACCGCCGTCACCGAGCGCCTCATCACCCAGAACAATGTGGTGGGTCTGACCGGCGAATTTCACAGCGGCGTGGCCCTGGCCGAAATGGAGGTGGCCCACAAGTACGGGGTCCCCACCGTCTTCGCCGAGCCGTGGTCTGATGAAGTGACCGGCAGCGGCTACGACGAAATCTTCCGTATTGCCCCCAGCATCGATTTCTACAGCAGCATCGCCACCAATTACATTGCCGCAGCCGGCTGGGAAAGCATTGTCTTTGTCGTCGAAGATACCGATTATGGTCGGGAGCAGTCAGATACCTGGGTTTCCCAGTTGGAAGAGCTGGGGATTACCGACGTCGAAGTTATCTTTGCCGACCCGGCTACGGAGGACTTCACCCCAACCCTGCAGCGTATCGCCCAGGATCCGCCCGACATGATCGCCGGCGTGCTCACCGGCATTGGCAACAGCCGCATGCTTAACCAGTCGTGCGAGATGGGGCTGGCACCCACTGCCCAGACTGCCTACTATGCCAGCGTTAGCGCCCAGAACCCTGAATTCTGGGAGAACGTAGGTGAATGCGGCAACTACGTCTTCTTCACTTATGTGGGTCTCCCCCGCTCCCTCTGGAACGAGAAAACCGAAAGCTTTATGACCAAGTTTGAAGAGCGTTTCAACACCATCCCCGGCGGTCCGGCACTGGAAGCATATGACGCGACTCACATGCTGCTGGCGGCCATCGAAGAAGCCGGCTCCACCGAGCCCGACGCCATCATCTCCACCCTGGAGCAAATGGAATACACCGGCGCCCTGGGCGACATCTGGTTCGAATATGGCAATCACAATCCATTGCCGGACGACCAACCGGCCTGGATGTGGCACCAATGGCCGACGCCAACGGTGATGATCCTACAATATGTGGAAGAAGGACAGTCAGTTGACGAAGCCAACGTGGTCTTCCCGCAGGAACGGGCGACCGGCGACCTCTATACGGCGCCGCCTGAGTAAGGGACAGTGGCCAGTGAATAGTTAATAGTAAACGGACAGTGGCCGGCAGGGCTCGCGGGCCACTGGCCACTGTCCACTAACCACTGACCACCGCCGTCTATCAACTGGAGGTCCAGATGGACTATTTTCTTACGCTTCTAGTCACCGGTCTGGTGATGGGCATCATCTACGCCCTGATGGCCCTGGGGTTGACCCTGATTTTTTCAATCCTCAACGTCATCAACTTTGCCCATGGCGAGTTCTATATGTTGGGAGGATATGCTGCCTACCTCCTCCTGGAGATTTTCACCGGCATCCATCCCCTGCTGATGGTACCGGTGGCCGGCATTCTCGTGGCCGTCCTCGGCGTTCTCTTTGAGATGGTCTTCTTGAGGCCGATGCACGAGGAGCAGATCGCCCGGCCGGCCGAATACGCCGTGCTCGTTACCTTCGGCTTATCCTTTTTCCTGCAAAATCTGGCACTGGCCCTTTTCGGCCCCTACCCTCACGCACCGCGTTCCTTCTTCGAAGGCTCTCTTCGACTGGGTCCGGTCATAGTCAGCGCCGACCGCGTGACGGCCAGCATCCTCTCCCTGGTCCTGCTGGGGCTCCTGCTGCTCGTCATTAACAAAACGTGGCTGGGCAAGGCGCTACGGGCAGTCAGCCAGGATAAACAGGCCGCCGCCGTGGTCGGCATCAATCCCCACATCATGAACACCGTCGCCTTTGCCATGGGTGTGGGCCTGGCAGCCGTCGCCGGCGCTCTGCTCGCCCCCGTCTTCTCTATCACTCCTGACGTGGGCGCCGTCCCCGCAATTCGTTCTTACATCATCATTGTCCTGGGCGGCATGGGATCCATCCCCGGCAGCATCCTCGGCGGCCTCGTCATTGGCCTCGTCGAAAGCTTTGGCGCCGGCTACTTCCCCGATCCCAGCCGCGCCCTGAACTATAAAACCGTGTTTGGCCTGGTCATCTTCGCCCTGGTGCTCCTCTTCCGGCCGCGCGGCTTTTTCGGCAGGAAAGAAGCATGAACCAGATAACCGATTCTCTGCGACGACCGCCGGTCCTGATTACGCTGGCTGCGGCCGTCATTGCTCTGATCCTGCCCCTGTTTTTGCAGACCTACTGGCTGCACGTGATCATCATCGCCTACTTCTACGCCATTCTGGCCTCGAGCTGGGCGTTGCTGGCCGGATATGGTGGCCAGTTCTCCTTCGGGCATATGGCTTTCATGGCGATTGGCGCTTACACCAGCGGCCTGCTCACGTTACACCTGGACATACCGATCGTCGGTGGCATTATCCTCGGCACGCTGGCTGCAGGTGTCGCCGGGCTGGCCATCGGCGCCCTTACCCTACGCTTTAAGGCAGCCTACCTGGCCCTGTTTACCATCGCCTTTTCGGAGATTCTGCGTACCCTGATCCGGGCCGAGGCGCAGATCACGCGCGGTGACCGCGGGTTGCGGGTCGAACCTCTATTCAATTCTCTCACGCGCATTCCCGAGTATTACGTGATGCTGGCCGTACTCTTCGCCAGCCTGATTTTCATGTACTGGCTGGTGCAATCACGGGTGGGGCTCTTCCTCCGAGCCGTGCGCGAGGACGAAGAAGCCGCCGCCGCCCGGGGTGTGGATGTGGTGCGCTACAAGATCCTGACCTTCGTGCTCACCAGCATGATTGCCGGGCTTGCCGGTACGATCTTCGCCCATTACATCACGATCATCACGCCCAATATCATGGTCATTCCGCAGATGGGCCTGGTAATCGCCATGGCCATTATTGGCGGGGTGGAAAGCCTGGTCGCCGCCGCCATCGGCGCCGTTATCGTCCAGATTGCCCTGGAACTGTTGCGCGAATTTGGCGCCTGGCGTCTCGTCATCTTCGGCGCGCTGCTGGTGCTTACCCTCCGGTTTGCCCGAGATGGGCTATTGATCATGATCTTCCAGCGCCTCTTCCGCACCGGCCCGCGCGCCGAGCTGCGCCAATCGGCGGAGGAGGAAGGAATTCGCGCCGACCAAGAAGGCGAAGATGAGCTAACGGAGATGGAAGCGCCCCTCACCTCGACCGGACAGGAGAGTTAACCGATGGAACTGCAAATTCGCGATTTGACTAAACGCTTTGGCGGTATCGTTGCCCTCAACAAGATTTCCTTCACGCTGTCGGGTAACGAACTGGTCGGCCTTATTGGACCAAATGGCTCCGGCAAGACGACGCTGGTCAACACCATCGGCGGCATCCACGATCCGGAAGGCGGTCAGATCCTGCTGAATGGTACCAACATAGCCCAGATGCGTCCCCACCAGGTGGCGCAGCGAGGCATCGGCCGTACCTTTCAGGTAACGCGCGCCTTTCGCCGAATGACGGTTTTGGAGAACCTGCTGGTGCCTGGCATGGCGCTCGCCCCTGAACGAGGCCGGCGGGCGTGGGAGGTGCGAGCACGGGAGGTGCTTGACTTTCTGACCATGTCCCACCTGCGGGACGATTACGCGCGCTCTCTCTCCGGCGGCCAGCAAAAGCTACTGGAGTTGGGACAGGTAATGATGACCGACCCGGACCTGATCCTGCTGGATGAGCCCTTTGCCGGCGTCCACCCCCGCCTGATGGAAACGATCTTCGACTACATCAAGACGCTCCACCAGGACGGAAAGGCGTTCATCATCGTCAGCCACGATATGGACTCAATCTTTACCCTGAGTGAACGGCTGGTGGTCCTCAGCTATGGGGACATCATCGCCGACGGCGATCCGGAAGTGGTCAAACATGACGATGTGGTTATCGAGGCTTACCTGGGCGAAGAAGAGGAGGAACCCGTTGCTTGAAGTTAACGATCTACACGTCGGCTACTACAAAGATTTGAATATCCTGCAGGGAGTGGACATGCGGGCGCGTACGGCCCAGATCACGGCCGTGCTCGGCGCCAACGGTGTGGGGAAATCCACCCTGCTTAAGGCGATTTACGGTTTTATCCACCCCCAACAGGGGGAGATCCTGGTGGACGGCCAGCCGGTCACCCACCTCTCCTCCCACGAACTGGTGCACCACGGCGTCTCCTACATCCCCCAGCGCCAGAGCGTGTTTCCCTACATGACGGTGCAGGAGAATATGGAGCTGGGTGCCTGGTCCTTTCGCAATGATACGGCCCGCGTCAAGGAGAAGCTGGAAGCCAACTACGAGCGCTTTCCCATCCTCAAGGACCGCCGCAACTCCCCGGCCGGAGAACTCTCAGGTGGGATGCAGCGCATGGTGGAGCTGGGCCGGGTAATGATGACCGAACCCAAGCTGATCCTGGTGGACGAGCCTACGGCCGGTCTGGCCGTCATCCTGGCCAATGAAATATACCAGTTGCTGGTGAATCTCAAGAATGAGGGAATCACCGTACTCCTGGTAGACCAGAATATCCGCCAGGCGATCAAAATCGCCGACTACGTCTATGTCCTCGAACTGGGTCGCAACCGGCACGAGGGTCCGCGCGACGAGTTTGACGATCTGAAAAAGGCCCTGTGGCTGTGAAATGCGGGGGTTGGGGGTTGGGGATCAGGGATTGGCAGACTCTTTCCAATCCCTGATCCCCAATCCCCGGTCCCCTTCTCTGAGACGCCCATGAATCGCGACATCAGCTCATTGACGACCCTTCCTGACCAGATCACTACGATTGACTCCCACACGGCCGGGGAACCAACCCGGCTGGTGGTAGGCGGGCTGCCACCGCTGCCCGGAGAGACGGTCAACGAAAAGCGACTTTATCTGCAGGAGCACCATGATGTCGTGCGGCTGCTGCTCACCCAAGAACCGCGCGGGCACCGGGATATGTTCGGCGCAGTGGTTACCGAGCCGGTCAGCGCCGAAGGTGATTTTGGCCTGATTTACATGGATGCCCGCCGCTACCCCTACATGTGTGGTCACGCGACCATCGGCGCCGTTACCACGTTCCTGGAGATGGGCTGGCTTCCGGTAGCGGCCGGAACGACAGAGCAAGATGTGGTGGTAGATACTCCATCGGGGCCGGTGCCCACCCGGGCTTTCCTGCAACGAGATGAGCAAGGAAAGGTCCGGGTAGAGACAGTGGCGCTCCAACTGGTGCCCTCCTTCGTCCAGGCGACGGGTCGGCCGGTCACCGTTCCCGGTTTCGGCACATTTGATGTGGACGTGGTTTGCGTCGGCGGTTACTTCGCCATGGTATCCAGCGACCAGATTGAAATCGCGCTATCGGCGGAGAATGCACCGGGCCTGGCCAGGCTCGGAATGGCCATCATCGCCGCCAGCAACGAGCAACTGGCGATAGAACATCCGACCCGGCCGTGGGTCAACACCATCGACGTTACCGAGTTCTACGAGCCACACCGGGACGGGCCCGGCCCCACCCGGAGCGCTGTCATCTACGGCGAATCCCACGTCGACCGCTCCCCTTGCGGTACCGGCACCTCGGCCAAGATGGCCCTTTACCACCACCAGGGCGTCCTGGATGCCGGCGAAGAGATCGTCAGCGAGGGTCTCCTGGGCACCACCTTCCGCGGCCGGATTGTGGACACGACGACGGTGGGCGACCGGTTGGCGATCGTGCCCGAGATCCGGGGGAGCTCCCACCTGACCGGGCTACACCGCTTTTTCGTACGCGAGGACGATCCCTTTCCGCGCGGGTTTCTCTTCTAAGCAATTGCCCCAATTGCCGCAGTCGACGATCACGGCTACCCGATCCCGGCTCTAGGCCTCCACGTCGTAGGTGGCTTCAATCGTGTAGAACTGGCGCTGGCCTGTTTGATATAAGGGGTCCTCGCTCGCCGCTATCTGCATATCTTCCAAGTCGGGGTTGGCAAAGGCAGCGTGGAGCATCGCGAAATAGGCATCCAGGCTCTCCACTTCCGATTCGAGCACAACCGTATCGAACTTGCCGCTCAAGTCGGTCATAATTCTGGAACGTTTAACCACCCTTTGCGGATCTATACTATCGGCCATTGCTTTGAATTGGTCGACGACTTCGTTCACCCGCCCCGGTTTGCATTGAAACTCTGTTCGAACCAGTATCATTTTGATTCTCCTTGATGCGGAAAACTCCGCCTAGATTTGAGCGCTGGATTGGCGAGGAAGGCGAACTTATCTGACAGCGCCAGTTGATCGGTAATCTGAAAAATACTCTACTACACTGTATGACCGCTCGTGGGCCGGAGGCTTTCAGGAGGTCAATTACATTCCTTTTGCGTGACCAGGTTCGCCACAAGAAGAGGGCAGGTTGGCGATCTCCAACCGTGAGGCGTACGGCCAGGGAATTGGGAATTGGTGAGATTGTCTTTTCTCGGTAGAACTGGACCTTAAAAGTATAGATTCCCTGAATTTGCCCGTCAATATTGGGATTTTTTTCACAATGCATCAGCACTTCGCCGGGATGACGGCGACAACAACCTGGCATAAGCTGTTCAGCACCCCGGAAAAGCGCTTGTCTGATCGGGCCTGCCGGGGAGATAATGGCTTCCCAGGCGAAAACGCTGCCGGACAGTTGGTCCCAGGGTTTTCGAGATACGATGTGAGAAGAGTCTGTAACTACAACGCATAGAGAACGTAGCTTGATGTCGAAGCAATACTGGACCCTTTTAGTACACTACCTACGCCCGCAAAAGCGTGGAGTCGCTTTACTGGCGTTGCTGGTAACCGGCGGTATTGGCCTGCAACTACTCAACCCCCAGTTGGTGCGGCGTTTTTTGGATACAGCGGAAAATGAACGCTCACTAGACATTCTCGTACGTACGGCCGGCCTCTTTATCGTCATAGCCGTGATCGCGCAGGTCCTGAAAGTGGCGGGCACGTATATCGGCGAAAACGTCGCCTGGAAGGCAACCAACGAATTACGGGCTGACCTGGCCCTGCACTGCCTGAAGCTGGATATGGGCTTTCATAAAACCCATAAGCCGGGCGAGCTGATCGAACGCGTAGACGGCGATGTGAACCAGCTCGCCAATTTTTTCTCCCAACTTGTGATTGAACTGGCCAGCAATCTACTGCTACTCGTGGGGGTGATTGTCTTGCTGTGGCTGGTCGATTGGCGGGTTGGCCTGTCGATCACGTTTGTGGCCCTGGTCGGGCTGGCGCTGCTGGACCGGGTCAACCGGCTGGTGGTGCCGCGCTGGCAGATGGTACGGCAGGTAGAATCAGAGCTGTTCGGCTATCTGGAAGAGTGGCTGGAGGGCACGGAAGAAATCCAGAGTAACCGGGCAGCGCCCTATATCCTGCGGCGGCTGGCGGCACTGCTACGCCGGCGCTGGCGCGCGATGCAGGCAGCCCAACGGGCCAATGTGACCATCATGGCGCTCCCGATTGCGGTTCCGGCATTCGCCTACATGGTCGCTTATCTGTGGGGTTACCGGCTCTTTGACAGGGATGTCCTGACGATCGGTACCGTCTACCTAATCTTCTACTACGTTGACGTGATCAAGGGACCGCTGTGGGGCATCCAGCGGCAGGTACAGGATTTGCAGCGCGCCGCAGCCAGTCTGAACCGGATCATCGATCTCTTCGACCAGGAACCGGCCATCCGGGATGAGGCAGGACGCCCTTTCCCATCCGGTCCGTTAACCGTGCGCTTTGCCGACGTATCTTTTGCCTACGCCGACGATCCGGCGACACGCGTTCTGAAAGATGTGGATTTTACGCTGGCGCCGGGCCGCATATTGGGGTTGCTGGGGCGTACGGGCAGCGGCAAGACCACCCTCACCCGGCTGTTACTTCGTTTTTACGATGTGACGGCGGGCGCAATCAGATTGGGACGGGCAGGACAGATGGTGGATCTGCGGGAGACAGGCCAGGAGGCAATCCGTAAGCGCATCGGGATGGTCACCCAGGACGTAGAGCTGTTTCACGCCACTGTGCGCGATAACCTGACGTTGTTTGACGACACCATTGCCGACGAGCATATTCTAACCGCGTTGGCCGAACTTGGGCTGCAACCGTGGCTGGAGAGCCTGCCCCACGGGCTAGATACAAAGCTAGAAGGAGGCAGCAGTCTCTCGGCCGGGGAGGCGCAATTGCTGGCCCTGGGCCGGGTTTTCCTGGCCGATGCCGGGCTGATTATCCTCGATGAGGCATCGTCGCGCCTGGACCCGGCAACGGAGATCTTGCTGGAACAGGCGTTGGATCGGTTGCTGGCCGGCCGGACGGCAATCATCATTGCCCACCGGCTGGGCACCGTGCGCCGGGCCGACGAAATCATGATTCTCGAAGAAGGGCGCATTGTCGAACTGGGTGAGCGGGCGAGATTAGCTGTCGATCCCGGTTCCCAATTCTATCACCTGCTCCAGGTCGGCATGGAAGAGGCACTGGCTTGAGTCGCAACTTATGAAGACGTGGAAGTATTTCTACCGGTTAATGCGCTTTCGCCCGCGCTACTACCTGACCGATCTGTCGTGGGTGACGTTCCATTTCGTGTTGTTCACGGTTACCGGGCTGATCCTGCGTGCTTACTTCAACAGCCTGACCGGAGACGAGGGTTTCGCCCTGCCTGCCCTGGAGGCAGTGGGCGCACACCTGGTCTGGCTTTTTCTCTCGATCATCAGCCTTTATATCGCGGTGATAGCCTATGTAAACTTCACCCAACATGGGATGGCCCTCTTGCTCGGCAACATGTTAGGGCGGATCCTGCAGATGGCGGGCGCGCGGCCCTTACCTAAGAACGAAGATGGCACGCCCATGTCTGGCGGAGAAGTAATCAGCACGCTGCGGGATGATGTGGAAGAGATGGTGGGGTCAATCATTATCATCGACGATACGGTTGCCCTTTCGGTGACGGCCCTGGTCAGTTTCGCCATCATGTTCAGCATCAACGTGGGGATTACGCTGGGGGTGTTTGTACCGCTTGCCCTGATTATCTTTGCAGCGCAAAGGTTGGGTGGGCTGGCCCGCCGTTACCGCAAACGTAGCCGGCAGGCGACGAGCCAGGTGACGGCAATGATTGCCGACATGTTCAACGGCACCCAGGCGATCAAAGTGGCCAACGCCGAAGAACGTTTGGTGCGCCGCTTCCGGGAGGTCAACAAGGAGCGCCGGGAGGCAATGGTCCGGGATCGGTTACTGACTACCCTGGTAGAAGCGCTGGGTCACAGCACCACCAGTGTAGGGGTAGGCATGATCCTGTTGCTGGCAGCCCGCGCGATGCTGGCCGGTGACTTCACCGTGGGCGACTTCGCCCTCTTTGCTGCCTATATCTGGCCTTCTACGCAATTGATGCAGCGGATTGGCTGGCTGATGACGCGCTACAAGCAGGTGGGTGTCTCAACCGGGCGCATGGAGGCGATCATGCAGGGATTGCCTGCGGGCGCGGTGGTTAACCACCAGCCAATTTACCTGCGTAAGCCCCCACCTGAACCGCGGGCAAAATTGCCGTTACCGCCTGACGAACGGCTGCAGGCGTTGGCGGTGCGCGGGCTGACCTACCGTCATCCAACCGGCCAGGGCGAGAACGGAGAGACGGCGGACCCGGCCGGCGTTTTTGACATCGACCTGCACCTCCCGCGCGGATCTTTCACGGTGATTACCGGGCGCATCGGCTCGGGTAAAACGACCCTGCTGAAAGCGTTGCTGGGCCTGCTGCCGTTGCAGCAGGGAGATATCTACTGGAACGAGCAGCGGGTGACCGATCCCACCACTTTTATGGTGCCGCCGCGTGTGGCCTACACGGGGCAGGTGCCGCGCCTGTTCAGCGAACCGCTGCAGGATAACATTCTGCTGGGCCTGGATCCGGAACAGGTTGACCTGCAGCAGGCAATATACACGGCCGTGCTGGAACAGGATCTGGCGGAGATGGAAACAGGCCTGGCCACCGTCGTCGGGCCCCGCGGCGTGCGTCTCTCCGGAGGGCAGAAGCAGCGGGCAGCGGCAGCACGCATGTTTGTGCGTGAATCGGAACTACTGGTCTTTGACGATCTATCGAGCGCGCTGGACGTAGAAACCGAACGCCTCTTGTGGGAACGGCTCTTCGCCCGGCCGGAACGCCAGACCTGTCTCGTCGTCTCCCACCGGCGCACAGCACTGAGACAGGCGGACCAGGTTATCGTCCTGAAAGCAGGGCGCATCGCCGATGTGGGTTCACTCGACGACCTGCTGGTTCGCTGTGCCGAGATGCGCGCGCTGTGGCAGGAGGAGGAAATAGACTGAAAATTGCGGCGGG